>Ga0137387_10000384_pt1 | contig 18654 bp, 16 predicted proteins | sample SagtaG_3_FD_104909 | JGI IMG/M metagenome (GOLD analysis project Ga0137387, IMG submission 104909) | Vadose zone soil microbial communities from Angelo Coast Range Reserve, California, USA - Sage2_R_115_16 metaG | ecosystem: Environmental > Terrestrial > Soil > Vadose zone > Saprolite | place...
GGACGGGGCCTGGGCGCTGTACGAGGCGTGGGTGAAGATCCTCACCGGCGCGGCGGACACCGCGCTGGCCTACGGCTTCGGCAAATCGTCCGCGGGCGAGCTGCGCCGGGTGCTCGCCCTGCAGCTCGACCCGTACCTGGTCGCCCCGCTGTGGCCGGACTCGGTCGCCGTCGCGGCACTGCAGGCCAGGCTGGGCCTGGAGGCCGGGCTGTGGACCGAGAGGGACATGGCACGGGTGGCGGCGCACAGCCGCGCGGCGGCCCGGGCCAACCCGGCGGCCCAGGTGTCCGGCAAGGTACGCGCCGAGGACCTGCTGGCCCAGCCCTACCTCGCGGATCCGCTGCGGGCGCACGACTGCGCGCCGGTGGGCGACGGCGCCGCCGTGGTGATCCTGGCGTCCGGCGGGCGGGCCCGCGACCTGTGTGCCCGGCCGGCCTGGATCACCGGTTTCGAGCACCGGATCGACTCGGGCGCCCTGGGCGGGCGTGACCTGACCACGGTGCCGTCGGCGGCGGCCGCGGGCCTGGCGGCGGGCGCCGGCACGGCCGAGGTGGCCGAGTTGCACGCGCCGTTCACCCATCAGGAGATCCTGCTGCGGTCGGCGCTTGGCCTGGGCGACGGCGTCCGGGTCAACCCGTCCGGCGGGGCGCTGGCCGGCAACCCGATGTTCGCGGCCGGGCTGGCCCGGATCGGGATGGCGGCACGGGAGATCTTCGACGGCCGCGCGGACCGGGCCCTCGGCCACGCCACCAGCGGCCCGGCGCTGCAGCAGAATCTCGTCTGCGTGATGGAGGCCCGGGCGTGAGCGAACAGGCGGCCGTCCTCGGGGTCGGCCAGACCGAGCACCGCGCGCGGCGCCGCGACGTGTCCATCGCCGGGCTGTGCCGGGAGGCGGTGGACCGCGCCCTCGCCGACGCCGGCTGCGGCCTGGCGGACATCGACGCGGTGGTGGTCGGCAAGGCGCCCGACCTGTTCGAGGGCGTGATGATGCCCGAGCTGTACCTGGCCGACGCGCTCGGCGCCACCGGCAAGCCGCTGCTGCGGGTGCACACGGCCGGCTCGGTCGGCGGGGCGACCGGGAATGTGGCGGCCAGCCTGATCCAGGCCGGGCTGCACCGGCGGGTGCTGGCGGTGGCGTTCGAGAAGCAGTCGGAGTCCAACGCCATGTGGGCGCTGTCGATCACCCCGCCGTTCAGCATGCCGGTGCTGGCCGGCGCGGGCGGGTACTTCGCCCCGCACATCCGCGCCTACATCCGGCGCAGCGGCGCGCCCGAGCACGTCGGCGCGCTGGTCGCGGTCAAGGACCGGCGCAACGGCAGCCTCAACCCGTACGCGCACCTGCGGCAGCCGGACATCACCCTGGAGGCGGTGCGCTCCTCCCCCATGCTCTGGGATCCGGTGAGATACGACGAAACGTGCCCATCCTCCGACGGCGCCTGCGCGGTGATCCTCGGTAACCGGGCCGAGGCCGAGGGCACGCAGGCCAGCGGCCGGCCGGTGGCCTGGATCCGGGCTATCGCGATGCGCACCGAGCCGACCATGTTCTCCGGCAAGGATCACATCAACCCCCGGGCGGGCGCCGACTGCGCGGCCGCGCTGTGGCGCGAGGCCGGCATCACCAGCCCCATCGACGAGATCGACGTGGCCGAGATCTACGTGCCGTTCTCCTGGTTCGAGCCGATGTGGCTGGAGAACCTTGGCTTCGCCGGGCCGGGCGAGGGCTGGCGGCTCACCGAGGCCGGCGAGACGGCGATCGGCGGGCGGCTGCCGGTGAACCCGTCCGGCGGGGTGCTCTGCTCCAACCCGATCGGCGCCTCCGGGCTGCTGCGGTTCGCCGAGGCGGCGTTGCAGGTCATGGGCAAGGCGGGCGCGCACCAGGTGGCCGGGGCGCGGACCGCGCTCGGGCACGCCTACGGCGGCGGCTCGCAGTACTTCTCGATGTGGGTGGTGGCGGCCACCCCCGGGTGAGGGCCGGGCGGCTCAGCGGTAGCTGACCGGGAGTGCCTTGATGCCGTTGAGCCAGCCGGAGCGCAGCCGCTGCGCCTGCCCGGCCAGCCGGATGCCCGGCATGCCGTCGGCGATCGCGTTGAAGATCAGCTCGATCTCCAGCCGGGCCAGGTTCACGCCCAGGCAGTAGTGCGTCCCGGTGCCGCCGAAGCCCAGGTGCGGGTTGGGGTCGCGCAGGATGTCGAAGCGCTCCGGGGCGTCGAACACGTCCTCGTCGAAGTTGGCCGACCGGTAGAACAGGCCGACCCGCTGGCCCGCCTTGATCCGCTGGCCGCCCAGCGTGGTGTCGGCGAGCGCGGTGCGCTGGAACACGGTCACCGGGGTGGCCCAGCGGACGATCTCGTCCACCGCGGTCAGCGGCCGCCGCTCCCGGTACAGCTCCCACTGGTCCGGGTGGTCGAGGAAGGCCAGCATGCCGTGGGAGATCGCGTTGCGGGTGGTCTCGTTGCCGGCCACGGCGAGCAGGATCACGAAGAAGCCGAACTCGTCCGAGGTCAGTTCGCCGCCGTCGAGCTCGGCGTTGACCAGCTTGGTGACGATGTCGTCGCGCGGGCAGGCGCGCCGGTCCTCCGCCATGACCATGGCGTAGCCGACGAGCTCCGCCGCGGCGGCCTGGCCGTCGCCGCCGTACTCCGGGTCGTCGTAGCCGATCATCTCGTTCGACCAGGCGAAGATCTTGCCCCGGTCCTGCTGCGGTATGCCGAGCAGGTCGGCGATGGCCTGCAGCGGCAGTTCGGCGGCCACGTCGGTGACGAAGTCGCCGGTGCCCTCGGTCACGGCCGTCTTCACGATGTTCGCGGCCCGGCCGGCCAGGGTCTCCCGCAGCCGGCCGATCGCCCGGGGGGTGAAGCCACGGGACACGATCGCGCGCACCTTGGTGTGCAGCGGCGGGTCGAGGTTGAGCATGATCAGCCGCTGCATCTCCAGCGACTCCTCGGTGACCTGCTGCGCGTGCCGGATGATCGCGGTCTTCCTCTGGCTGGAGTACAGCTCGCTGTCCCGGGAGACCTCAAGCACGTCCGCGTGCTTGGTGACCACCCAGTACCCCTCGTCGTCGAACCCGGACGCGCCCCGTGGCTGCGGGTTCCACCAGACCGGTGCGGCGCGGCGCAGCTCGGCGAACTCCGCCGCGGGCACCCGGTGCACATAGAGGTCGGGGTCGGTGAAGTCGAAGCCGTCGGGGATGCTCGGCCCGGCCATCGCTGCCTCCGCGGTGCCTCGCTGTAACGCGTTCTAGTCGATTCAACCATGTCACCGGATCCCGGTGAATGGCTACTCACGGCAGAATCAGAACGTGTTCTAGTATGAAGCCGGGCTTGCGAGGTCAGGAGCAGCGGTGGGAACAGCGGTCATCGCCGGGGCGGTGCGGACGCCGATCGGCAAGCGTGGCGGGGTGCTGTCCGGGCTGCACGCCGCCGAGATCCTCGGTTGCGCGCAGACCGCGCTGCTTGACCGGGCGGGCGTCGAGCCGGGCATGGTCGAGCAGGTCGCGGGCGGCTGCGTCACGCAGGCCGGCGAGCAGGCGGGCAACATCACCAGGACGGCCTGGCTGCACGCCGGGCTGCCCTACCAGGCCGGCTGCGTCACCCTGGACGCCCAGTGCGGATCGGCGCAGCAGGCCGCGCACGTGATCGCCGGGCTCATCGCGGCCGACGCCATCGCGGTGGGCGTCGCCTGCGGTGTGGAGGCGATGAGCCGGGTGCCGCTGCGGTCCAACATGGGCACCGACTGCGGCACACCCCGGCCGCCGGCCTGGGACATCGACCTGCCGAACCAGTACGCCGCCGCGGAACGGATCGCCAGGCGGCGCGGGCTGACCCGGGCCGGGGTGGACGCGTTCGGCCTGCGCTCGCAGCAGGCGGCCCAGGCCGCGTGGGCGCAGGGCCGGTTCGACCGGGAGGTGGTGCCGGTCAAGGCCCCGGTCCTGGACGCCGAGCGCCGGCCGACCGGCGAGACCAGCACCGTGGACCGGGACCAGGGCCTCCGGGAGACCAGCATGGAAGCGCTGGCCCGGCTCAAGCCGGTGCTGGCGGACGGGCTGCACACGGCCGGCACGTCCTCGCAGATCTCCGACGGGGCGGCCGCCGTGCTGCTGGTGGACTCGGCCCGGGCCAAGGCGCTCGGGCTGGCGCCGCGCGCCCGGATCCTCGCCCAGTGCCTCGTCGGCGCGGAGCCCTACTACCACCTGGACGGGCCCATCGCGGCCACCGAGCGGGTGCTCGACCGCAGCGGCATGAAGCTCAGTGACATCGACCTTTTCGAGGTCAACGAGGCGTTCGCGGCCGTGGTGCTGTCCTGGATGAGCGTGCACAGATGCGATCCGGACCGGGTCAACGTCAACGGCGGCGCGATCGCGCTCGGCCACCCGGTGGGCAGCACCGGGGCCCGGCTGCTCACCACCGCCCTGCACGAACTGGAGCGGCGGGACGCGTCCACCGCGCTGATCACCATGTGCGCCGGCGGCGCGATGTCCACCGCCACCATCATCGAGCGCCTCTGACAGGCGCCGTGCGAGCCGGGCGGCGGCCCGGGCTCGCCCGCTGGATTCCGCCGGGGCTGCCTCGTTACCGCGCGCCGAGGAGGCACTCCTTGGCGGCGGCGCCACGGCGCTCGATCGCGTCGACCACCTCGATGTCGAGAATGCCGGGCCGGGCGCCGGCGCTGCGGAGCCCGTGCTCGATGGCCGACCGGGTGCCGGCCGCGACGTCACCGGCACCGGCCGGGTTTCTGACCGTGATCTGGACCAGGATGCTGCCGGGTGAGCGCTGGACCAGCTGGTACTGCCGCAGGCCGGGCACGCCGTCCAGCGGAGCGCGCAACCGCCCGGCGTGCAGCCGCAGCGGCCTGCCGTCCGGGGTGAGCAGGCTCAGCGTGTCCTCACGGCGCCCGGCGATGGAGGCGAGGCGCCGGTATGGCCGCCCGCACGGGCAGGGATCGGCCTCCACCGCGACGATGTCGGAGATCTCATAGCGGATGAGCGGCAGCGGTGAGTCATACAGCGTCGTGACCAGGATCTTGACCCCGGGGGTGCCGGGCGGTACCGGCCGGTTGGCCTCGTCGACCGACTCGAAGACGACCATGTCCTCGGCGATGTGCACGCCTGCGGCGTGCTCGCATTCGGTGCCGAGCAGCCCGGCCTCGGTGGTGCCGTAACCGTTGAACACCTGGGCTCCCCACGTTTGCCTGGCGAGCAGCCGGACGTGCCCGGTGAGGACCTCGGCCGTGGACACGAACCGGGCCGGGCGGACGGCCAGGCGCCCGGCGTCCTGCTCCTCGGCCAGGCGGCGGATGAACGATGGATACGTGAAGATGATCTCCGGCTGATATTCGTTGAGGGCCGCGACTATCTCGGTGAGCGGCGAGAGCACGGACAGCCGCGGCACCTCCGAGCGGCCGCCGCTCAGCTCGGCGAAGGCCCGGTTGGTGATGTGCAGCGGCGTCGGCGCGCCGATGCCCAGGGCCCGGGCCTGCGGTGTTGCGCCGAGCATCCGCAACAGGCGCAGCATGTTGGACATGGTCTGCAACCACCCAGGCTGGCCGTAGACGACGACCGCGCGCTCACCCGTGGTACCGCCGGTGGCGTAGGCCCGGTACTCGCCGAAGACTGGCATGCCCGCCTGCGGGGAGGCGAGGTGACGTTCCACGTCGCGCAACCGCAGCCGCGGGTCGGTGACGATGCGGTCCCAGTTGCCCATGAGATCGCTCTTGGTGAGGGCCGGCAGGTCGGCCAGCGCCGCGCCGGCTGCGACGGCCGCGCCGATGGCCTCGTGATAGTACAGGGACTCGGTCACGGCGTGGCGCAACACCCGGGCGAGGCACTGCCGCTGGAAGTCCAGCAGCGTGTCCCGGTTCCAGCCATCTCGCCGCAGCAACTCGGCCAGCACCGGCTCTACCTGAGCCGGGTCCAGGGCCGGCAGGGCCAATGGGTACCGGTAGGCAGGCCCGGGCGTTGTGCGCTTCACGGAGTGGTCCCTTCAGGCTTGTTGCCGGTACGCGGGCGGGCCATGCCCCGCACGAATGCGGCGAAGGCGTCCTCGATGACTTCGCCCGGCACGCGGGCCCTGTCCAGCAGCCGCTGAAGCAGCATGCCGCGCAGCATGCCGCCACAGGACTGGGCGAGGGTGTCGGCCGGGTACGGGAACTCCATGCCGGTCCGTGTCGCGATCTCATCGATGTGCCTGGCGATCTGGCTATTGACGGCGCGGTTGCGCTCCAGCAGCGCTGCCCGGAACGGCTCGTCGTTTCCGGCTGCTGCCCACGCCTCGACGAGGACGCTGGCCCACCGGCCGTCGGGGTCGGCCTCGATGGCCGCGCGTGCCTGCCGCCGGGCGAGATCTTCCAGGCTGGTCGCACCGTCTTGGGCCTGACTGAGGGCGGGCGCCCGCTCGTGCGCCCGGGCGTCCACCACGGCCAGGAACAGGTCCGCCTTGCTGGCGAAGTTGGAGTAGACGGCGCCCTTGGTGAGGCCCGCCTCCAGCGCGATCTGCTCCAGGGTCGCGGCGTGGAACCCGCGGCGGAGCAGGATCTCCGCCGCGGTCGCCAGCAGCCGCTCGCGGGTCTGCGCCTTGCGCTGGTCCCTGGTCAGCCGGGGCGGCCTTGTCACGGTTCGCATACCTTCAGTATTTAATACCGTCGGTATCTCTTGTCAAGTTCCCTGTGATCTGCCCCCCGGGCTACCGCGCCTGGGCCAGCACCGGCCCAGGCCGCCATGTTCAGGAATCGGGGCAGCCCGGTCCGGCGGGCCCGGTGCAGGGCCAGGCCCGCCGGACGGGTCACGGGTACCGGCGGCCGGGCTGCCCGGCGCCGGGGTCCCGTCAGTGCGCGCCGTGGTGGTAGACGCCGAACACGTTCCCGGCCGGATCCCGGAGCGCGCCGGTCTGCATGTGGTCGTCCACGGCCATCGGGCCGTAGATCCGGGAGCCGCCGAGCGACTCGGCCTTGGCGAGCGTCTGCTCCACGTCGGCGACGCTGGCGTAGATCGTGGCCCAGTGGGCGTCCGTGCCGGAGCCGAGGCCACCCTGGATGCCGCGCCCGGCACCGGTGTCGGCCAGGCCGTAGCTGGGCGGGGTGCCGGAGTCGCCGCCGCCGACCGTCCAGCCGAACAGGTCCGCGTAGAACCGCTGCGTGCGGCCCGGGTCGGAGCCGAGCACCTCGAACCAGTCGACCGGCTCGCCACCGCCCGCCGACGGCGCGGGCGCCTCCCCTTGCGCGGGATCGGCGGCCTTGACCAGCCCGACCAGCAGGCCGTCCGGGTCGTTGAACATGGCGATGGTCACCGCGCCGCCGAAGTCGGTGATGGGCATGACCGTCTTCGCGCCGAGCGACTCGGCCTTGTCGAGGACCGCCTGGAGGTCCTCGGCCTCGACGTAGAAGGTGGACCACGGCTCGCCCGTCTGGCTCTTGCCGATGCCGCCGTTGATGCCGCCGCCGCCGTTGGTGTCGATCAGCGTGTAACCGCCGCCCTCGAAGGGCTGCAGATTCCAGCCGAACAGTTCCCCGTAGAAGGTGACCAGCGGGGCGTCGTCCGGCCCGCCGATCTCAAAGTGCACTACCGCGTTCCCCATCGTGACTCCCTCAGTCTGCGCACCGGCCGCCATCCTGACCTGGCCATTCTCGCTGCCCGGCCGTCCCGCGGTACGGCCGGGTCACACGAGGCCGACGCTAGCGGAGGGGTCGGACACTCATGCCGGGCCGGACGCGGGGACGCCCCGGCCGATCACGTCGAGGTCCGCGGCCGCGTCGGCCGGCAGCGCGAGCGCGGCGCTGGCGACGTTCTCGCGCAGGTGCGCCACCGAGGAAGTACCGGGAATCAGCAGGATGTTCGGTGAGCGCCGCAGCAGCCATGCGAGTGCGACGGCCATCGGGGGCGCGCCGAGCCGGTCCGCGACCGCCTGGAGGGCGCCGGACTGCAGCGGCGTGAAGCCGCCGAGGGGGAAGTACGGCACGTACGCGATGCCCTGGCGCGCGGTGAGGTCCACGAGGGCATCGTCGTCACGGCGGGCGATGTTGTAGAGGTTCTGCACGCAGGCGACCGGGGCGATCGCCTGGGCCTCGGCGAGCTGGCCGGCGGTGACGGTGCTGAGGCCGAGGTGCCGGATCAGCCCCTGCTGCCGCAGCTCGGCAAGCGCCCCGAACTGCTCCGCGAGGAGGTCGCGACGCTCGCCGGTATCAGCGCCGACTACTACCTGCGGCTCGAACAAGGCCGCGACCGCAACCCCTCGCCGCAGGTGCTCCAGGCGCTGGCCCGCGTGTTCGGGCTCGACGCGACCGCGACGGAATACCTGCTGAGCCTGTCCGCCGCCCGGCCCGCGCCGCCGCGGCGGCCGCGCCGCGAGGTCGTGCCGGCGGGCATCCGGCAGCTGCTCGACGCGCTCGCCCTGCCGGCCTTCGCGGAGAACCGGATGTTCGACGTGCTCGCCGCGAACCGGCTCGCGACCGCGCTGTCCCCCACCATCCGGCCCGGGGCCAACCGGCTGCGGTCGGTGTTCCTCGACCCCGGGGAACGGGACCTCCACCACGACTGGGAGCAGGCGACCGGCGGCCTGGTCGCCTCGTTTCGCGCGTCGATCGGCACCGACGCCGACGATCCGCGGATCGCGCAGCTCGTCGGCGAGCTGTCCCTGGCCAGCGAGCGGTTCCGGCAGCTCTGGGCACGGCACGACGTCAAGGCGCTCGCGGGCGCGCCGGTCCGGATGCGCCACCCGCAGGTCGGGATGCTGGAGCTGCGCCGCGAGAAGCTGTCCATCGGCGACTCGGGCGGGCAGCTCCTGGTGATCTATCACGCCGAGCCGGGCTCGGAAACCACCAGGTCGCTCGCGCTGCTCGGGTCGCTCGCCGCAACAGGGCCTGAGCCCCGCGCGCCCGCCGAGCCTGTCAGGGATGCTGGCTGCTGACCGAGATGACCTCGCCGGTCAGGTAGGAGGCGTAGTCGCTGGCGAGGAACGCGATCACGCTGGCGACCTCCCACGGCTCCGCCGCGCGGCCGAACGCCTCCCGGCTGGCCAGTTCGGCGAGCAATTCCTCGCTGGTCACCTTCGCCAGGAACGGATGCGCGGCCAGGCTGGGCGCGACCGCGTTGACCCGGATCCCGTGCTCCGCCACGTCCAGCGCCGCGCACCGGGTCAGCGCCATGACCCCGGCCTTCGCCGCCGCGTAGTGCGCCTGGCCCGGCTGGGCCCGCCAGCCGAGCACCGAGGCGTTGTTGACGACGGCGCCGCCGTGCCCCTGGGCGACCAACTGCCGCAGCGCGGCGCGGGTGCAGCGGAACGTGCCGTTCAGCGTGACGTCGAGCACCCGCGACCACTGCTCGTCGGTTATCTCAAGCACCGAACTGGTGCCGCCCAGCCCGGCGTTGCTGACCAGCACGTCGATCCGCCCGAACCGCCGCACCGCCCCGGCGATCAGCGCCCCGACCTGCTCTTCGACGGTCACGTCGCAGGCCTGCGCCCAGACCCTGTCGCCGAACTCACCGGCCAGTTCCTCGCGGGACGCGGCGAGCCGCCGCTCGTGCTGGTCGCTCAGCGCCACCTGGGCGCCTTCGGCCAGGCAGCGGCGCACCACTGCCGAGCCGATGCCGGTCCCGGCGGCGGCGGTGACGACCACGACCTTGCCCGCGAGCAGGTCCCGCCCGGCCGGCGGTCCCGGCGGCGCCCCGGGCACGGTCATGCCCGGGCCGCGCGGGGCAGGCCGAGCGCCCGCTCTGCGATGATCGTGCGCTGGATCTCGTCGGACCCGCCGTAGATCGTGTCGGCGCGGCTGAACAGGAACAGCCGCTGCCAGTCGTCCAGGTCGTACGGCGCGCCCCTGGCCACCATCGACGGCGCGCCGAGCACATCCATGGCCAGCTCGCCGAGGTCCTGGTGCCACCGGGACCACAGCAGCTTCAGCACCGAGGGCCCGGTGGCCGCGCCCGGGCCCGCGGGCCCTGCCGCCAGCGTGCGCAGCGCGTGCGCGCGCAGCGCCTCCAGGCCGATCCACGCCCGCGCCAGCCGGTCGCGGAGCAGCGGATCGCCGCTCGCCCCGGTCTGCCTGGCCAGCTCCACCAGGCGGCGCAGTTCCCGCTCGAACCCGACCTGCTGGCCGAGGGTGGCCACGCCGCGCTCGATGGCCAGCGTGGCCCGGGCCACCCGCCACCCGTCGCCGACCTCGCCGACCACCAGGCTGGCGTGGGTGCGGGCATCGTCGAAGAACACCTCGTTGAACTCGGAGGTGCAGGTGGGCTGCCGGATCGGCCGGACGGTGACCCCCTGCTGGCGCATCGGCACCAGCAGGTAGGACAGGCCCGCACCGCGCCGCGACCCCGGCTCCGTGCGGGCCAGCACGAAACACCAGTCGGCCTCCGCCGCCAGCGACGTCCACACCTTCTGCCCGGTGATCACCCACTCCCCGCCCGCCTCCCCTTCCCCCTTCACCAGCCGGGCCGAGGTCGACACCGCCGCCAGGTCTGAACCGGCGCCCGGCTCGGAGTAGCCCTGGCACCAGAGTTCCTCGACCGCCTTGATCGGTTGCAGGAACCTGCGCTGCTGCGCCGGCGTGCCGAACGCGATGAGCGTCGGCCCGAGCAGCTCCTCGCCCAGGTAACCGACCCGCGCCGGGGCCCGGCTGCGGGCGTACTCCTCGTAGAAGATGACCTGCTGCGCCAGCGTGGCGCCGCGGCCGCCGTGCTCGGGCGGCCAGCCGAGGCAGGTCCAGCCCGCCGCCGCCAGATGCCGGTTCCAGGCCAGCCGCTCGGCATGCGCCTCGTGCTCGCGCCCGGGCCCGCCCGCGTCGAGCAGCGCGGCGAAACGCCCGGTGAGATTGCCGGCGAGCCACTCGCGGATATCGCGCCTGAACTGCTCGTCCTGCGGGCTGGAAAGCAAATCGTGCCTCCCCGCGACGGACCCGCGGGCCCGCAGGGGGGGTTGCAGGCCCGCGGGAGCTCCGTGGCTGGCCAGCAGCTGCCCGCCGCGCGTAGGCTCAGCCTACCAAGCACTTGCTTCGTTGGAGGGCACCTGGTGGAGCTCACCATCCCGGCCGCTATCGCAGGCGCGGCGGGGAAGTTCGGCGACGGGCCCGCCCTTGCCGAGCCGGGGGGCCCGCGAATCAGCTATCACCAGCTACATCAGCAGACCACCACGATCACACGGGCACTCATCGCCGAGGGCGTGGCCCCCGGAGACCGGGTGGCGATCTGGTCCCCCAACACGCATCACTGGGTGCTCGCCGCGTTCGGGGCGCTGTCCGCGGGCGCCACGCTGGTCCCGGTGAGCACCCGGTTCACCGGGCCCGAGGCGCTCGACGTGATCACCCGCAGCGGCGCGTCCGTGCTGATCGTCGCCGACCGGTTCCTCGGCACCGACCGGCTCGCCGCGCTGCGCACCGCCGCGGCGGCACAGGCCACCGAAGCGGCCCGCGACGGCGCCCGTTCTGAAACTTACAGAGCAGCCGAACGGCACCCCGTGGCCGGCCTGCTCCCGCCGGGGCAACTGCGCCTCGTGGTCCGCGTGCCGATGCCGGATGCCCCGGAACCTGCTCCCCCGGCCGACGGTGTGGACGGGGCCATCGGCTGGGCGGACCTGCTGGACCGGGCCGCGGCGGTGCCCGCCAGCGCGGCGGAGCGGCGCGCCGCGGCGGTACGCCCGGAGGACGTGAGCGACATCCTGTTCACCTCCGGCACCACCGGGCGGAGCAAGGGCGCGATGACCGCGCACCGGCAGTCGCTGGCGGTGGCCCGGGCCTGGGCCGAACGCGGCGGCCTCACTCACGCGGACCGCTACCTGGTGGTCAACCCGTTCTTCCACAGCTTCGGCTACAAGGCGGGCATCCTGGCCTGCCTGGTCAGCGGCGCCACCATCGTGCCGCAACTGGTGTACGACGCGGGGACGGCCATGTCGCTGGTCGCGGCCGAGCGGATCACCGTGCTGCCCGGGCCGCCCACGATCTACCAGACGATCCTCGATCACCCGGACCGGGCCGGGCACGACCTGTCCAGCCTGCGGCTCGCCGTGACCGGGGCGGCGACCGTCCCGGTCGCCCTCATCGAGCGGATGCGCCGCGAGCTGAGCTTCGAGGCGGTGCTCACCGCCTACGGGCTGACCGAGGCGGTGGTGGCGACGATGTGCCAGCCGGGCGACGACCCGCGGACCGTGGCGGCCACCTCGGGGCGGGCCGCGGCGGACTTCGAGGTCCGGATCGCCGGGCCGGACTCCGGCGAGGCCAAGCCGGGTGAGCCGGGCGAGGTGCTGCTGCGCGGGCCGAACCTGATGCTCGGCTACCTGGACGACCCGGGGGCGACCCGCGCCGCCATCGACGCCGGCGGCTGGCTGCACACCGGGGACATCGGCCGCCTGGACGCCGACGGGTACCTGACGATCACCGACCGGCTCAACGACATGTACATCTGCGGCGGCTTCAACGTCTACCCGGCAGAGGTGGAGCAGGTGCTGGCCCGGCTGGACGGCGTCGCCGAGTCGGTGGTCATCGGGGTGCCCGACGCCCGGCTCGGCGAGGTGGGCAAGGCGTACGTGGTCCCCCGGCCCGGCCGCACCCTGGACGAGGCCGGGGTGCTGGCGTTCTGCCGGGAACGGCTGGCCGGCTACAAGATCCCGCGCCTTGTCGTGTTCCGTGAAGAGCTGCCGCGCACCCCGTCCGGCAAGCCGCTCAAGCGATTGCTCAGGGAAGAGCCCGCGTCCGTTGCTGATGATGGTGACGCTCGTCAGCATAGAAAGTGATGATCGTCACGATCATCACGAACCCATGCCCGGTGACCCGCCGAAAGAGGCAAAGAAATGACGGAGCCCGCAGCGGGCGAGCCGGTTCGGTACAGCGAACGCGGGCCGGTCGCCGTGGTGACGCTGAACCGGGCGCGGTACCGCAACGCGCAGAACTCGGCGATGACCTACGCCCTGGACGCGGCGTTCGCCCGGGCGGTGAACTCGCCGGAGGTGGCGGTCATCGTGCTGGCCGGCGAGGGGGAGCACTTCTGCGCGGGGCACGACATCGGCACCCCGGGCCGCGACGTGGACGTCTCCTTCGACCGCCAGGCGGTGCTGTGGTGGGACCACGTGGGCCGGGCCGGCGCCGACGCCAGGTACGCCCGGGAGATGGAGGTCTACCTCGGCATGTGCCGCCGCTGGCGGGAGATGCCCAAGCCCGCCATCGCGATGGTCCAGGGGGCCTGCATCGCCGGCGGGCTGATGCTCGCCTGGTCCTGCGACCTGATCGTGGCGTCCGAGGACGCGTTCTTCGCTGACCCGGTGGTCCGGATGGGGATACCGGGCGTGGAGTACTTCGCGCACCCGTGGGTGCTCGGGCCCCGCTTCGCCAAGGAGGCGCTGTTCACCGGGGCGCGGTTCGATGCGCGGCGCGCCTACGAGCTGGGCATGGTGAACCGGGTGGTGCCCCGCGCGGAACTCGCCGAGACGACGTTCGCGCTGGCGGAGCAGATCGCCACGATGCCGCCGTTCGGGCTGGCCCTGGCCAAGCGCGCGGTGAACCAGTGCGAGGACCTGATGGGCATGCGGGCGGGCATGGACTCGGTGTTCGGCCTGCACCACCTGGCGCACGCGCACAACGCGGAGACCTCCGGTGACTCGCTGGCCGGGCTGGACGCCCGCGGCATGAGGGACGGCGCGGCGAAACAGGCCGGCGGGTGAGCGGCGGGCCCGGCGAACCAGCGGGCCGGTTCCGGGCCGAGGTGCGGGACTGGCTGCGCGCGCACGTGCCCGCGCGGCCGCTGCCGTCGGTGGACACCGCCGAGGGATTCGCGGCGCACCGGGAGTGGGAGCACGAGCTGGCCGCGGCGCGGCTTTCCGTGGTGTCCTGGCCCGCCGGATACGGCGGCCGGGACGCGTCGCTGCTGGACTGGCTGGCGTTCGAGGAGGAGTACTACGCCGCCGCGGCGCCGGCCAGGGTCGGCCAGAACGGGCTGTTCCTGCTGGCGCCCACCCTGTTCGCGCACGGCACCGCCGAGCAGCGGGACCGGGTGCTGCCGCCGATGGCCACCGCCGCGGAGGTGTGGGCACAGGCCTGGTCGGAGCCGGACGCGGGCAGCGACCTGGCCGCGATCCGGGCCAGCGCCACCCCGGCCGACGGGGGCTGGCTGCTGTCGGGGACGAAGACCTGGAGTTCCCGGGCGGCGTTCGCGGACAAGGCGTTCGGCCTGTTCCGCTCCGAACCCGGCGCGCAGCGGCATCGCGGCCTCACGTACCTGATGTTCGACCTGCGCGCCGAGGGCGTCACGGTGCGGCCGATCCGCCAGCTCGGCGGCCGGACCGGGTTCGCGGAGATCTTCCTGGACCAGGTGTTCGCGCCGGCCGCCGACGTCATCGGCGAGCCCGGCGACGGCTGGCGGATCGCGATGAGCACGGCCAGCCACGAGCGGGGCATGTCGCTGCGCAGCCCGGGACGGTTCAGCGCGGCGGCCGGCCGCCTGGTGGAGCTGTGGCGCCAGGCCGGCGACCCGGCCGACACCGGGATGCGGGACCGGGTCGTGGACGCGTGGATCGGCGCGCGGGCCTACCGGCTGCACACCTACGCCACCGCGGCGCGGCTGGCGGCGGGCGGGACCCTCGGCGCGGAGTCCAGCCTGGGCAAGGTGTTCTGGTCCGAACTGGACACCGCGCTGCACGAGACCGCGCTGGACCTGCTCGGCCCGCGCGCCGAGCTGGCCGGGGATCCGGGGCCGGACGGGGACCCCGGGCTGACCGGGGACCCCGGGCCGACCGGGCAGTGGCTGGACGGCTACCTGTTCTCCCTGGCCGGGCCGATCTACGCGGGCACGAACGAGATCCAGCGCACCGTGATCGCCGAGCGGCTGCTGGGGCTGCCCCGATGACCCCCGGCCGGTCCGCCGAGCAGGCGCAGTTCACCGCGTCGTTGCACGACATGCTCGCCGATGCCGGGGTGCCTGCCGCCGCCCGGAACTGGGCCGCCGGTGACCGGGCTCCAGGGCTGGCCGTGTGGCGCACGCTTGCCGCGCTAGGAGTCACCGCCCTGGCGGTGCCCGAGCGCGATGGCGGCCTCGGCGCCGGCCTCGCCGACGTGGTGGGGGCCTGCGAGGAGCTCGGCCATCACGCGGTGCCCGGCCCGGTGGCCGAGTCGGTGGCGGCCGTTCCGGTGCTGCTCGCCGCGCTGCCCGGCGACGCCGCGGCCGGGGGTCCGGCCGGTGACCTGGCCGGCGGTGACCTGGGCGGCGGGGCCTGGGCCGCTCAGTGGCTCGCCGGGCTGGCCGCCGGGGAGCTGATCACGACGGCGGCCATGCCGCCGTGGCTGCCGTGGGCGGTGGACGCGGATGCCGCCGGGCTGGTCCTGCTCGCCGCGGGCGACGTGGTGCGCCTCGCCGCGCCGGGGGCCAGGTACCGGTCGGTGGACCCGGGCCGGTCGCTGTCCGAGGTGGCCGGTGGCCAGGTGCTGTCCCGCGGTCCCGCCGTGGCCGCCGCGGTGACCCGGGCGCTCGACGCCGGCGCGCTGGCCTGCGCCGCGCAACTGCTCGGCGCGGGCCGGGCCCTGCTGGAGGCCAGCGTCCGGCACGCCGGGCAGCGGACCCAGTTCGGCCGGCCGGTCGGGGCGTTCCAGGCGGTCAAGCATCACCTGGCGGACGTGGCGATCGGGCTCGAGTTCGCCGGGCCGTTGCTGAACGCGGCGGCCGCCGCGCTCGATGCGGGCGACCGCCACGCGGCCAGGGATGTGTCGGCCGCGAAGGTCGCCTGCACGGACGCGGCCCGCCGGGCCGCGCGGACCGCGCTCCAGGTGCACGGCGCGATCGGTTACACCGAGGAACACGACCTGCACCTGTGGCTGCTGAAGGTGCGCGCGCTGGCCGGGGCGTGGGGCAGCCAGGCCGAGCACCGGGCCAGGGTGATGGCCGCGATCTCGGTACCGGCCGGCGCCGACGGAGCCGGCCGGGAGCCGCCCGCCGGGCAACCGCCCACCGGGCAGCCGACCGCGGAACAACCAACCGCAGAACAGCCGCCCGCCGCGCAGCCGACCGCGGAGCAACCAGCCGCGGAACAGCCGCCCGCGGAGCAGCCGGCCGTCGGGCAGGCCGCAGCCGGGGAGCCCGCGTGGAGCTGACCACCGAGCAGCGGGACCTGCGCGATGCGGTCCGCGGGCTGCTGACACGGCACCGGGCAACCGCCACCGGGCCGGGACCGGCCGGCGACCCGGGCACGGGCGAAGACCCAGTCGCCGGCGGCGACCCGGCCACCAGCGGGGATCCGGCCGCCGGCGGGGACCCGGGCAGCGGCGACGGGCCGGCGCCCGGGTACGACGGGGCGCTGTGGCGGCGGCTGTGCAGCGAGATCGGCGTGGCCGGGCTGGCCATCCCGGAACGGTACGGCGGCGCGGGCGCCGGGCCGGTGGAGACCTGCATCGTGCTGGAGGAGCTGGGCCGCGGCCTGGTGGCCTCGCCGCTGCTCGGGTCCGCGGTCCTGGCCGGGCAGGCGCTGCTGGCCTCCGGCGACGGCGAGGCGTGCCAGCGGCTGCTGCCCGGCGTCGCCAGCGGCGACACGGTCGCGGCCCTGGCCTGGGCGCCCCGGGCCGGCCACTGGGATCCCGCCGCGCCCGCCTTCGCCGCCCGCCCCGGCGCCGCCCCGGATCCCGCATCGCCGGCCGCACCGGGTACCTGGGCGCTGACCGGCGAGGCGCACCATGTGCTCGACGGCGACAGCGCGGGCGTGCTGCTGGCCGCGGCCCGCGGACCGGACGGCACCGGCCTGTTCGAGGTGGATCCGGGGCATCGTGCCGTCACCCGGCGGGCGGTGACCACGATGGACACCACCCGGCGGCTGGCCGTCGTCCGGCTGGACGGGGCACCCGGGCGGCGCCTCGGCCCCGGCGCGGGCACCCGGGCGCTGGCCCGGGCCCGCGATCTCGCCTGCATCGCGCTCGGTGCCGAGCAGGCCGGCGCGGCGCAGCGCGCGCTGGAGCTGACCGTCGCCTACACGAAGGACCGTGTCCAGTTCGGCCGGCCTATCGGCAGCTTCCAGGCCCTCCAGCACCGGATGGCCGACCTGCACGTGCTGGTGGAGTCGGCGCGGTCGCTGTGCTACGTCGCGGCGTCCGCCGCCGTCACGGGGGCGGGCCCGGCCGGTGCGGAGGCCAGGGTCGCGATGCTGGCGGCGGCGGCTAAGGCGCACTGCTCGCAGGCGCTGGCCCGGGCGGCGGGCCAGATGATCCAGTTGCACGGGGCCATCGGCATCACCTGGGAGCACGACGCGCACCGCTACTTCAAGCGCGCGCACGGCGCGGGCCAGTTGTTCGGCCGGCCCGAGGAGCACGTCGCCCGGATCGCCGCCGCGCTCATCGACGGGTAGCGCCGCGGTCACGCGAGGGGCCCGCACCCACGGCGCCCGGCACAGGCCCCGCGAAGCGCGCCCCGGCTGAGCCGGTGCCCGGCGGGCCTCAGCGCAGCGGGAGCCGGCCGGCCGGCAGTACCTTCTCGATCACGGCCACCAGCCAGCCCAGCGCCGCCACCATGGCCGGGGCGACGACCCATCGTTCCGGCCGCGTTCCCGTGCTGAACGCCAGCGGCTCGGGCAGCAGCCTGATGTGCCGGCGGGACCACGGCCAGGCGATCGGTATGCCCTCGTTGGTGAGCATGTCCCCGGCCAGGTGCGTGGCCGTGCCGACCTCGATCGCCCACGGCACCCCGGCCACGCCGAAACCGGTCCGGAGCATGAGCGCCGCTCCCCCGATGGCCAGCAGGTCGCCGAAGTGGCCGCCGATCTTCAGCGCCCGCAGCCCGGCGGCGAGGACGAGGACAAGCAGCAGCCCGAGGCCGATCTTCCCGCCCAGCGTCCCCCGGTAGTGCTCGGCCACATACGCCGCCCCGGTGAACGCGGCGATCCCGGCCAGCGAGTGGGTGCCGTGCCGGTGGCCGCCGGACACGTGCTCGATGAGCCAGGCGAAGCCCTTGGTCACGAAGCCGAACGAGTACGCCACCGAGCCGTCGGGATGATCGATGTCCGGCAGCACGGCTGCGCCCGCGGTCACGGCGGCCGTGACGGCCAGGTGCGGCGCGTCCAGGTGCCACCAGAAGTGGCCCGCCGCCACGCCCGCGACCAGCCCCGACAGCGCGTGCGTGCGCCCCATCATGTCCGCCACCCGCCCGCCACTCGAACCCGGCTCAGCAGGCAAAGTTACTGAACTGCCCCAATCCGCACCAGCAGGCGCGCCGCGCACCGGTAGCAGCTGGGATTCGGGCCTGGAACGGCGCTGGAACGGCGCTGAAACGGGGATCCCTGGCGGCGGCGCGCGGGCTGGCTAGATCCAGTCGGCGTGGCGCGGCCAGGCGAGCAGGGTGTCGACCACCTCGGGCAGGACACCGGCGGACGCCTCGTCGGTCACGCCGTAGCGACCGCGGTAGAACAGCAGCGGCTGGCCGGTATCGCAGGGGCCGAGTTCGGTGACCCGGCCGAGCACCACGTGGTGATCCCCGGCCTCGTGCACCGCCTCGACCTCGCAGCCCACCCAGGTCAGCACGCCGGCCAGCACCGGCGCCCCGGACGCCGACGGCGACCAGGCGACCCCGGCGAACTTGTCGGCCCCGGCCGTGCCGAAGACCCTGGCCAGTTCCCGCTGGCCCGCGGTGAGCACGTTCGCGCAGAATTGCCCGGCCCGGGCGATCCGCGGCCAGGTCGCCGACGAACGGCTGGGGCAGAACAGCAC
>Ga0137387_10000385_pt1 | contig 18621 bp, 16 predicted proteins | sample SagtaG_3_FD_104909 | JGI IMG/M metagenome (GOLD analysis project Ga0137387, IMG submission 104909) | Vadose zone soil microbial communities from Angelo Coast Range Reserve, California, USA - Sage2_R_115_16 metaG | ecosystem: Environmental > Terrestrial > Soil > Vadose zone > Saprolite | place...
TAGATGCGGAGTAGGTTGAACAAGTATGTGAGAGGACATAGCAGGACTTTCTATTGGAGGGGGGGGGGCGACGATAGTAGTCTCCTGAGGGCGATACAAATCAAGGACTAGCCCTGCGGTCTCTTCGTCCATGGTGCTCATATGACTTTTTACTTCAATACCCTGATTCCGTAGTTCCTCAATCAGGTTCTTACTTGGGACGCCTAGATCCCGCGCTAATTCATAGACTCTCACACCTGCCATGCAATATCCTCCGCACAAAAACTGTAGGAATATCTGAATAAAGAGTTCGGATTAGGACAAGCTGACTTGCACTTCAGATCCTATCATAAGCAATCGACAAGCGCTCCAGCGAGGTCAGTATGGCGCACAGGGGCGTAAGGAAAAGCGGTGCTGTCAATCCAAGGGCGCTTCGGCTAGGCTTACCAATAATGTGTCCTAGTTCCGCTTTGGTAAAGAGCGTCACATGTGGAACATTGTGTTGTGTACACCACGAACGGTATTCCTCAGCTCGCCCAGTCGCAATGTCCTCTGCCAGGATCATATACAACACACGCGCTTGAGCGAAGGCTTTCCGCAACAGTGCATAGCCAGAAACAACCGCACCGGCTTTTTGCCCCAGGCCCAGACATGCCCTAAGACGTTTGTAAAGCAAACCCCTGACTTCCTGATAGACCGCATCCAAATCTCGTACTATAATAGGCTGTTTCAACGCCAGAGCCAGCTTGGCAGGTTTAAGCGCTTTTCGCAAGCATATTACGTCACAACAAACGTATACTCCTCGTCCCGGGGCGTGCCCTGAAGAGTCCAAGATGACCTCCCCTTGGGGGGTACACACAAAGCGCAATAAGTCGTGAACTCCTTGCTGTGCTCTGCACCCTATGCAGGTACGCTCAGGGCGATGTCGGGCAAGCGCTTTGCCCTGCCCTCGCTTCTGCTCCTGACCAACGTTCGTCTCATCCATGTACCAGTCACGACACCATACATATTACGAGGGAGAACCCTCTAGAATAGTATATCATCAGTTTGTACAGGGGCCTCCGTAGCAACGCTTTCCAGAGCAGACCCGCCCTCTATGGGAGCACTTACAGGGCTAGAGGCTGAGGAAGGAACTTCCGTAAGCATACGCTTGGGGATAAAGACTTCCTCCGCGCGACGCAACGCTTCCTTCCGCTCGCTATCTGACTCAGCCTCGCTTTCACTTTTAATGTCAATTTTCCAGTGTGTAAGCTTCGCTGCCAGACGCACGTTTTGGCCACGTTTGCCAATAGCTAATGACAATTGATCATCAGGGACGATGACTTGCATCATCTTTTCCGCTTCACTGACATACACACGCGCGACTTTCGCCGGACTTAGCGCGTTACGGACATACTGGACCTGATCATCTGTCCATTGAATAATATCAATTTTTTCTCCGCGCAACTCCTGGACGACAGACTGCACGCGCATACCTTTGAGCCCCACACACGCGCCAATGGGGTCGACATCTTTGTCGTGAGAGACAACCGCAATCTTGGCGCGACCACTTGAATCGCGTACCGCTCCTTTGATCTCGACAATCCCTTCATAAATCTCAGGCACCTCCATCTCAAAGAGACGCATGAGAAATCCTGGGTGGGTACGTGAAAGAATGACTTGAGGCCCGCTCGAGGCCCGCTTCACCTCGGTGATATAGGCTCGGATGCGATCACTCCGCTTGAATGTCTCGCGAAAAGATTGCTCACGACGCGGCAACAGACCTTCTGTCTTCCCCAAGTCTACAATCAAGTTCCCTTCACGTTCAATGCGCGCTACTAAACCATTGACCAGTTCACCTTGGCGATCTTTAAAATCCCGATAGACCATATCGCGTTCGGCCTCGCGCACTTTCTGAATAATGACTTGCTTCGCGGTCTGGGCAGCGATACGGCCGAAATCATCGATATCGTGCTGTACTTCAACGAAGTCACCGACAGCCGCAGCAGGATGTATTTCACGCGCCTCTTCAAGACTAATTTCGAGGCTATCGTCAACAATGTCGTCTTCACATCGAACGGTTTTGGAAGAAAAGAGAGCAATGACGCCAGTTTCTTCATCGAGACGCGCGTTGATATTGTCAGTAGTGCCAAAACGCTTACGCGCTGCTGAGAGGACGGCAGAAAGGACCACATCAATCACTACAGACTTCTCAACGCCCTTCTCACGACTAATCTGTTCGATAAGATGCAGTAGTTCCTGATTCACCTACGGCATACTCCTCTCATCCTAGCATGAGCTAGGTTTAGAGCCTTAGGCAAGCGCTCTGCTATTTGAACTCCAGTTCAACAACCCCATGGTCGATCTGGGGAAGCGGAATGGTCAGCGGTGTATCGGGAGGGACGTGCAGGATGAGGTCGCCCTCAGTCACCACAGCCACTCTTCCTGTATACGTGGTCTTACCCATGAGAGGGGAGTGGAGAAACACCGTCACCATACGCTGGCGTTGGCGCTGGAAGTCACGAGCAGTACGTAGGGGCCTATCCAATCCTGGCGATGAGACCTCAAGCACATAGGAAGCCGCAACAAGGTCTTCTGCGTCGAGCACCTGCCCTATTTCAAGACTCAGCTTCCGGCAGTCTGCGAGTGATATCCCTCCCTCAGCATCAGCAAACACCCGCACCAGCCACTGCCCTTTCCGTTGCTGTAGCTGCAGCTCAACCAATTCGAATCCCTGCGTCTGAAGGAGTGGCTCAATGAGATCCGCCACGCTTTGGTGTAACATCTCACGGTACATGGACAACCTGACAAGAACGAAAAAAAAGTGGGCACTCTGCCCACTCAAGTTAAGTGGATGTTTGACCTTAGTATGACAAAGATCCTGAGTGAGTGCAAGGAGAAAGTCCCTCTTACACGCAGGAAGATTGACCGCCCATAGCAGAGTTGGGCGAAAACAGAAGGGATTGAGCAGTGGCGTTTAAGGGAACAAACGGTGGAGAACATCATTGTAGAAAACTCGGACATCATTTGAGAGAGCTAACAACATTAAAGCTGCTAGGACAAGTAAGCCGGCCCGTTGGGCAACCTCTCTGGCACGTATACTTATAGGTTTCCCTTGAATAATCTCAAGTGCAAAGAAGAGTAAATGGCCACCATCCAGGACAGGGATAGGAAGGAGATTGAGTATCGCCAGGTTAATACTAATACCTGCCGCAAAAAAAACGACATTGCGCCACCCATGGTCGGCCTGACGACCAATCTCGCGTGCAATGCCCAAGGGACCCGCAAGGCTGTCTTTCAGAGGAATGGCTCCGGACAGGATCTTCCCGAAACCTGTAATAGTCAGGGTTGTAATGCGCCACGTCCAGGCGAAACCCTGCTCCAGAGCTGAGAAGGGATCACTGCGCTGCACACGCATGTCCCCAGGGCGCAATTCCACCCCGATACGCCATTCCCGGGCATCGGTGTCCTTCCGAGGCGTCAAGGGGAGGGCAAGCATCTGCCCAGCACGCTTGATCTGCATATGCAAGACACGCCCCTCGCTGGCCACGATGTGAGCTTTGAGTTCATCAATACGCTCGATGGATCTTCCATCTAAAGCAACGACCGTATCATCGGTTTGCAAGCCAGCTTGAGCAGCGGCAGACCCCTCGAGGATCTTTCCCAGGCGTACAGAAGTCTCGACTGGAATGCCTACCAGGTGTATAAAGGCAATAAGCACAATCGCAAAGAGCAGATTGAAACCAGGGCCTGCTGCCACGATGGGAATACGTTTCCATACTGATTGATGTAAGAACGAGCCCTCACTGTCGCTCACGGCTTCATCGAGCTGCTCTCCATACATTTTGACATACCCGCCGAGAGGCACGAGCGCTAACCGATATTCAGTGTCTCCCCACTGCTTGCGCCACAGGGGTGGACCGAAACCGATAGAAAAGCGCTCAACACGTACCCCAGACTTTTTGGCCACAATGAAGTGGCCAAACTCATGCACCACAATAAGCGCGCCGAGCACAACTGCAAAATGCACTACAGTGTTGAAAAAAGCTGCTATGGCTAGTTGCAAAATACCTCCTCCACCTGCGAGAACGCAATCGCCTCGTGCGTCATCGCCCCTACTTAGGTCCTGTGAAATCCGTTGGTGTTAGTATTTCTGTATCCGGGGGTAGGGCCAACTCGAACGTCTTGGCCGGCAACATCGTGTGGACCTTTAGAGAAGATAGACGAATTTCCGTTAAGTTGCCAATACTGTCATGAATAAGGAGTTTTTCAACGAAAAAACTCTGAGTATTCACTGCAATATGCAGCTCTGAAAAACCAGCCTGGCTCGATCGGGGCATTAAGACGAGGTACGTTAACTGTGGCTCAGGGCTCGACAAAGGGGTCACCTCAAAGGCGTCACGGAGCTTGCCGATACCCGCCAAAAACAGCAAAGCAACGTTCGTACGGTTGTTTTCATCGACCACACTCTGTAAGAGCTGGTGCCGCTTGGGCGTATAGACACGCAGGGTCGTCCCATTGTACAGGATTGTCTGTGCATCTGGTTGTGTATATTCCCACCGTATGGCATGGGGCTTTTCAATATACACGTGACCGGAAGATGTCTGCTGGCGATTGAGGGAAGTTAAGGTCGCAACTTGGACAAAGTCGGCGGTAAGGGCACTAGTATGCTCATAGGTCTGTTGTATCTTATCAATCAGTGTGTTGAGATCAGGGGTCTGACTGGAGCTAGGGACACTTGTCAGACCTATCCACACCAAGACCAGACACCCTAGGCGGAGCAAAAAACCTCTCTTCTCCAGATAAAACCTCCCCAAAATATATAACCAGTATTGTCCTTCGGCACACTTTTATCATGCTCTGGAATGCAGCATCACTGCACGAAGTTTTTGCACCAGGGCGATATTTTCGGTGTGACCCGTCATATTCGCGCGCACATGCCCGCGCAGTCTCCGGCCTAACAAATAGAAATCCCCCATAACATCAAGGATTTTGTGACGGACAAATTCATCAGGAAAACGCAGTGGGGTACTGTTAATGATTTTCTCGTCGTCGATGAGCACAACATTCGTTAAGCGCCCCCCTGCTAGCAGCCCTAACTCCTGCATCCTCTCCACCTCTTTCACGAACCCAAAGGTGCGTGCCGGGGCTATTTCATGACGATAGCGGGTACTGTCTGTATGTTCATACGAGAATTCTTGCACGCCTAATGGCAGCGGATAGTCTAACCGATATGTCACCCGAAAGCCATCATACGGCTCCACCAGGATAAACTTGGCATCCGCACTGACCTGCCCTACCGCATAACACCGATCAACAACAAATTCTTCCACAGCCGCATCCTGCTCTGCAATCCCAGCCTCTTCGATGAGATGACAAAAGGCATGGGCAGAGCCATCCATGATGGGGACCTCGTCACTAATTTTGATCAGGACATTGGTAATACGATACGCATGCAGGGCCGACATGAGGTGTTCCACAGTGCGAGCTGCGATACAACCCCGCTTCAGGCTGGTGCAGAAATCGGTCGATTCAATAAAGTCAATTGAAGCTGGCACCGTTTTCCCTGTGGTGATGTTTCTGAAAAGAATACCGCTATCAGGCGGCATGGGAGAGAGAATCATACCCGTCTTGAGACCGGATTGCAGCCCTTGACCATACAAGACGACACTGCGGCCTAGTGTGCGTTGCCTGTAGTATCTTAAGGACTGCTGGGCAGCCGGGGCCTGCCAGCAGCGATGGATAGAGGCACGAGCAGCAGAGATTGCTTCCTGTCGGTGCGTGAGGTTGAACGGCGTAGAGTGCGCAGATGCAACAGCCATATGGGATGACACTGAACCCTGAGCCCCCGGGTTGTGTCGACGCTCATGATGTGCGAAGGCGTGTTCGATCACCGTGAGGACACCGTACGATGAGAGGGGCTTTTCAAGATAATCGAACGCCCCAAGCTTGATCATCTGCACAGCCGTGGCAATGTTTCCGTGCCCTGACATGGCGATCACTTCAACGTCAACGTGCATAGCCCGCAAAGCTTGTAAGGTTTCAACACCATCCATGCCTGGCAACCACACATCGAGCAGGACTACCGCTGGTGCAACGGTACGGATAAGCGCCAGTGCCTCACTTCCGTCAGCAGTGGAAGACACGATGAAGCCTGCTTCGCATAGCATGCCGCTCAAGGACTTCACAAGGTCTTCATCATCATCTACAATTAAGACCCGGCCTTTTCCCATGTGTGTCTCTCTCTACAATGACTGCGCCTGTGGTATATGGAGGTATGGCTTGTGACTTATCAAGGGAAGCCTCAATGCGAAAGGTCATCCCTCAGGTAGCATCTGCCGTCATCTGTAGTATGCTCACGATCCTTATCTGCAGGATTTACATATGTGAAGAAGGTTTATCCAAAGCAACTTGTGTATCTATGTGATCCATGATAGAGCGTGTCACAAACTCTGACAACACTGCAAAGGCAAGTATATCAAACTTGTGAGAGGTGAGCAGGCACCTCTATGATGTCGTCCAGAGAACATCGGCCACAAAAGTGTATGTGAGGTATGGTTGACCTATTTTTTAACATACTTGGGCAATACTATAAGCCACTTATCGCAAAAGGCAAGAAAATTCCTTGACGGATGTTGGATGAGTGCGTTGGCACACCCGTTGGCGGCTGCTTAAGGAAGGCGCCGGGCTTTCTGCTGTAGCTCGGTTAGTGTAGTAACCACCTCGCTCGGAGAGAGGTTGGCGAGATCCAAAGAGCGTAGTTCATGCAGGAGTTGTGTCATGAGGGGCTCGAAGAGTGATAATTGACTCCCAGGCTGGAAGCCCGGGGTTATCTGAGGGGCCATCCGACGTTTCCCAGAGGCTACGCCAGACGGGGAGGAAGAAGACTCGAAATGTGTGAGCAATTGTTGAGCACGTTGCAGGACAGGCACTGGCAGTCCTGCGAGGCGTGCTACTTGAATGCCATAGCTCCGATCAGCGCTGCCTGGTAGGATGCGACGTAAGAAAAGGACCTTATCACCACGCTCTTGTACTGCGGCACTGTAATTATGGACGCGCACCAGAGAGGCAGCCAAAGCCGTCAACTCATGGTAATGAGTAGCAAAGAGCGTACGCGGACGCAAGTCACCATGAGTATGGAGATACTCGATGACGGCCCAGGCGATGCTGATACCATCATATGTACTGGTGCCACGGCCAATTTCATCGAGCAAGACGAGGCTCCGGGCGCTGACGTTGTGCAAGATATTGGCCGTTTCAGTCATTTCGACCATAAACGTGCTCTGCCCTTTGCCCAGCATGTCCTGGGCGCCAACCCGTGTAAACACCCGGTCGACTAACCCAATATGGGCACTGCGAGCCGGTACAAAACTGCCTATCTGAGCCAAGATCACGATGAGAGCCACTTGCCGCATGTAGGTCGATTTCCCAGCCATATTTGGACCTGTCAAGAGCAGAATCTGGCGCCGCTCACAGTCGAGGAACGTGTCATTGGGCACAAAACGCTCTTCTTGACACATCGTCTCCAAAACCGCATGACGGCCGTCGGTAATGGCCAGGATATCGCTGTCATCGAGTGTGGGGCGACAGTACTGCCGTGCCACCGCGACCTCTGCAAGAGCCGCCAGCCCATCGAGCTGACTGAGTATCTGAGCCATCTGTTGGATACGATGGAGGTGTTGAGCAAGCTGGCACTGGAGGGCTTCATACAGCCGACGCTCCAGAGAGAGCGCCTCCTCCGCAGCCCGTAGCATATGCACCTCGCGGTCTTTCAGAGCTGGGGTAATGAAGCGTTCGGCGTGTACCAGGGTCTGTTTGCGGAGATACTCAGCCGGCACTTGGGACAAGTGGGCCTTACGGACTTCAAGGTAGTAACCAAAAACTTTATTAAAACCGATACGTAGTGAAGGAATCCCTGTGCGCTGACGTTCTTGTACCTCGAAGTGGTTCAACCAGGCTGTGCCTGAAGCTCCCTGCTCGCGTAGCGCCTCCAGTTCCGTATGGTAACCAGAGCGTATCACCTGACCATCACGGAGCGTCGCTGGTGGATCATCAACAATGGCATTGGCAATCAAATCAGCGAGGTCGCGGAGGGAGTCCCACTGGGCTGCGAGGGTGGTGAGTACAAGACTGCTACACGCACGCAGCTCTGCCTCAATGGCTGGTAGCCGGCCAATAGACCGGCACAAAGCGATAAGCTCACGAGGGGTCACTGTGCCAAGGGCCAGACGGCTCAAGGTGCGTTCAAAATCACTAAGTGTGTCCAGCGCCTGCTGTAATCGCGCCCGCCGGCTTGACTGTTCAACCAGCTCTGCCACAGCTTCCTGGCGCTCCTGTAGTGCTTGGAGCTGACACAGAGGTTGCGACAGCCATTGCCGGAGTAAACGTCCGCCCATGGCGGTCAGCGTGCAGTCGATGACCGCGAGGAGAGACCCAGCGCGCCCCTGCGACACAGGAGAGTATGTCAGTTCGAGGTGACGCCGTGTCGTCTCATCGAGCACCATAAAATCACCTGTGCTGTAGAGACGCAGACCATTAAGATGGGTCATGGTATTGTGCTGCGTCTCGTGTACATAGGCCACCAGGGCACCAGCGGCAGCGATACCTAAGGGATGTCCCTCACACCCGAAGCCCTCCAAGCTGCGTACAGCAAATTGCTGGGTCAGTGTACGGTAGGCCCGCTCGAGGTGGAAATAGTGGGCTGCCCACGGCTGAAAGGTCGCGGAAAAAGTGTCTGATGTAGACTGCATGATATCGAGGGAGATCTCCAGAGGCTCTGGGAACAGCACTTCACGTGGCTGCACACGGGTATATTCGCGGTATAAAGCCTGCTGCCAATCAGGACTCTCCCAGGACGTTACGGCGAAGGTCCCTGTGGAAACGTCGACGTAGGCAAAACCAGCTCCGCCTGGAGTAACGGCAATACTGGCGAGAAAGTTGTGTTCCTTCGGTGCCAGAATAGTGCTACTAATGACAGTCCCGGGAGTAATGACCCGCACGATGTCACGTTTGACTAAGCCCTCCGCCTGACTGGGGTCTTCGAGCTGTTCAGCAATGGCCACCTTGAAATCTTGCTGTAACAGACGGTCAATATAGCTCTCGGCGCTATGGATAGGCACGCCACACATAGGTATGGGATCATCTTGCTGTTTGTTGCGTGCGGTGAGGGCAATGTTCAGCGCCTTGGACGCCACGAGGGCGTCGTCTTGGAAAAGTTCATAAAAATCGCCCATGCGAAAGAATAACAGGGCGTCACCAGCTTTGGCCTTCAAATGCTGATATTGCTCCATCATTGGTGTGATGCTAGGAGCAGCAGGGAACGTAGAGGAAGTTTGCAGAGATGTCTGGGTGGTTTTGAGCATGATAACAGCGTCTCTCACCTGCCTCGTCGTGGCATCATTCATCGTAAAGGTATGCCAGCACACGCCGTTCGAGAGCCTCCATATGGCGGCGCTGCGTTGCTGAGCGCTCGTGATCGTAGCCTAAAAGATGGAGAATACCATGCAGGAGCAGGTAGACAACACGTTCTTCAAGCGACTGCTGGAGTTCATACGCTTCGCGAGCCGCTGTGTGTAACGAGACAATCACATCACCCAACATAGCAGTGACTGGCTCGCCCTCGTATGTTGGATGTTGCGGAAAGGCGAGCACGTTGGTTGCACGGTCCTGGTGGCGGTAGGTACGGTTCAGCTCTTGGAGAAGACAATCACTGCCAAAAACCACACTGAGTTCTCTATCACTACAGCCCAGGTAAGTCATAATGCCCCGCACGCGCCTCTTGACTGCAGCAGTGTGAATGGCCACAGTACGTTGACGATTTTGCACACGGATAGTCATAGGCGCATAGACTGTCAAGAATAGGTCAATATAGACTCAGGACGGAGGCTGGAGGGATGGCGTCTCCAGCCGTTGCTCATAACGGTTATACGCTTTCACAATTTCCTGCACCAAGGGGTGGCGGACCACGTCGCGCTCTGAAAAATAGACGAAGGCAATGCCCTCGATGCCTTGCAGAATGTGTTGAATCTGGATCAACCCAGATTCCTTGCCACTGGGCAGATCAACCTGCGTGACATCGCCTGTGATGACTGCCTTCGAATAAAAACCCAAACGCGTCAGGAACATTTTCATCTGTTCGACCGTCGCGTTTTGTGCCTCGTCCAGAATAATAAAGGAATCATTGAGGGTGCGCCCCCGCATAAAGGCAAGCGGAGCCACTTCGATAGCCCCACGTTCCATAAGCCGCTGGGCCTTTTCAAAATCCAACATATCATAAAGGGCATCGTAGAGCGGGCGGAGATACGGGTTGACTTTCTCGAGCAGGTCGCCAGGTAAGAATCCAAGCTTTTCTCCCGCCTCTACAGCTGGGCGCGCGAGAATGATGCGACTGCATTCTTTGCGCTCCAGTTCAGCGACAGCCATGGCCATGGCCAGATACGTTTTTCCCGTGCCCGCGGGGCCAATACCGATGACAAGATCATGCTGGCGGATAGCCTGAATGTAGCGCCGTTGTCCCAAACTTTTGGGGCTCACGAAGCGCTTTTGGGATGGCACCGCAATGCGTTCGGCCAGGAGGGTTTGTGGACTCAAATCCTCGCCATTTTCAAGTAAGCGTACCAAGAAGTCTAGGTCAGCGAGATCCAATCTGAGGCCGGCCTCGAAGAGACCATAGGCACCTTCAAGAAGGCGCACAGTCAGAAGCGTCGGCGCTGACTCCCCAACCACAGTCACCGTGGTGTCATGGGTGCGAATGCACACGCCCAATTGTTCTTCAAGGTAGCGCAAATTAGCATCCTGGATGCCGAATAACAGGGGAGTGATACGACTCCGTTTCAGCTCAAGCGTACGTTCCATGTGTATATGACAATTCTCCTCGCAATGTGTATAGCGTTAACGGAGAGCCTCGAGCAGCGTCTGACGTATCGTCTCGATATCCACATTATCGATGATCTTGCGTCCAGCAGCATCAGTCACATAGAATACGTCAATGGCGCGGTTCGCCTCAGTAGAGATTTTCGCGAGAGCGACATCGAGCCCGCACTCGTACAAAATATGCGTCAGCCTGTACAGCAGACCAAGATGATCTTGCGCCTGCACCTCAATGATGGTATGGCTATCTGAGCTCGAGTTTTCTATGAAGACCTGTGGCGGCTGTGCAAACGCGCGCAGTTTGCGTTCGTGTGCAGGATGACGATGCTGGGTTAACACGGTCTCGAAATGGAGCTCCCCACGTAAAGCAGCCCGGAGATCCGCTTCGACTTGTCGCCACACCCGCTGGTCGGTAATTGGTGTTTTCTCAAGCGTCTCCACTTGCAAGGTATCCACTGCCACGCCATCACGGGACGTATAAATTTGTGCTCCGAGAATATTGAGCTTGTTCCGACTCAACGCTCCGGCAATCATGGAGAATACACCCCGGCGTTCAGCAACGCAAATGGTCACGTTGGTGAACCCGCCCGAAAAATTCTGTTCAGGATGCAAGAGAACGGGTGCCCTGAGGGGCAATTGCGTCATGCTGAGATGCCTGGCGACCTGGTCTGGAGGGGTAGCGACGAGATAGCGTGTTGGCATAGTATCGAGAAAGCGGTCAATATCTGCCACGTTGTATTGGGGATCAAGGGCTTCCAGGATAGCTGGACGCAACCGCTGGCAGAGTTCCTCGGTGAATAAGGGAGACGGAGGGCTTTGGCGTGCGAGATAGTCGAGTGTCCGGCGATACAGGTCCGCTAACAACGTGCCTTTCCATGTGTTCCAGACATCCGGTCCTACTGCCGACGTATCGGCAAACGTGAGGAGATACAGTTGCTCGAGCCCTGATACCGTTTCCACCATACTGGCAAACTCCGCAATAACTTTTTCATCCGTAATGTCACGGCGTTGCGCTATACGGTTCATGGCCAGATGGTGCACGGTAAGGAGCTGGATCATACGACGTTGCTCGCCAGGGAGGCCCATACGCGCGCACACGGTCTCGGACAGTTCCCCACTGCGGTAGACATGCGAGGCGCGTCCGGGGCCAATGTCTTTCCCCAAATCGTGCAACAGCAGCGCAAATTTCAACAGCGCCTTATCGGCGGTCTGGTGATAGAGACGCGCCAGGGGCTGGAGGAACGGCTCGTTCGTTTCAGCCAGGCTCTCGAGCACCTCAATGCTCCGCAGGGTGTGTTCATCGACTGTGTAACGATGGTACAGGTCGTGTTGTACCAGACAGGTAAGCGCATCAAACTCGGGGATATAAGCGCCAAGCAACCCGTGCCGATGCATCGCACGCAGCACAGGAGCCGCATGCGGTTGCGACAGGATGCGAAAGAACACGGCAGCCGCTTCCGGAGCACTACGAATGCACTCCCCAGTAAGCAACCACGCCTGGGCTTTCAGCGTGCGTGACAGGGTTGGGGCCAAAGGGACTCGGTGCTCCTGCGCTTTCGTAAAGGCCTGGATCAGCAAGACTGGATGCGCACGCAGGTGGGTTTCGAGAGCGGGTGCTTCGTGGTGCAAATAGCCGTCGACAATAACGAACCCCTCCCCTACCCTGCGGGGGCGTTGCAGGAAGCGCCAGAGGCGGGGTTGGTAAGTATGAGTAACGGCTTCAATGATGGTCATGCACAAGTTGAACAGCACATTGGCATGCATATAATATGTCTTAAGAAAAGACTCGACGGCGAGCTTATGCTCACTGGGTTGAAAGCCCAAAGCTGCTGCCAAGGCCTCTTGCACATCCACCGAGAGCAAATCATTTTTGCGCCCATGACGGTAATGCAGGGCGTTCCGTACGCGAAAGAGAAAGTCCAGCGCCGTTTCCACCGTCTCCTGGTCACTGGGAGTCATGAGCCCTTGCGCAACCAAATCGGCGACGGTGCTGGCCTGGTAGAATGCCGTGCCGATCCACAGAGCGGTGTGGTAATCACGTAACCCTCCCGGACTTTCTTTGATGTTGGGTTCCATTAAGTTCACGGTGTTGGCGAATGCGGTGTGTCGCGTACGACACTCGGCAATCTTTTGTCGTACAAAAGCGCGGCGCCGCCGCGAGGTAAAGTGGCGATGGCTTACTTCTTCCTGAAACCACTCAAAAAGCGACTGATCGCCATCCAGAAAGCGCACTTCCAGCATGGCGGTTTGGGCCGTGATATCGGTGTCTGCCATCTTCACGACATCGCGCCGGGTACGCACACTGTAGCCGAGGGTGTAGCCAACATCCCAGAGAAGGTACAGTGTGTCCCGTACGATCTGGTCTGGAGGGGTCTTCTGGCAGAGAAACATTAAGTCAATGTCGGAGAAGGGGTTTAACTCTCCCCGTCCGTACCCGCCGAGGGCGACAAGAGCACATGGTTCTGTTGCCGCTGCCTGCTGTGCCTGCACGTATTGAAAAATCGTCCGTACGACATCGTCCACGAGAGCGGTGAGGTGGCGCACGACATTGCGGCCGCGTGCACCAGCATTGTGCTCGTGCCGAATGCGTTCTTGGGCGGTAGCCATCAATGTTTTCAGCCCCTTGAGAAAATCCGGCCGGGCGTAGTCGCGATCGAGGAGAGCGGCAAAGGAATGTGGGAAACCCTGCGTGTCACGCGCTGCGGACGGTGTCGTCAACGGTGTGGGCATATGCGATATCCTATGGCCGAGGATGATGGGTAGTATACAGAGCACGCAAACGTTGCTGGACCACGTGCGTATAGATTTGCGTGGTCGAGATATCGACGTGGCCAAGCATGTGTTGGAGTGAGCGTAGATCAGCGCCCCCTTCCAGGAGGTGCGTCGCAAAGGAGTGCCGTAATGTATGGGGACTGAAGGGCTTGTGGATGGCGGCCTGGTGCATGTACTTCTTGATGATCTTCCATAATCCTTGGCGCGTCAGGCCCTGGGCTGAGCGATTGACGAAGAGGTGGACTGCCGGGCGCGCTTTCACGAGTTGCGGCCGCCCTTCCAACAGATAGTCGTCGAGTTGCACCGCCGCTATCTCGCCTACTGGCACGAGGCGTTCCTTCCCTCCCTTGCCGCACACTTTCACGTAGCCAGCCATAGTCTGGACATCCCCAACCGTGAGGCCAACCAACTCGCTGGCGCGTAAACCCGTAGCGTACAGCATTTCGAGCAGCGCCGCATCGCGCTTGCCGAGAAGGGTCGAGGTATCGGGCGTTTGCAGGAGCTGCTCCACTTCTTGCGGCGTGAGCACGTTGGGAAGATACCGCCCTGGCTTTGGGGCCTGGATCTGGGCGGTCGGATCGGCTGTGCCGGCCTCGTACAGATGGAGGAAACGATAGAGAGTTTTGAGTGAGACCAGCTCACGGGCGATAGTGCGGGCGGCAATCCCCTGCTGACGGCGTTCCGCCAAGTACCCAATAATATCCTCACGGGTCAACTCCTGAAACGTCGAGGCGCCACGTGCCTGAGCAAAAGCACAGAAATGCTGTAAATCGGACATGTATGCTGCCAGCGTATTCCGCGCCAGCCCTTTTTCGACGATCAAATGCTGCTGCAGGAGATCGAGCTGACTTTCAAGCATGCCCTCTTCCTCATGGCGAGACTCGTAGCTATGCTCTGCCGGTGCATGGAGATCTCTCCTTACACGCTGTCCGTGCAAGGATAACGCAAACCGGTCCACGACGAAAGAGGTCAAATGGAGAGGCAGGGCGTCGTTGACACGGCTGGAGTGCGTTGCTATACTCCGCGCTACGAAAGGAGGCGCATCATATGGCGAATCGACATCCCTCAGCGATAAAGCGAGCACGTCAGAATGTGCAACGGCACAAGCGCAACTCGGCGCTGCGTTCGGCGCTCCGCACGGCGGTAAAGAAAGTGATGGTGGCTGTTGAGCAGGCTGATGTGACTGCCGCGCAGGCAGAACTCCCGCAAGCAGTGCGCGCGCTTGGCAAAGCGACGACGAAGGGCATCGTGCATAAAAATTATGCTGCACGGAAAATTTCCCGCCTGACCCGCAAAGTAAACGCCCTTGAGGCTACGTAAGCCTCGCTCCGCGCACACAGACGTGCAGGATTAATTCCTCCAAGATCGCCCGAGGCGGTTTGTTGCTGGTCTTGAAAGCCAGGTCGGCTTCCAGGGCAGCAATGTAGAGCTGTCGCAGATGCTCGACCGCAAAGTGTTGGCTCTGGGCTCTCAACTGGCGACAGACAGCGAGGGGTAAGCCGAGTGTTTTCGCCATCTGTGGCATATCGTGGCGTTGCTGCCCTAATTGCCTGACGCTCCAGAGCAACCGCACATGACGCACCATCATACTCAAGATGACGAGCGGTGGCTCTCCTTGATTGAGCAGGCGCTCAACGACTGTGAAAGCCGGACCTATCTGGCGCGCACCGAGGGCGTCAGACAGGGCGAAGATGGACTGCAAGCGTGAGGTCTGTGTGACCTCCTGGACGTCATCGAGCGTAATCTCCTGCCTTTCTCCTACGTAGGTACAGAGCTTCTCGATTTCTTGCCTGATGGTCTGCAGATCCGGCTCTTGCTCATGGAGGAGTCCCTGCAGGGCTTCAGGGGTCATACGATAGCCACACTGCGTGACTGTATGCGTGACCCAGTCGTAGAGTTTTGGCCCTTCGAGCCGGCTACATTCGACCGCCACAGCAGATTGCCAGAGACGCGGGGGCAATTTTTTCGGATCACTGGTACTGCTACTGCAGATCAGTGCTGTACTGACCGAGGGGTGCTCCAGGTAATGCTCGAGTGGTGCCCAATCGGCTTTGCGAAGCTGCTGGAGACCGTGTAAGACCACGACGCGATGTGTCGCCATCATGGGCAGCGTGCGCGCTATACTCAGGGCGTCTTCCAACGTGTCATTGTCCACACGGCATACATCACAGTTGAAGTCGCGTGGAGCGGCGCCAAGAATGCGTTCGATCAGCGTCGTGGTGTACTCCTGCATGAGATACGTTTCTTCGCCGAAGAAGAGATAGCAGGGGTCCACCTGCCCTTGCGCCAGCCGTTTCCAGAGCGCAGCAGCAAGTATACGCGGCATAGGGTTGTCCTATAAGAGCGCAATAGCCAACAACGCCAGGCATTTGTCAGCAAATTGCTGTGCTAGGCGCGCCAGAGCTGCCTGGCGCGCCACGATATCTTCTCGTACTGCACCTGGGGTTAACACTGTACCTGTGGCAGACACCAGATACTCTGCCCAGGCCGTGATGTCTTGCTCGAGCGTGGGACGCTGGGTCGAGGCTTCCACAAGACGAATGTGAAAGTCAGCCTCGATGCGATACTGTAACACAGCATCATTTTGATCAAAAGACAAAGGAAAGCTACGCAAACGCCGTATGGCACCCTGGAGACGGCGCACCGAGACCTCGTCTGAGGCCGAGGAAAAAATCTGACTCTGTAAGATGCTCTGGCGTAGCGCCGCAGTCGTGAGGCGTTCCAAATCTGGTTCACGTGTTTGGTTGGTAAAAGGGACGATCGCCAGAGGGAGCCGATGCCCAGGAGTATCAGGCGGCGCGCTTACAAGAGTGTATCCACAGCTTGCCAACGTCCCTACAAGCATGCCAAGCGCCAGAAGACAACGCACGCGCCGGCGTATACACCTGAGGCCATTATAGGATGTGACCATGGATATTCCGCACCGAAGTGTTGGTATAAGGCGCTCGCTCCCCTGGCACCGGAGGGTCTGACTGCTGCAAAGCTATGTTGCCTATGTGTGTAGCACAGGTGTGGGGCCGGCGCAAGGCATATGCTTGCGCCGGAGTAACAAAGAAGTTGCCGATTCTGTTGGGAATCGCTATAGTACATAGCACATCTGAGTCATCGGTGCCCCCGTAGCTCAGCCCGGATAGAGCAACGGCCTCCGGAGCCGTGTGTCGGACGTTCAAATCGTCTCGGGGGTACCTCCCCTGTCCAGCTTGCTGACGTATCCTATTTACAGCTCTAATCTGTCTCTATGATCCATGAGAATGAGGCTCTACTACTCCTGTGCTCCTGGCGACTCCTCGCTGCCTCCGGGAGTAAAATCTTGTCCATGGTACGCTTGACCTGTGGTATGGTAGTCGTGCCCAAGTTCTGTGTGTCAGTATGCGACAAGCCCCCCTGTGGTGAGGAGTACTACCCTAGGGCGTGGCCTGATGTGGATGGCAAACCGTGATGTGGAGAGGGGCAAGGACGTATGGCAGCGAGTGGCAAGCGGTTACGCGAGCTGATAGAGGCGCCAGAAATTTTGATCTTACCAGGGGCATGGGACGGGCTCTCGGCCATACTCATCGAGCAGGCTGGTTTTCAGGGGGTCTATGTCACTGGTGGGGGTATTGCACGAAGTACAGGGGTCCCAGATATTGGGCTCATTACGCTGCATGAGCAGGTAGCGCGCGTGAAGATGATCTGTGAGGCGGTGTCGGTACCAGTCCTGGCTGACGCTGACACTGGCTATGGCAATGCCATCAACCTGATGCGCACCGTACGCGAGATGGAGGCCGTAGGCACTGCTGGCATCCATATTGAGGATCAAGTGACGCCAAAGCGCTGTGGTCATTATGAAGGCAAAGAGGTGGTCGACCGGCGGGAGTTCGTGAAAAAGATCGAGGCCGCCTGTGCGGCGCGACGTGATGCGGATTTTATGATCATTGCCCGCACCGATGCACGTGCGGGCATGGGACTTGAGGAAGCGATTGCGCGCGGGCAGGCGTGTCGTAAGGCCGGCGCAGATGTCATCTTCATCGAAGCACCACAAACCGTCGATGAGGTCAAACGTGTCGCCGATGCCATTGAAGCGCCCCTGCTGATCAATATGGTCACGCAGGGCGGCAAGACACCCTATGTGCCGACCGACGAGCTGGAGCGTATGGGCTATGATATCATCATCTTTGCCTCCGATGTGCAGCGCGCCGCCATCTTCGGCATGCGTCGTCTGCTGCAGGAGCTGCGTGAGCAACGTACCGGTGAGTTTTGTGCCGAGACCGTGGGTTTTCAGGAACGCGAAGGCATTATCAATTCTGACTACTACTTCCAACTTCAGGAACGCTATCTGCGTTTGGATGAGTAGGATGGAGGAGGTATGGAACGCCTAGAGATCATCCCTACTTCCCGTATTGCCGCTACGCATGCCGTGCCAGGCTCGAAGAGCTATACGAATCGGGCCTTAACGATTGCGGCATTGGCACGCGGGGCGAGTACGCTCTCTGGAGCGCTGGAGAGTGATGACACGCACGTGGCGCGTGAGGCCCTCAAGCACCTTGGTATTACTGTTGAACAAGACGGTTCGACCTTTGTTGTCCACGGGCAACAAGGACGCTTTACCGATCCGCAGCAACCCCTCTTCCTGGGGAATTCTGGGACGACCACACGCTTTTTCACCGCGATGCTCACACTGGCTGGCTTCCCGTGCACGATCACCGGCAACGCGCGTATGCAGGAGAGGCCTATTGCTGATCTCCTCGATGCCCTCAATCAGCTCGGGGCCGAGGTGACGAGTGTGCGAAGCAATGGCTGCCCACCCGTCCACATCAGGGCCCAACGTCTGCGTGGAGGGGAGGCAACGATCTCAGGGGCGATCAGTAGCCAGTTTCTGTCTGCCATACTCATGGCGGCCCCTTATGCTGAGCAGGACGTCACCCTTGTGGTGCGGGATACACTCGTCTCAGTACCCTATGTGGACTTGACGCTGGATATCATGGCCCGGTTCGGGGTGGAGGTGGTCAATGATGGCTACCGCCATTTTATGATGCGGGGACA
>Ga0137387_10000387_pt1 | contig 18597 bp, 11 predicted proteins | sample SagtaG_3_FD_104909 | JGI IMG/M metagenome (GOLD analysis project Ga0137387, IMG submission 104909) | Vadose zone soil microbial communities from Angelo Coast Range Reserve, California, USA - Sage2_R_115_16 metaG | ecosystem: Environmental > Terrestrial > Soil > Vadose zone > Saprolite | place...
CCATAGCTAGTTATTCACCACTGACGGACCATGAAAGGATACGAGCGCTTGTGAGCGGAACCTTGAAACCTTCGCACTACGTCCCGTACCGTTTCAATCGGGACCTTTGTTTTCTCTGCCACCGCTTCTATAGAGCCATTTTCGTCAAAAACCATCTTTAGCACCGGGTCCAATCGGTCGTAATCCAGCGGGATCTCATCTGTTGCTGTATGGCCAGGGTATAGCTGAGGACTACTTGGCTTCAGCACCATTCGAGAAGGTAGCCCCAAGTGCTCGCCTAGTTTCCTCACCTGAGTCTTGTACAGGTGGCTGATTGGGAGAAAGTCTACTCCACCGTCTCCGTACTTTGTGAAATAACCGATAAGATCCTCACTCCGATCACCAGTTCCAGCCACCAAATAGTTGTTCAGGTTGGCGAAATAATAGAGAATGATCATCCTCGTTCTTGATCGTATATTCGCTAGAGGTATCTTCGGTCTCTCAAGTTCCTCTCCTATGCCAAGGGACTCAAAGAATCCGTTGACGATTGGCTGAATATTCACAAGCTCTGACTTGATCCGGAGTTCTGCGGCCAATGATTTTGCATCGTCAATGTCCTCCTTGGGAGTGAAGGCGGTCGGCAGCAATACCCCCATAACGTGCTCTTTCCCGAGCGCCAATACGAGTAGCTTGACGACAAGGCTGCTATCCACGCCTCCGCTCAGCCCAACGACAGTACCTTCTGCCCCTGCTGCTCTTACCGTCCTTTGAATGAAAACTACAATCTCATTCTTGACAGCTTCCCAATCGAGGTCAAATTCTGAGAGCGACACGTTTCTCATGTCCTCGCCTTTTTCGCTTCAATCCCTGTAGGGCTTAACGATTCTGGTGACTGCCGTCTTATCGAAGGGTTTTGGAACCGCTCCCTCTTCTCGATGAGAGCGTACGTCTCTTCGGCCGCCGCTCCGGGGGAACGCTTGCTCTACCAGGGGGTGGAGTTGTTTACTCCTACGGCGAGGTACCGGAGCTTGGACTCAGCATGAAACTTGGAACGATCAAGGACTCGCCAGCAGTCGAGGACTGTCGCATGTCTCATATTCCCGAGGAAGACTGATGGAGAGAGGTTCCTGAACTCCTGCCAGGGTGTCGCTATAATGCAGAAATCAGATCCTCCTAAGCAGGAGGAGACGTCCGAAGCGAACTGTATTCTGTCACCCAGAGCTCTCTTAGCATGATCCATTCCCGCCGGATCATAGCACTTGACCAATGCGCCATTGTCTACTAGAGATTTGGCAATGTTGACCGCGGCGGAATCTTCCACGACGAAGGTCTTGGGCTTGTAGGTCAAGCCAAGAACGGCAATTTGGGGCTTCTCGATTCCGTGAAGACTCTTTAGAATTCTCCCTGCGAGTGTGGTAGCATATTCCGAGTTAATCTCATCGGTAGCCCGGCTCAGCCTAGCATGATTTCCAAGCTTCTCTGCGATATGGGAGAATGCTCGGTTGTCTCTGGGGAAACATGGTCCGCCGTAGCCCAGTCCGCCCTTTAGATACTTGGTCCCGATTCGAGAATCGAGCCCGATTGCTTGAGAGATGACGTCTACGTCTCCGCCCGGGATCTTTTCGCATAGTGCTGCGAGGGTGTTCGCGAAAGAGATCTTCATTGTCACGTAGACGTTGAGGGAGATTTTTGCGAGCTCGGCATTCCAGAGACTCATCCTGACGATCGGGGGTCTGTTCTCGCAGAATCGGTCATACATCCCTGAGAGGAGGTTTCCCGATTGCGCGTCTGATTCTCCAATCAACACAAAGTCGGGCTTCAAGAGCCCGCGGACCACTTCGCCTAGTGCAATGAACTCAGGATTGTAGCAGAGCCCAAAATCTCTACCACACACCTTACCTGACAATCGCTCCAAGAGAGGCCTGAGAATGGAGTCTGATGCGCCTGGAAGGACAGTGCTCACAATCGCGACTAGGTGAAAAGTGTCCTTCTCGCGAATCGTTTTGCCGACAGGTTCCAAGACCTCCTCGATGTAACGCGTCGAGAAACCGCCGATGGTGTCGCTTGGAGTGGGAACAATTACAAATGACACGTCCGACTTTTCTACGGCCTCGACGGGATTCTCTGTTACCCTGATCATGGACTTTGCCTTCTTCAGCATCGATCCGACTGGGGGCTCGGCGCCGGTAACCTCACCCGCGGAAACGGCCTGAATGATTTCGGGTCTCACGTCTACACAAACAACGCGAAAGCCTCTGGCTGCCCATGAAACGGCGAAGGGCAATCCCAGCTTGCCTAGTCCGAAGACAGAGATGGTGTCTGGAACCTTCAAGGTTTTTTGCCCTGTTCCGAGATTTTTGTTTTGATGCGACCGAATGCAGGGATTCTTTTCCTAAACAAGGCTAGAGCGGCGATTGTGGCGATCGGGATGGAAAAAAGTGTTACTGACGGCAGGTTGAGGGAGACAAGCCTCGCCTTGATGCCGTTGGCATATATTGGCATAGGAATATAGATCATTCCCGGACCCGCGTAGTAATAAGTTAGACCTTTCAGAGTCGAGCCTGATTCTGCGTCGAATGTCCAAAGCTTGTTGTAGGTTTCCTTCCACAAGAGCCCATGGAACCCTCGTGGAATAGATGAAGCGACCATGTCCTGGTTATCCAACCATCTCTGACCAACAAGACTCGATGGTGGTTGAGAGAATAGGACGATCATGGGTGCGGCTTGCCCATTTCCGCCTACCGTAATAATGCTATCATATTCTTCGCCCGGTCTACCGCCGCTGAAACTTGCGAGGGTAGTCACCGCTTGAGGCGTGCTGCTGGCGAGGTTGAGGATTGAGGTCGAAGAGTTGAACCCATTCAGCAATCCTATGCCCGTTACTCCCAAGTCGTGAGTCACGAGGCCATCACTAGCGAGCGAAATTGGCTTTGGAAGTGCTGATTTGGTGTACGCCGGGACGGACAAGGATACGTTGACAAATCGTACAGTTATGCTTGGAATTCCAGGAGGCAGGTTTAGAGCAATGCTGAGGTCTTGGGTGACACCGAACATTCTGGAGATGTTGTCCCATTTGTCAAACCTGGAGTAGGGGATCTGTAGTTGGACTGGGTTTCCACTCGTTACGTTCTCGTCAAGTCCAACATAGTTGGGGCAACAGGATGTTGGCGGATTGAAGCTAAAGCCGAGCCTGACATCTTGAGTCGCTTGGATCGACAAGCTGATCGTCAAGTTGCTCAATAGTGGAACCAAGGTTGGAAGGTGCGACCCGATGTTGAACTGGGAACTCTGTGTCGTGTCTGTGCTTGTCAAGTTGACGATGATACTATTCGGGGTGGTCAGTAATGCACCTTGAGCATTTGGTGTTCTGTACACCGGCGTCCAACTCGTTGGGCTCAGCGAAGTGTTGATCGGTCCTTGGTAAGTTGACGAGGAGATGTTAAACGAATTTATCTGGACGAAGGGGGCTGATTTTGCAAAATAGTAGGCCCCCTCCTCGTGGCCGTTGACCAATTGGGAAAATGAAAAGGGCACGTTGACGAGTACTCGGTTTCCCTGTTGACTCACCACTGGCTGTGATCCCAGCTGGCCATCGTTCGATGATACTACGACTACACTGCTTGTCTGTAGGAGCACTTGCATTTGCGAGGTATACTGAGCGTAGGTGTAGGAATCTGTGACCACAACATCTAATCGGGCTGCAGTCACTTCCTGAAGAGAATGAAGGTAGAGAGGAACTACGAACCCAGGGCCGAGGCCGATGGTCGCGAGCATAGATAATAGTGAGTTGTACTCGTTCTGGGAATCGCCACTAGCGGAGTAGAATCCCACTATTGTCGCGTTGGTCGCAGTCAGAATCCCGGTCGAATCTTGCGGCGTTACGATCACTTGTGGGATCGAGTAGTTTGTATTTGTCCGTGAGACGGTGTAGGCGTACGGTCTGTCCGAATAGTTTCCAATCGTTCTGCCGGAAGTATAGTCGTCGAAGATGACTGCGTTCACAGCATACCAATTGAGCCAGAAGGCTTCACCTGCGAAGTTCCTAGAAGATTCGAGGAAGGAGGAAACATTTGCTGAGGGCTGATCATCAATGTAGAGCGTTCTTATCGAAGAAATATCGTTCTTGTAAAATACCTCGGTCGTATACCAGCTGTGGTATAGAGGGTTAGGATTTAGCAGTTCTGTTCGACCGCCTGTGTCGAACCTGTCCGGTTGATAGTACTGGAAGGATCTCGTCAGGATTCTGTTCTGCAAGGAGATGCGATAGTCGTTTGACGGTGTACCGAGGCCAGCGTTCAAGTCGGAGTTGAGCTGATCCGTAAGGTGCTGCCAGTTCGCCGGAGTGATTGAAGGGGTGGTCACCAGTGCATTGATGGTTATGAAGAGGAGTAAGACAGTCTGAAGGATCGTGAAGAATCTCTGACCAGTCAGCGAAAAACGCCGGCCCCGTCGGATTCGGAATAGCGGTTTTTCCATTGTTGCAAGCCTACCGCGAAGAATGGTAAAGAGGAGTGGAATCGTCATGAGAAAAATCCAACCAAGATTCTCAACTGAGCTATAGGTTGCCATTAGCCGCGGAAGATACGGCCAGAGAACGGGGACCCAGCCCATCACGAGCCAATAGGACCCCATGACCATCATGGAGACTAGAAGTGCTTTCTGGACCGGCGAAACCCTGGCTCTGAACAGTCCACAGCAAGTTGCCACGATCAAGATCGTGGGAAGATAGACGGGATTGAGGGTCGATGTCCATTTGGCTCCGGGGAGAAGGAGCATGTTCCAGTAGTTGGGAACCAGAACCTGGTGCCTGTATGACGAGTACGCCAATGCTTGGATCGCGAGTGGGATTATCTGCCACAGTGTGAGTCCGAGCAAAGGGAGAAAAAATGTACCGATCCTCTTTAGACCAGTAGCTAGATTGTCGATCCCCGCGCAGAATAGTAGGAAGATTACAGTTAGGAGGGTTCCGGCGATGGCGACGAAAACGTCTCCGAGGTACACCAGTGTCCATGCCGCTAGGCACAGCCAATATTCACGCGTGGACCGACCTCCGTAATTCACTTGCGACGCGTAGCGATATGTTGCTCCGACAGCGATGAACAACAGAGGGATCGTGAAGGCCCTATCATATGCACCTCCCCAGATGGTAAGATTCCAGTAGGTATTCGTCGACCATGCAAGAATCGACATCGAGAAAGAAAGAATCCTCTCCAAACCAACGCTCCTCGCGAAATAGTAAACTGACAAACCGAACAGCAGGAACGCGGAGATAAACTCGATGTGAAAAGAGGATATCGCATCCAAACCCACCCGCACCAGCAGGGCCGGAGCGGGATAAGTGAGCCAGCTCAAACCAATAATTGGAACAGAGCCTGCGAAGATGTGGGGATCCCACCACAAATAGGGAAAGTTTGACGCGAGATTCTTTACTAATCCCACATGGTATATCGCATCATCTCCAAACGGAGTTTGATCTTGTAAAAATCCGATGACAGAAGCGATCCACAGACCAGCTGCACATAGTACTCCACTGTCAAACAGGCGTTGAGAGACGCGACGCCCTGCTCGAACCCTCACCCTTTCGGCCTATCCTGGATTGGTGCCTGACCTAACCTTGAGTGAACCCTATTGCGGTATTCATTCTCCGCTCGCAACCATCGCGACTCTCTGAACGGCTTCAGCACTACATTCATGATCAATCCTATATGGTGGCGGTTGAAGTCCTTCATCCCCATCCTAGTCCTTCTCCCTGAGACGAAGATCACCATGTCGAGGCATGGGCGGATCCTCGCGGTCTTCGAGAGCTGTCGGGTGTAGGTACTGTCGCCAAAACAAGTGTCCTGGAAGCCTGGCGTGTTCCGAAACAGGTCAGTCCTTACCGCAAAGAACGCCGTGCTCGCATTAGCTTCTTTTGTTATCCAGTAGATGAAGGTATTCAGCACGTGAAAAATGGCGAATTCGACCTTCGCCCAAACAGGAGCATCATACGGATATGTAGGACAGTAGATACCGGCCAGCATCGGATCTTTCTGGAATTTTGAAGCGGCCGAACTCAAGAGCGTCTGCGGCATGAGAGCGTCTGCCCCTGTAAAGACCAGTATGGATCCTTTCGCGGCGGCCGCAGCCGCGTTCCTTGAAGGAAACTCGCCTATTCCGTTGTTGTTGACGACTCTAGCTCCATAAGTTCTGGCGATGCTCTGGGTCATGTCAGTGCTGGAATCATCGGCGACGATTACCTCGTAGTCCTCAAACTTCTGCCGACGGATAGATTCTAGGAGACGAGGCAGGAACCGTTCCTCATTGTAGGTTGGCACTATTATTGAGAATAATGGAGGAATAAAGTTAGCTCGGGTCGCAATCCTGCTGGGGAAGCTTGACCTCTCCGCATCGCCATGCGGGGGGTTGTCTCCGAGCTGGTCCGCTAGGTTCTCCACCGGCTGCCGGAGCTCCACGCGCCATGCCAGCAGATTCCAGAACAAATACCTTGCTCAAGCTCCCGACACTGTGGGATACACATAATCACGCGACCGCGAACAACGCCCGTATTCGCCACGCTCTTCAGTCTGACGCTACGGCATGGAACGTGGAGAGTCATGAGTGAAAGGAGCTAAATGTTCCGGTAGAGTCAGGACTCTTTCAAGAAATTGGACTTCGGAGCTCTCCTAGACTCTCTCTTCCGATTGGGAGCTGTCTCGCGAACCGTGGACTTCCGCGTGGGAGCTCGCACCATTCATGTATCGGTGCCTGAAGATTCGATTTTCTTTAGTCTGAAGGACATACTCTACAACAGAGAATACGAACTATATCCGCAGTTCGAACTCATGAACCCTAGAGAAGTTATTGTCGATGCTGGGGCAAACGCTGGGCTTTACACTATTATTGCATCTTTGTTCACGAAGAAAGTCATAGCACTGGAACCCGATCTGGGAAATTTCACAACACTTCTGGAAAACTTGAGACTCAACGGAGTTGACAACGTAATAGCCTTGAAATCGGCTCTTTGGAGCAGTGACGGTGCCGTCAAATTCCACAAACGTCGCAGTTCACAACTCGGCTCAATCAAGGTGCACCTCGACTCGAAAAATGCAGAAGCGGTCGACGCTGTCTCTCTCCGGGGACTTCTGAGTACGATTGACGGAAAGGCGCTCGGACACAAAATTGATCTCCTCAAGCTGGATATTGAGGGTGCTGAGTTCGACGTCATTTTGTCGTGCAGTGCTCAAACTCTAGAGAGCGTTTCAAGGATAGTTGCGGAGATTCACACCGAACATGGAGATTATCAAGAACTCACCCGGAAGCTTAGGCAGAGTAGATTCAGCTATGTTGTTCTTGATCGCCCGGCGAGGAAAACACCCGATAAAGGCATCCGAGTCATCTCGGATTACGGAGTTAAGCTCTTGATCACTGTAGCCGATGGCGTAATGGCACTTTCCCATTATCATGACTGGAGTTCATTATTGCTTTATGCCTCCAAAGACCCTAGCGATTTTTATCGCCGCTCCCGACACCGGTTAATGCCAAGAGTTGTAGAATCACATCTCTCTTGAAGGACGAGACTAGGCGATTTTGTCGTCAGAGCATTCAAATCTTCTTCGGCACTTTTGCTATTGTCAACTTCGTGATACCGTCCGAACCTAGGCATGTCTTACAATCTTCAGCCCTAAAGGCCATCTCCTTGCAGCTTCACCTGAGGTGTATTAAGAGTGAAACGTACCCGATTCCGCTCTTCACAAAGCTAAGCTTGCTCGTCCCTCTCGGTCTTCGAGTGAAGGTGATCGGGACCTCAACGATAGAGTATCCTTTCTTCTTAGCTCGGATCAACAGCTCGGCCGTAACTTCGAAGTTTTTCGAGATTAGTTCTTCTCTGATGCTTTCTACTGCCTTCACGGAGTAGATTCTGAATCCTGAAGTGATATCTCTCGATTGAATGTCGAACGCTGTCCTTAGCACCCAGTTTGTTGACGCACTCACCATTCTCTTGAACCATGGGAGTTCTTTGACTAGCCCTCTCGTCTTGGACCTTGAACCAACCACTATGTCGGCTCCCTTTGCAGCGTCCAAAAGGAACCTGATCTCTTCAGGGCCATGGTTTAGGTCAGAGTCCATAGTCAACACATAATCAGATGTGTGGTTGACGAGTTCCAATCCTTTCTTGGTGGCCTTCCCCAGTCCCAGTCTCTTCTCACAGTATTCGATCCTGATCCGCGGGTCCTCTTTGGAGAGTTCCGTAACTTTGGCCAACGTGGCATCCGTCCCTTCAACAACAAAAATGACTTCGTATGCTACAGGGAGGCTTCGGAGAGACTTGAGCAACCGGTCGGAGAACTCATCGATCACCTCCTCTTCATTGTATAGAGGAATAACCGCGCTGATCTTCACGTTAGCTCACAGCGCGTTTGGAGCTAGCCAGTGTATAACATTAGTTGCGATACAAAGGATAGAATTGGGGGCATCATTAGAGCATCCCGTGGGGCTATGGCTGGATCGAGCTCCGATACGCTACTCGCTAGCTTGCGCCTTTGAAACTGAAATGGCTCCTGAGGATTCGGTGTTTGGTTTCGGGCTACTGCGGATCCGTCCAATTGCGGGGATTCTTCTTCTAAAGACTATAAGCGGTACCAGGGTCGATGCGGCCGTTATCGGGATGATGACGCTATAGAGAACCTCTTGAGAGGAGATGTTCATTCTGTAAAATGATATGCCTTTCAGGGGAATGTAGACTAGTCCGGGTCCGGCGTAGAAGTAGGGGAGAGATGTGGTGCTGTTGGATGAGTCTGTTGCAAGAATATTCCAGTTGTTCGTAAAAGTCTCTTTCCAAACAATGCCCCGGAACCCGGCGGGTACGCTTTGAATGTCCAAGTTCTGGTTCGTAGTCCATGTGTTTCCGATCCTAGTCCAGTCAGCTTCTGGGATCGATCCTAAGCTGACTTGTCCGTTGGCGGTTCCGCCGATGACGAAGACTTCCGTGAAGCCCTGCATGGTTGTGCTATTGAAGGTGGCTAGAGGAATGATGTCCCCGAGGAGATTTGCAGGTCCCTCCATGAATGATCCTCTCAGACCGCCGGTATTATCAGAGAGAATTGTTGACGTACTAGACGTCTGGAACTCCTGAAGAAAGCCCGCGGCAGATAGGGACACCGGGCTTTTGGCCCTGTAGAGTATGTAGGTTGGCTCGCTGATTGACGCGCCTGTCAGCTGAATCTTGGCTTGGCGGTGTCCTGGCGGGACCGTTATCGAGAGGTTGAATCCTGTCGCGAGGGCGAATTTTGGCTGAGGATTCGTCCACCGGGTGAAGTTCGCAAATGGTACCTGCAAGTTGGTCAGCTGATCGGGGTTGAGTTGATGGTCTGCTTCGACAGAGTTTGAGGTGAAATTGCTTGAAGTATAGACGAGACCGACTGTACTGTTAACGTTGGATTCTATCTGTACTTGTGTGATCAGCTGGTCTGACAGGACCAGAGAGTTCGGCAGTGCCGCGTCTAGGACTAGCTGGGCCGGCTTTGTAGAGTCAGGAATATTGATTGTGAGGGTTAGGTTGTTCGGGTAGCTTTGGAGTTGGGCATTGGCGTTCTGGCTGTAGCCAGCTGTCCACTGTCCAGAGGTCAGCGTGACTGTTTGGGATGGGACGGTTGATGCGAGAGTCAGATTTTGCGTTTGGAGTGGGATTGTTGGCGAAAGGAGGTTGATGAGACTATTGGTTCCCGCGGGGCCCTGAGTCTGCAACTGTTGTAGAAGAGTTGGCGAGACCACATTGATTCTGACGCCTTGTGATTCTAGGTAGCTGATCCTCGCTGTGTCTTCTGAGTAGGTGGTGGGGTCTGTGATGATAGTGTTGATGGATCCCGGGCCGATATTGTTGAGTGTGGAGAGGTAGACGGGCACGACGTATCTAGAGTCTAGACCTAGGTAGCTAAGTAGTGCGAGGAGATTGCGATAGCTGGCGGTGGAGTTGGTTTGGTGCGAGTAGAAGCCTATGGAGGTTGCGTTGGTCGCGATCAATTCTGGACCGGGGTCCGTGGGACTTACAAAAACGAGTGGACCGTAGCTTGTCTGTACTGTTCTCGTTGTGAAGAGTGCGCCTCTTTGCGAGTAGCCTTGCGCGGTGCCGTTCACTGGGTAGAACGCTGTCTCCAAGACCAAGGTACCGACCCCAAACCAGTCTAGCCAGAACATTGTGGAGGCGAAGTTGGGGGGATCTCCGATCAGCCCCGTGACATTGACTACTGGCTGGTCATCATGATAGACGTTCTTTAGAGTGCCAAGATCGTCTTTGTAGAAGACCTCGGTCTGATACCAGCTTTGGTAAAGCGGATCCAGTTCTTGTGCGGATGTTCGTCCCCCGGCCTGAAACGAGCCTGGATAGTAATAGGGGAACCCCCGCGTCAATAGCCTTCCCTGGAGTGACACTCTGTAGTTCGAAGAGACAGGAAGATTTCCGCTCAGAGCCTGGGCGAAGGCATTGTTCATGGTGGTCCCATTGGGGAGATCGGAAAATGAGATTGTTGTGAAGACGCTTTCTGCTGCAAGAATGACCATAAGGACCGCGAGGCATCGCGCAAATATTTCTCTACGGAACGGTCTCAGCACCACAGACAGGCAGGCAACCGTCAATGGGGTGAAGATAGATAGAAGATAGAGAGAATCATAGGGGGCCCAGACCCGAGGAATATAGGACCATAGAGGAGTGATTCCCCCCATGATGAGGAAGTAGACACACAGAATATTGATTGAGAGTAGAATCGCCGGATACTCGGGTTTAGGCAGAGTCCTAAGACTCTCTCTCCGAAGGAAGAGAACGAGCAGAGTGAGAATTGGTCCTACCCAGAAGAACTGAGACTCGATGTTAACTATTAACTCGGACGGGGGAGGGCCAAGGCTAGTGAGACGAGCCGCGACGGGTATCCAGAACCATGAAGTCAGAGCGAAGACCGGTAGCATTACCGTTGCGAGCCTAAGAAGACCGGACGTAATGTTCTTCCAACCAGCCGATAAGGGCAGGAATAGTATGGCGATTGCAACCGGCACCACCGAGATGTAAAGGTCTCCGAGCAGAGTCAAGGACCAAGTTCCTATCAGAAACCAGTAGGTTGGTGCACTCGGTCGACCTTCATTTTGCAATCTCACGTACTTGAACGTCAGCGCAAGCGCAATGAACGCGAATGGCAGTGTAAACAATCTGCCGTACGCACCTCCTCCCACCCATCTCCAATATCCTACGGCAGAGCATACGAGAACCGAAGCTGCTAGCGAAACAATCCTCTGCGAAGCCATGGCGCGAGCAAAGTAGTAGACGGACGGACCGACTGCCAGGAAGTACACGACGAAGGCTGCGTGAAATACGGTCAGGGGGTCGGATCCTAGAGAGACAAGAAGAGCGAGTGGAGCGTACGATGTCCAAGCGAATCCGATCGAAGGATTGTAGCCGTTGAATGATCTCGGATCCCATTGAAACTGCAAGAAATTCTTGGAGAGGTCAATGATCTTCTGGATGTGAACTAGTGTATCGTCTCCGAAAGCAGTCACGGTCATCAGTATTCCCATGCTCTGTAAAAGAGCCATTTCCACTGCCAGTAGGAAGAAGAAGTCAACAGCCCAACTCCTCCGTTCCCCCAAGAACCATTTCGAAAACCTGTCGGGCAGGTTCAAAATCGATGAGATGACCGTGGTGCTCCGGGCGGACTTCCCAGACGACTCCTTTCGTACAATCTTCAACGTGGCAACTAAAGCAACGTTGTCCGCAATAATAATCTCATGCAGATGTCCGAAACATGGAGCCGAGATCCGAAATCCCGACTAACGATTGAAAATTGTGCGCAATCTAATTTCTATTGTTCGCGACTATGTTGTTTGGCCCCACTGAATGTAGGGCTCCATCCCCATTGTAATCCAAAAGAGAATATATGTTGTAATCAGAACCGCTCGTTTCATAGACTGATCCAATAGTACCGTTACCGACAAAATGAGTTCCTATGACAGCATTCTTCACTGCTGCGTTGACATACACGCCGGCATACCTGCCTGACCCCGCTGAGTCGTAACCGTCGACATAACCGCCGTTAATGACGACGTGAAATGACGAACCTGTGCTTGTTGTATCAATTTCGATTGCATGCTGCGTGAATGTCTTCATTAGCGGGTTCGATATTACTATGTTGCCTACGTTCTTCAAGTAGAGGCCTACGCGCGAATTTCCTGCCGCAATATTTGCAAATTGCATGTCGGTAGCAATCCCGTTTTGCGAACCGGACCGTCAATATGCCACGCGTCCATTGTGTTTGAGTCACTGAGACAGTTGGCCCAATGAGAGAAGTGAGTTGGATAATGAGTCGTCGCAGGCAATCCTACGAATACACCATGACCGCCGGCGCTGTTTACTTCGCAATTCACCCATTTTGATCCGCTGACATGCTCTAGGTGGATTCCGTCACTGACTGTCTTGGCAATGTTCACCCCGTTCGCGGTTATCGCCGTGTTGTCGCCTGCGCCCTGCGCAGGATCGTGAGAGTATATTCCGAAGTAGTTCTGAGGACCAGTGCCCTCATTTCCTATAGTCAGGTTCGTTAAGGCCAAGTGCCAGGCGGTAGTCACATCAATTGCGTTCCTGCAGTTCAATAGGTATATGTCTTCTAACTTGCAGTCTGTAGGATCTGTGAGCTGAAAGCCGTGAGCATTAGAATTAGATGATCCACCGCCTTGAATCTGCAATCTTCTCACAGTCCAGAGAGTTCCAGCATTTGAGGAGAAAACTGGATTATTCCCAGTCATCGCAATGATTGTGGCGGATCCCTCGCCTTCAACCGTCAAGTTGTACGTGGAAGGAATGGTAATCGTTGACGAAATCCCGTATGTTCCAGCTCTAATGAAGATGGACCCCCCATTTGTCAACGCGTTCAGTACATTCTGCAATACTGATTGGGCTGTTCCGGAATAATCTACTGCACCGGTCGTTCCGTTGCGCGCATATGTCGTCCCTGAGTCAATATATACGATGTACGCGGCCGGCTCCACATCGCCAACCACCCCGAATGCTCGAGGCACTTGCATGACAGATGCCCCAACTGCAAGACTGGCGCTACCAAGCGCGCCCGCCGCTGCCATCTTAGCAAGAAAGGCTCTGCGTGAAACCGCAGATCGGTCCTCTCGATCGTGCGGATTCTGGGCGATATTCTGGCTTGGCTCGGACATTACTTACAAATCTCGTTCTCAGTCAACTCAATGGACAATTAAGTTCTGTGTACACATCTGACCACACTTGGGGCTGAGACCATGCGAATGGAACTCGTGTTAGCCAAGACCCGCAGAGATCTGAAACCTCTAGCATAGGTTGTCATACGGGCCGGTTCTCCGTGAGTCCACCCCGACTAGGCCGGGACGTCAATTTCGCCTCTGGTCGCAAGAGAGGGATAGACATGAGTGTTTGCATTCCACCATGTAAACACCTAGCATCGTCGCCGAGATATTTTGTGGCATGTGAACCTGCCTTCGAGCCTGACGTCTGTTCGGATGCCGGGACTGGTCTGTTGCGACGCATCCGATCGCTTGGTCCCGAGCTGGTAGATCCTTCTTCTGAACACGATCAGGGGTGCTAGGGAGCCGGCAGACAGCGAAGGAATCACAACGCTGAACATGATTTCTCGATAGGAGATGGTGATACGGTTTGGAAGGCGACCATCTGTAGGGATATAGACCACTCCTGGTCCCGCATAGAAATAGGAAAGAGGAATGGCGGTAGTGGACGAGCCTGTCGCAAGTATGTTCCAATTGTTTGTGAAAGTCTCCTTCCAAACCAGGCTTTCGAATCCTCGAGGCACGGATTGAATGACCAAGTTCTCATTCGTGACCCAATTACTCTCCAATGATGTCCAAGGGGCGGTCGACGCAGTCCCCCAGATAGCGGCGCTGCCCCAGTCTCCACCGAAAACAAAAGCTTCTGTGAGGTTCTCCTCTGCTGTGCTGTCGAAAGCGCCAAGGGAAAGAATGTCTGTTGAGACATCGTTCCCTCTCTGATAGGTTCCGATCATTCCCCCAGCCTCGTTGGATAGAATTGTCGTGCTTCCTGGAACCTCCGGCGCTTGGAGGAAGCCTGCATCTGCAAGGGACAGTACCGACGGAGTCTTGTATTTTTTGTAGCTTGGCTCGAAGATTGAAGCGGGTGTAAGCAAAATCGAGGCCGTTTTGGGTCCTGCGGGGATTGTCATCGAGAGCGTGAATCCGTTTGCGACGGCGAATTTTGATTGTGGGTTCGCCCACTGAGTGAAGTTTGTGAACGGAACCTTCAGACTGGTCCACTGTGATTGGTTGAACTCGTGATTTGACTCGACGAAATTCGAGGTGAAATTGTCGGAAGTGAATTCCAAGCCCACATGACTAGTCACGTCGGAGTAGACGACAATGCTTGCTGTAAGTTGATCCGATAATACAACCGGGTTTGGAAGAGTTACTTTCAGGGAAAACTGCGCCGGCTTTGTCTGGTCGGAAATCGTGGCGGTAACTGTCAAGTTGCCCTGGCTACTTTGGAGTTGAACATTTGCGTTTTGGCTGTTGCCAAGAGACCATTCACTCGATGAGAGCGTGAGCGTTTGTGATGGGAGAGTGTTGGCCAGTGTTAGATTTTGCGTGCGGATTGGAACAGCTGGGGAAATCAGATTGAGGAGAGACACAGTGCCCGCAGGCCCCTGACTTTGCAATTGCGTCAGAAGAGTTGGAGGGATCGGAATTATTCTAACACCTGTTGACTGCACACTGGTTAGGCTAGTGATCTGTGCGTTGTAGGTGGTTTGATCGGTGATAATCGTCTTTATCGAACTCGAATCGATTCCTTTCAGTGTGGATAGGTAGACGGGGACCAAGTACTTCGAATCCAACCCGAGATAGCTCAGTAGAGCGAGTAGAGCGTCATAGTTGTCCATGGAATCGCCCTGTTGAGAGTAGAAACCAAGCGTCGTGGCGTTGGTAGCGATCAAAATGGGGCCAGGATTTACTGGGCTCACGAAGACCAAGGGGCCAAAGTCGGTCTGCACTGTTTTTGTCGTGAACAACGCTCCACGTTGAGAATATCCTTCCGCTGTCCTGTTCACAGGATAAAACGCGCTCTCAAGAACCAGTGTGTTTACGCCGTACCAATCCAGCCAGTACGCAGTTGAGGCAAAGTTCTGCTGGTCTCCAACCAGCCTCGTAACATTGAAAGTAGGCTGATCTTCTATGTAGACATCGTTGAGGCTCGCTAGGTCGTCTTTGAAGAAGGCCTCTGTCTGGTACCAACTCTGATAGTAGGGGTTCGGATCTAGACCAAGGGTTCTTCCTCCAGCCTGGTAAAGTTGGGGGAAGTAGAATGGAAAAATGCGCGTCAGAAATCTTCCCTGTAACGACACTCTATAGTCGTTCGACGCGACGAGATTATGGTCAAGTGCTTGGACCAGTGCTGCGTTAAGCGAGGACGAATTAGGGGGTCTGTTTAATGCGACAGTCGGGATAGCGTTGATTATTACGAGGATAACGAGGATGATTGCCGAGTATCGCGTCCGCGCTGTTCTCTTGAGAGGGTTCGACCAACCAAACAAGCACGCCAGCGTCGCTGGGAATAGGAAAGAAAGGATGTCGAACGAGTCATAAGTGCTCCAGATTCGGGGAAGGAGCGGCCACAATGGAGTGATTGCGCCCATTATGAGAAAGTAGATACTGACGAGGTTCAGTGAGATCAACATAGCGGCTTGCTCGGTTCCGAGCGGGCTGTTTAACTTTCTCTGAAACAGAAACGTGACCAGACTCAGGACAGGTCCAACCCAGAACACTTCGGATATCAGACTTACTGTCAGGTCGGATCGTGGAGAAGCAACACTGAGTACATGTGCAAGCAAGGGTATCCAGAACCAAGCGGTCAAGGCGAGGTTTGGAAGAAGGATTACCGCTAATCTGAGGAAGCCCGAACGAAGGCGATTCGAACCTGCTGATAGCAAGACGAATGGTATGGCGATAGCGACAGGCACCGCGGAGATGTAGACATCTCCTAGGAGAGTAACGAACCATGCTATCAGCAACAGCCAGTAGAGTCTGCTTGATGCGCCGCCCGCGTTTTGGAGCGCTACGTACCGATAGGTTAGTGCTAATGCCACGAACATGAGAGGAAGGGTAAAGAGTCGATCGTAGGTACCTCCTCCGAGATAGCCTAGGTACCCGATCGTTGTCCATGAAAGGATCGAGAGTGGGATGGCGACAATCCTCTCTGCTCCGACTGTGCGTCCGAAGTAGTATACGGATGGTCCGAAGGCCAGGAAGTAGCCGATGAGGGTCGCGTTAAGGACTCCGACTGGATCTAGACCGAGAGAGATGAACAGGGCTGGAGGGGCGTAGTTCGCCCATGAGAATCCGATTGACGGTACGTAACCGGCGAAGGCTCTCGGGTTCCACTGAAAGACGAAAGAGTCTCTCGAAAGGTCAATTATCTTCTGCAGGTGGATGAACTCGTCAGCGACGGCTGGGGTGTGGTTTGTAAGGAAACCCAATGCGCCCAGAGCTACGACTTCTATGACCAGCAGGATTATGCAATCTGGCAACCAGCTCTGTCTGGGGAGAGACGCCCATCGGTAGACTTGTATTGAGAGAGCCTTGATCTTCAAAGAAGCCTCATTCCCGCGTCGAAAGCTGGACGTTGTAAAGAGCCCACTTCAACGTGGCGAGAGGCGTGTAGGCTTGAATAAGAATTGTATGCAGGCTCATGATGCAACTTCCTTCCATATTGGAGGTACAAAGCCAGGTCCGGTCCAGTCGAGAACTGGGTTCTAAGCCGGCCGGCAGCTCCTAAAGCGCCTCTAAGGCGGTAAGATGGAGTGTCTAGCGATTGTCCACGATTTGTCTGTAACTTTCTCCCGGGACGAGGAGGGAAAGGAAGAGTAATACGAATAGCTCGCGAGCCGTAAGATTGCATATATGATGCGTTTCGCAGTATCGTAAAGGGTCGCGCAATGAGTCGCATACTTGTAACCGGAGGCGGTGGGTTCATCGGAGCCCATCTAGCAAGCGAGCTCCGGAAGAGAGGGAACATTGTCAGAGTGGCAGATGTGACATTCAATGGACACGGGCTGGGACAGTATTGCGACGAGGAACTCCTTCTTGATCTTAGAGATCTTGGAAACTGCCTAAAGGCTACTGAAGGTATGGACTTGGTATACGATCTTGCTGCTAACATGGGCGGCATCGGATTCATCACTGAGATAGGTGCGGAGGTGATGCGAGACAACATCTTGATCAATGCGAACATGCTGGAAGCTGCGCGACTCAACAAGGTCAAGAGGTTCCTGTTCTCAAGTTCGGCCTGCGTCTATCCAGAATATCGGCAGATGACCCCAAATGTTTCAGGCCTCAAGGAGGAAGACGCGTCCCCCGCTTCACCGGACACTTTCTATGGCTGGGAGAAACTTGCGACCGAGAAGATGTGTGAGGCCTACAAGAGAGATCACAATCTCGACATACGAGTAGCCCGATACCACAATATCTACGGCCCCCACTGCACTTACAAGGGAGGCAGAGAAAAGTCGCCTGCAGCCCTCTGCCGAAAGGTTGCTGAGGCTACTGATCCCGGGACGATTACGCTCTGGGGAGATGGCGTGCAAACCAGATCTTACTGTTATATTGATGATGCAGTCGAGGGCACGATGAGACTGATGGAATCGGGCTTCTCCGATCCCATCAACATCGGGTCTGACCATATGGTCTCGATCAATGAGATGGCGGATCTGATAATCAAGTGTTCAGGGAAGCACATTGTGAAACGGTACGATCCAACCGGTCCCCAGGGAGTTCGAGGCAGAAACGCGGACATTACCCTCGCCCGGAGGGTCTTAGGTTGGGCACCTAAGGTTAGTCTTGACGACGGATTGTCACGGACCTACGACTGGATAGCTCACGAAATCGCCGAGGACAGGCAGGAGCTCAATATCACGCCCACGACAGGGCGAGGCACAAACCGGCCCAGCGCATGATCATAGCTGCCCGCCCCGAACCTCTTCTTGGAAGAATCCAAGTTTTCACAGATAAAGTGGGGAATTTTCGCGACAACGACTCGATCAAGCGAATCAGACCCAGGTTCGCCTGAAAATAGCTATTAACTCGGCGACCCAAATCTGGTCGAGACTTCGGACCGTGGATTCGCCTCGAGCGATCTTCCTTGATCGAGACGGGGTTCTGACGAGAGAAAGACCCGACTATGTCAGAACCGCAGCCCAGCTTGAGGTGTTGCCAGGAGTCGGTCATGCTCTCTCCGATCTCAGAAAAATGGGGTTCCGGCTAATCGTGGTGACCAACCAGTCCGTCATTGGGCGAGGACTCGCCTCTCACGAGGAGATGAGCCGGATTCATGAGAAGCTCCTCGGCGAACTCAAGCGAGAAGGCGTCTCCGTCGACGCGATCTACTACTGCCCACACTTGCCTGGGGAGGGATGCAGTTGTAGGAAACCTGAGCCTGGTATTATTCTGAGGGCCGCGAAAGATTTGGGAATCGATGTTTTATCGTCTTGGATGATCGGAGACAAGGAGATAGATATTGAGGCTGCGAAGCGAGCGGGTTGTCGTGGTATCCTGGTGGAGACAAACTCGGGAGACTTAGGGCGGGCAGTCGCGCAC
>Ga0137387_10000400_pt1 | contig 18441 bp, 16 predicted proteins | sample SagtaG_3_FD_104909 | JGI IMG/M metagenome (GOLD analysis project Ga0137387, IMG submission 104909) | Vadose zone soil microbial communities from Angelo Coast Range Reserve, California, USA - Sage2_R_115_16 metaG | ecosystem: Environmental > Terrestrial > Soil > Vadose zone > Saprolite | place...
ACCATATGAGCCGGTTATGAGATGATGACCCGTGACTGTTGGAGTATAGCCTAGCGAGCAAGTGGCAGTGCCCGCGGTTGTACCTGCCGCCAGTGTGCAACTCGCAGAGATTGGATTGAACGTGCCGGTGGAGTTGGTTGTGAAGCTGACAGAACCGGTAGGAGTAGTCGGACCTGCGGAAGTGTCCGTGACGGTAGCAGTACAACTCGTGGCCTGGTTAATGACCACAGGTGAGGGAGAGCAGCTGACACTTGTGCTCGTTGGATGTGTAACCGCCGCTTGGGTTACGGTGGCCCCCTGAATATCCTCGGTGAGAGTATTTCCAAAAGCGTCACTCACGAGAACGCACGTGCTCGGCGGTGAAGCCACACTGCTGGTGCCGCAGGCTCCGAAGCCTGACGGATAAGACAGAGGAGTACTCGGAGTACTCGCCACCACATTGTAGGTTATGGTGAAAGCCATACCGGAACATGGTCCGATACCACCACACTCGTTACTCCCCGAACTCTCTAGCGTAGAAACCTCAACAACACCAGGACCGTTAGGACTGGCTAGTGCGGTACACGAGCCAGTCGTGGGTGTGCCGTTGATACAGATGGACGTCTGGGCTGGAGTAGCGATCAGAGTACCAAGAGCTGCACTGGTAGGATTCACAAACGTGTTGTCGGATCGAACGTAGATGTCGAAGCCACCCATAGGGTCAGAAGCCTGAACGAAGACACCGACAGTAAAGGTCGAACCCACTGTGAACGGCCCAAGCGAAGGCGGACTGGCGGGACAACTGGTGGCCGTTGTGGAAGCTGTGATACAGACTAGACCAGTAGCGGCGTGAGCGGATGGAACAGATGGCGAAATTGCGAAGAGTGCGGCGGCCAGAATTAGAGGAAGTATGAGGATAAGGCGATTATTCAAATGAAAAACCAACTCTCATCGGGGTCGGGCTACCTCCCCATTCGTATTTATCTTTGGCGTGGGGCATCTGTCTCACAGCAATCGATAGCCATCGGCGGATATGGATAGTCTAGCCCGGTTATCTAACGGTATAGGACAAGGCAATCTCCCGGATTCTCGCTAGAACAAGCTGAGCACGGATCGTCTGACGAGCGAAGACTCGGAATTCTTCTTGTGCAGGGTCGTTGTTGACTTGTAGGTCACTGTTCCAGTCGGGTAGAACCCGTTTGTCAGAGTTGCCAGATCGATCGATCATCCGCCAACGTTGAGGATTGGCAGACTGGGGCCCGAAATCTCGTCTATGCCATCTGATGTACGGGATAGGGGACAACTGCTGGGTGAGAGCATGCTTGTCTCTTGTCTCCCGGAAGATCAGCCCGGCCGTGGGCCTAGGCAAGCTCCCCGATGGAGATCATCTGCTGTCTTTCAGAAAAGAAGGGGGACGTACGGTTTCCCACACCGGCACTCCAGATAAGGACTTGGAGACTCGATTGTCTGAATACGTCCAATTAGTTTTGGTTGTCTTGGTTATCATTGGTCGTGACGGCTATGACGACAATCAGGCTTCTTTGTAGACAGGTGTAGGCCGATGGTCCGCATATGAACAGCTTTCCACTAAAGTCCCCTTCACAAGATTGGCTGGATTGAGCCGAGGCGGTACAAGCGGCGGTGACCACTACGTTGTCGGCCGTAGAGCCGCAACTCGAAAAAGAAGACGGGTTGACTGTGAGAGAAACGGTGCTGGGCTGATTCGAGAAGGCCTGCAGTATCACGGGTTCAACTGTGTCGCCGCACGTGAACGAGTCCTGAACACTGCCAGAGCCGGTCTGTGATGAAAACGTGATGAAGAGAGGATTCCGGTGCCACGTGACGGTTGGATCGGATTTTGCAGAGGCGAAATAGTAGCCCGCTCCTAGCCCGATTGCGATCAGTGAGACCAGAATAGCCGCGGGAAGCAGAGCTCGCAGGCGGTTAGAGGATGTCATGCTAGATGATCGTTTTTCAAATCCGAGAGTTAAGACTTTCTGAAAATGAGAACCTGGGAACCTGGATTAAGCTGCGGCAGCCTGTCTGAGCTGTGGATATACGCAGATAGAGCTCAAAGTGTCAGGGTACCATAGCTCGTCGTTTAGGCAGGTAGGTCAACTTCGCATTCAGTCCAAATTAGCTTCACGGCGGATCGTCCGCGGCTACAGAGATTACTATAGATGGCAGTGCGATACTATCTCATTGGACCAATGCGACGACAAAGGGTCTAATTGTGCGAGCGAGTCCGCCTTGTAGATCCTATCCGCTCGTTGTTGGACAGGGGCACTTGTGGGTGGTGACGGCTACGGTCACAGCCAGGGTCTGCTTTAGGCAGGCGTAAGATGTTCCCCCGCACACTATGACTGATCCGGTGTACTGGTCTCCATCGCAAGTCGAGTTTTTATGAGCAAGGGTGCAAGCCGCGGTAACGACCACGTTGTCTGGCGTTGATCCACAACTAGAAAACGAGGAGGGAGACACGGTTATCGTAATGAAGTCAGGCTGACTCGAGAATGCCTGCAGGGTGACAGGCGAAACAGATGGGTGACACGTAAAAGAATCTAGCTGGCTCCCCGAGAAGTCGCCCGAGGCATTGAACTTGATCATGAGAGGATTGATACTCCAAGTGACGGGGAAAACATTCCTCGCATATGCGGAATAGTAACCAGCTCCAAGCCCAATGACTGCGACCAAAGCAAAGGGAATAATGAACTTCAGCGGGCTACCCCGTCGAGCCTCGGAACTCATGATGAAACGACCGAACTGCCCCAGTTCGACATTTAAGAGTTTCTCTCCGATCGGTACCATTGGATAGCTCTATACGATGCTAGCTACCTCCTTCTTTCTCACTCGCTCTGTCAGGCAACGGCTGCTGAGTATCACAACTCGCATCCTTCGACTGACATAGGTCTCAAGTTAGATCTCATGACTAAAGGAGTCGGAGAGACCCGCTTACTATCGCCCCCGCCACAACTCCGGGGGACAATATACAAGAACAAGCCCATTCGGTCCGCGTTTCACCATCCTTGGCAGAGTCGGCAACGATTTTCAATGTTCCCCGAGGCACGGCGTACATTACAATCCAGCAGGCAATCTTCTACGCCACATCATTCCTCTACTACGTCCTCCTAGTCCGAATCCTCAACCTCTCCCAAGTCGGAGAGGTATCACTCCTCGCTGCGGCGAGTTCCATCTTTACAACACTGACGCAGCTGGCCCTTCCTGCAGCCGCGACCCGGTTCATCTCCTCACGCATAGGTAACAACGACCCTACAAGTGCTAGTGGCATAGCAGCCACTAGCCTTAGACTACTATTAGCGATCGCAGGACCCGGATTAGTAATAGCGGTTCTCGCATCTCCTTGGATTGGAACAACTGTCTTCAAGACAGCCGATTCTAGCACACTACTCGTTGTCACGTTCGCAGCTTCTTTCCTCTTTGATGTCACAGCGCTCTATGGCGCCTTTTTCCTAGGATTGGGGTTGTACGCAGACATTCTCTACCAGAATATCCTCTTCTTTCCGCTAAGCCGAGGACTTGGGCTAGCACTCGCTTACAAGGGTCTCGGACCCCTCGGAATCCCACTAGGATGGGCAATAGGATCACTTGCCACACTCTTACTCTCGCTTTACCTGTGGAAAGGGAAACTTTCGCACTCACGCAGATACCCTATTCGTCCCCTGCTGGTCTTCGGCCTCCCGCTCTTCGCCGCGGCCCTAGTTACGCTCGTACAGGGCTGGGGGGATATCGCCCTCCTTCAGGGCATCTTAGGCCAGTTCGGAAACACAGGAGCTTACTACATCCTCGTTTCCAGTGTCAGCTTTCTGTCCATCCTCTGGATTCCAGTCGCCGGAGCACTCTATCCAGCTTTATCGTCGAGTTTCACAAGAGAAGGACCGACCGCAGTCTCCGCCAGACTTGCAGTAGCAACTAGGCTCATCAACCTGACAGTTCTCCCGACGGGAGTAGCCCTCGCGGCTATCGCGCCAACTGCCCTAGAGGCCGTCTTCGGAACATCACTAGCGAATCAAGCCGTTCCGTTCGCTATACTGGCTACGACTCTCATCTTCACTGCGCAGAGCCTCCTCCTCATAACAACACTCCAATCAGTCAGCAGGACCAGGCATATTCTGGGTATCAGCCTCGCCGCGACAATAGTCGATCTGGTTACAGTCGGCTTCGGGGCCAGCATACTCGGAACAACAGCAGGGGCAATAGGCAGAGCTCTACTCGCCATCACAACGATGTTACTCGCGTGGTTCTCACTCCGACGAGTCGTGCATGCTCCCGTGGCACAAGGCCTCTCAAAAGCTCTGGCCCTGACCTTGCTCACCGCCTTTCCTCTCCTTACAGTTGATCGCCTTCTAACAGTGGACTTCCGACTCGCCCCTCTAATTCGGGTCCCGCTTTTACTGGGGGTCTTTGTCGCTTGTTTTCTCGCGACGAGTAGAGGATTCAACGTCTTCAACGAGGATGATCTCGATCTTCTGAACAATGCACTACCAAAGTCTCTCTCGCCCCTTCTGAGAAGGTTTACGCGTCTCCTCGTCCGGACGACTACGAGAAAGACTAGAGAGTCGGGAACTACGAAGCAGCAAGAAGGCGAAAGTTGAGGGACACATCAAAGGCTAAGACTCGATCCAACGTTGGAGATCATGCGAAAGAATACAAGGGACAGTCATCTCCAAGCCATCCGGACTTGAGGCTATCTGCGTATATCGTCCTAGTTTCGTTGCTGCTCTTGGCGGTGGGGATAGAGGCTCTCTCGGCTGTCGAGTGGGCCGCCTACCCTTACTTCCCCGACAAGAGCCTAGTCTTCGCTAGGACGGACGCGACCCTCTTCTCCATCCTAGCTCCGTTCTCTCCTGAGTTTGTCATCATTCTGCTGTACATTTGGGTGGGCAAACTAGGCATTTCTTTCGATAACAAGTTTTCAAAACGTTTGAGAAGCTACTTCACCTGGCTCGCAAGATCTCTGTCGAACCTCAGACCTAGAATCTCATCGGATTCCGTCAATCGATTCGCACTCACGAATCACCCGAGACTTCTGCTTGGAATCGCAGTGGTCATGGCAGTGTTACTTGGCCTCGTACCTTATCGACCGGAACTCAATCCTGCGATGACCCCGGTTGGAGTCGATGCTCACTACTACATCGAGTGGGTCAACGCGATGCTACAACAATCCCCGTGGGGAGCTTTTTCCTACGCCCTGGGAAGTGCCTCCTTCGGCTCAAGACCCCTACTTCTCATTCCTATCTACTTGGTAGTCGTTACTGGAATAATCACTACAGTTCAGGCTGTCGAGTTTCTTCCCGCAATTCTGGGCCCTTTGCTTGCCCTGTCAACCTTCCTCTTTGTGCGGGAAGGTCAACAGAACGAGAGGATGGCTGGTGTAGCATCGCTCCTCTCTGTCTTCTCTTTCAACGCGACTGTGGGTCTTTGGGCAGGCTTTTACGCGAACTGGTTAGCCGTAGCCGAAGCCTACCTGTTTCTGGCCGTTTTACTGAGCTTCTTTAGAGCTGCCACTAAATCCAAATTCGTTATTCTGACAGCTTTGTCGCTCAGCATGCTTCTCACGCATCCCTGGACTGGGGTGATGGTGCTCACCGTCGCGGCCGTATTTGTTGTTAGTATCTGGAGAGATGCCCAAAAAGCCATTTTGGTAAAGCCCCTACTCCTGCTACTCGCAATTAGCGTGGCTGTCGACGTCGTCAAGAGCCTATTCTTCGGAGGACTTGCTGCTGCACAGGACGTTTCAGGCGGTCTATCTGGAGGAAGCATTTCCCAAGCTCTCGGATTCTGGCCTAACATCACGAGCGCTCTGTTTGTCTACTTTGATGGGCTTCTCGCCAACGCCATTCTTCTTGGGTTCTCTCTGATCGCAATGCTGTACATAGGATTCCATGATAAATTCGAACGACTACTGACCTGTTGGGTTGTAATAGGGTCACTCCTCTTCCCTTTTTTTGACGGTGGGGGTCAAGCAAGATTCATCTACGACCTTCCCATTCCCGTGCTGACCTCCATAGGACTCCTCATTGTAATTCGTCCGATGTGGAACAGGACCTTACACTCCAACCTCGCACTTTTGCTGGTATTGTTGCTTAGCGCAAACTATGCTTTGAGGACAGCGACCAATCTCGTTGCCGTCCCATTTTGATAGCTGCGGTGTTGCCCTCTCAATACACGGGTAGCGGCAGGAATACGGAGTAAGCTAAAATAACGGAACACCTTATGTATTAGCTATCGGTCGATAGCCCTCAAGCGGGGCTACTGTGCCGCTATGAGAAGACCAGTGAACTATGCCAGGGCTATCGCAACTATCGAGAGACCTACAGCAGAGGCCACTGACTTACGGTCTCGTCTTGAAGTTCAAAGTGAGGTCGTTGCGACAGGGGTTGTGGTTCCGAGCCTTGGAATGCCAAGAGAGAGGCCTACTAGACGCGGCCCTAAGCTGGCTGAACAACATAAGAAGCGATCGGCTGAAACAGGTCGTGACAAGGATTCTGGCGAAACTAGCGAAGGCAATGAGTTCGGTTCTGTGTCGCTTGCGCGAGAATGGAGGGCCAATGGCAGTTCGCATGAGCGAACTTGCGGTGCGATGGGAAAACCAGCCGGCCTGGAATTGGCGATTCGACGAAAGCTTCCAAGTTTGTTTAGGAGCAGGCATAGTCTGATCTACAGTTCAACCGTGGCTCAGCGAGCATCCACAGACTCTTCGATTACGAGCCGAATAGCCATTCCCTAGAGATTGAAATAAATGATGGAACAGGTCCTCGCGGAACCTCCTTCTAAGGCGGCAGTAGTGCCTCTGCACAGGTTCGTCAAGAACCCGTCAGTCATTGCGTACCCCGAGCCAGTAAGAGTCTCACTCATTCTTCCCATCTACAACGAAGGCATGATATTGCTTGATAACGTTCGCAACTTAACGAAAACGCTCAACCGCCTAGGTTTGGTTTCTGAAATATTGCTCTGCGATGACAACAGCAACGACGGCACCAGAGATGCAGCTGAGCTAGCCTCATCGGACCGTGTTTTCCACTTACGGTTCTCAGAGAGAATTGGTAAAGGAGCAACGATCAAGAACGCACTCAACGCAGCTCGAGGGGAAATCATAGTCATTCTAGACGCGGATATACCAGTCTCGCCGCAGGAGTTGTCCGGGGCAATCTCTCTTATGGAGGAGGGACACCAATTCGTAATAGGAGTGCGCCGGGCCCGACCCTTCACAAGGACACGGAGGAAGTTCTTGAGCATTGGCTTCAATACACTGACGAACATTCTCTTCAGAACAAAAGTTCGAGACCACCAATGCGGCTTTAAACTAATTCAACGCAGCGCAGCTGACAGGCTGTTCCCCTTGATTGGAACAGATCATTTTGCTTTCGATGCTGAACTAATCGTGAAGGCGAGGTCGCAAGGAATACCTATCACTCAGTTTGAGATCGACTGGTTGGAGAAAAGAAACGGGCTCGATTCGAGCCTTCCCGCTCTCAAAACCACTCTCGCAATGCTGATAGACCTCCTCGTACTCCGGACGGTTTCATTTGGCAGCCGGAATCTACTTGGAGTCCAGAGAATAGCGAACGGATTCTTCGAGAATCCCATAACGGGCAAGACGCTCGCTTCAGAGATGACGATTATCGGCTCTGAAAATTCGAACCTTCTCAAGATTCTGCGTAGGTTCAGATTTCAGATGTCAGTTCAATCATGAACATCATTTGGATGAATCATCGAGACCCACGGCACCCACAAGCGGGCGGCGCGGAAGTCCACCTTCGAGAGGTTGGAAAGAGGCTCGTCAAGAAGGGCTGCGAGATCACAGTGTTATCTGAGAGGTTTCCCGGCTCACAGGAGGAAGAATTGATTGACGGGATCAAAGTTGTCAGACGAGGAGGAAGATTCGGGGTACATCTGAAAGCCCCACTGCTACTGCGGGAACTGGCCAAGGATGCAGATATCGTCGTTGATGATATCGCCCACGCTGTGCCTTGGTGGTCCCGTTTTGTAACAAAAACCCCGGTCATAGGCATAGTACACCATGTACACCAGGCCGTAGCCACCCTTGAACTCGGCATTGTCCTAGGGACGGCGGTAAAGCTGGCGGAAAAGACCATCAAGCCATCCTACCACGACATCATCACTTTTTCTCATGAGACGAAGCACCAGATTGAGAAACTACTCGGCGTCGAAAGCTCCAGAATCCACGTGGTCTACCACGGCGTCGACCATGAAACCTTCCGCCCGGATGGAGAAAAATTTCCACGACCCACTTTATTGTCTCTGGGACGGATAAAGAAATACAAGAACCTCGATCATCTACTACACGCATACGGCCAAGCTAAGAAGAGAGTGCCCGACCTAAGGCTTGTAATCTGCGGAGGCGGCGACTACAAGGAGAGCATCGTTGACCTCGCCAAATGCTTGAACCTTGACGATGTACTATTCGTGTCGCGGGTCAAAGACGAGGAGAGAGTGCGGCTCCTCCAGAAGTCCTGGGCGCTCTGCACTCCTTCGCTCGTTGAGGGCTGGGGCCTCGTGATCACCGAAGCCGCAGCATGCGGAACTCCCACCTTGGCCTATGATGGAGGAGGCAGCAGCGAAGCGATCATAGACGGGGAGACGGGGTACTTGGTGAAGAACGGTGACATTCAGGCCCTATCCGAAAAAATTGTGAGGTTTAACCAAGACGATCAGCTGCGCCGATCGATGTCGAAGGCGGCTATTCAGTACTCCAACAGGTTTGACTGGGACACGACCACCAACGAAACCCTGAAGATACTAGAGGCGTCAGCCAACTAGGCCTCTTACCCAAACCTATCTTTCTCCGACTAGTTCAGATTCTCCGGTTTCGCGGATGCTTTCGAGAGGCCGCACGCTAGGCCGTCTTAGAGTGATCGATCAGCTAGCACGCAGAAGCGATGGTTTCTCGCTATCAGTAGGGTCCAAGTCGACGAAGCTCGCAGATGTGAACGTTGACCCGGATAAGGGAGCTAGGCCCGACATCGTGGCGACAGTCTTCCACCTACCGTTCGGTCCGGAATCATTTGACACAATACTTTTCACAGACGTGCTACAATATTTGCCTGTCAACACCGAGGGCCTCGCATTCTTCGAACTGAAACGATGTTTGAAAAGAACTGGACGTCTAGTCCTGAGCGTGCCCAACGCAATTGGTGTCTTTACACTGCTCGACCCGGACCGATGGCTACTTGGCAATCACCCCTACACGGTAGAAAAAATATCGCGGATCGTAATCGGCAACGGCTGGAGAATAGAGCATTTGACAGTCTCAGGAGGCATCTGGGAAGCGTTAGGCCTTCTCACCTACTATTTCATTGAATACCCTCTCAACAGAATCCTCAGGCGGGAAGTGCCTGGCCCAGTGAAACTAGGCGAGATGGCTGATACTCAATACGGCAAGGAAAGCAAGATGGGCTACACTATTTTCATGGTTTGTTCAAGGGAAGAGGAAAGTGCCCCTCTGATCTAGAAGAACATGGAGGAAGCAGGCTTTTGAAAGTTGGAATACTGAGTTCGTTCTACCCTGAAATTCAAGGAGGTGCCGAAACGAGTCTGGCCGTACTACTAGATGGCCTCCAAAGACTGGGCCTGGACCAAGTTCTTTTCACACCATCCAAGGCTCAACCGAATATCCCTATTCGTGTAGTACGAATAAGCCACTTTGCAGACGTTCCCAAGAGAATAAAGCTCTTAGGGATGCCCGGGCTGAACTCAATTCTGGCCCGGCGTCTTACAAGACTGCTGAAGGAGAACCATATCGAACTCCTTCACGCTAACGACACGTACTCGTTGCGCGCGGCTACAAAAGCTGCGGAAGCTCTGCAGATTCCGCTCGTTCTCTCGTATCACAATAACTTGAACATACCCTACTCATCATATGGCATACCCTATCCTTTCAGTTCTTGGCTGGATTCGAGAGAGAAGGGAATACTACAGGAAGCGACCAAATGTTCGATGGTGATTGCTGACAGCAATTACATTGCCCAACGACTGGTCGCAGCTGGTTTATCTCCTCCCCGCGTTAAGCGGATTTACATTGGTGGTTCCATAGGCAAATGGGGCTCCCCTCTGACCCATAATGGCCATCCCCACCTCCGAGCGCTTTCTGTCGGAGTCATGCAATATCACAAAGGATTCCAGGACCTGATTCTAGCCGTAAAGGAGATCTCCGTGGATGGCCGGCCCTTGGACGTCACCATGGTAGGCAACGGACCGTATTGCGGCAAACTGCTGAAACTGGCTGAGCGATTAGGCCTCGCGGACCGAATCAAGTTTGTCGGTCGAGTGTCTCCTCAGGAGCTCATAGGCCTCTATGATTGGTGTGATGTTGTGGTCGTCCCTACGATCACGCCTGAGCCGTTTGGCAGAGTCGCTGTAGAGGCGATGAGCAGAGGCAGGCCAGTCATCGGAACAGCTACGGGTGGATTGACTGAGATAATAGATGATGAACAAACGGGCTACCTTATACCGCCTGCTACACCATCGGTGATCGCCGAGAAGCTACTCCTCCTCGAAAATCAACGAGAGTTAGTGGTAAAAATGGGAACCCGAGCGCTTGAGAAATGCAAGATGGTTTTTGACCAGGCATTAATCACGAGTCAAGTGTTGGATGTCTACCGTAGCCTAGTTCCCGGCTAAACAGGTTTGGCGACCGAGAACCAAACTGATGGTGATCAGCCTTGAAGATACTTAACATCTACCCTTGCTTCGTCGACAACCCACGAACGCTCAAGCATTTCGAGAAGAAAGGGGGGGCCGAAAGATTTGTCGTAAATTTATGCAGGGCTCAGCGCGAGATTGGCTTAGATTCGTCCCTCATGTTATTTGGACGAAGAGAACTTGTGTCGGATGATCCTGTCAAGTCGACGATTGTCGCAAAGTCGTTTCCACTAATTTACTCGATTAATTCAGGCTTTGATCCTATTCCTACTGATATTTGTTTCTCGAAAGCCCTCGCTGGTCATGATATCATCCATCTACATAGTTTTGCGGCCGACATGCTAGGACTGCTGTCTTTCATAACGAGATTCAAGAATAGACGATTGAAGCTCTTTGTCACTGATTACGGATGGAATGGATTAACGGTCATCCGTATTTTGAGAAAATTGCCAATCTTGACCAGATTGGGAAATTTCCGGCTCCTGCCATTGACACGGTTCTCATTCTCTCGGTATAGAGCATACGTCAAAGTGTACGACCCTATTTACGGTGGAGTGGATACAAGATTCTTTAGACCCGTCGATATCAAGAGACGGAACAGTGTGATCTTCTCGGGGCGAATTGCCCCTCATAAGGGGATTGAGAACTTGGTGAAAGCCGTTTCCGAGATGCAGAGAAGGCCGGATCTCGTCATAACGGGTCCTGTAATCGACCACAACTACTACTCGTTCCTACGAGACTTGGTTAAGAGAGTCTCTGTAAATGCCGACTTTCCCGGGCCTATCTCCGACGACCAACTTGTGCGTTATTACTCATCATCCATGGCACTCGTGTTGCCTTCGGTGTATTTCGACATGTATGGTAAGTACCATCCACAGCCCGAACTATTCGGTCTGGTCCTTGCAGAAGCTATGGCATGTCAGCTACCCGTCATAGCAAGCAGAGTTGGCGGGATTCCTGAAATCGTACGAGACGGCGTTACTGGCTTTCTAACAGAACCAGGAAATGTGTCTGAACTAAGGGATAAGTTGGAGCTTCTCCTCAACGACTCGGTAATGCGTGAAACCTTGGGTCAGGCCGGGAGGCAAGAGGTTCTCGAGAAATTCACTTGGCACCATGTTGCCCGACGGTCCCTCGTTGCTTACGAGGACGCATTATCATGACGAGCCCATATCAGAAAGCGTATCACAAGATCAAGGCTCGGAGAGAGCTTGTAAAGCCTCAACCCGTCTGGGGGTCTTGGGGGCGATTTTACGATCGACTCTTTAACCTTCAGGGAAAGCTTGTCCTCGACTTTGGGTCGGACGTGGAAGCTCCACTCTACGAAAAATTCCAACGAGACAACGAAGGAAAGGATGGAAAATACAAGGGATACGATATCAGCGAGGATGCAATTTCATGGTTGAAGGGGCATGGCTATTACTACGACTTTTACACCGACAATTCTTTACTAGGGTCCTTTGACGTCATAATTGCCTCGGAGGTTTACGAACATCTCACCGAGCCTGAAAGGGAACGTTTCCTCTCCCGAGCGCACGAATTGCTTCGCAAATCCGGCAACCTAATCATTGATATCCCGTATATTTCTAACCTAAACCTCATAGAATTCTTCAAGAGGGACAGATCACACAAACCCGTAGCACTTGAGGATGAGGCATCGTATTTCGAAACATTCGGCTTCAAGGTTCAGTTGTATATCGGTGGCCGTACCGCGCCTTACAGGCCCCTGCTCTGGAGTCTCTGGCGTTTCGTGGCAAACCTGGCTTTGGGCTACTATCCTTTCCACGTGACGTTGTTACATGCGACCAAGATCAGTTAGGTGAGAGACAGCGCAACATCTCTGGAGTGCTATGATTCGCGCGTGGCGTCGTCTCATTCAGATTGGACCCGCAGGTCGAAAGGCCGCGCTCCATCTCTGGACTCTTATGACTCTAGCCTGGGACCGTTTTATCCGACCGCGACTCGTAAGTCAGAAGACGCTTATCCAACTTCTATTCCCCAGCATCGCACTCGTCGCTTCGATTATTCTCCTTTCCCCGCTGCTACTGCCCCAGGGTCTTCCCTTCCAAGGCGATGAAACCTACTATATTCCATGGACCCTCGCCACGCTTTCGAGGTACAACCTCCAAATCTGGACCCCTGGCAACGGGCCTACGGGAGGCATACTCTCGCTGCTTCCAACGCTACTGCTTGTTGGACTAAGGGGAATTCTCGGGCAAGAACTCGGGGTCAAGGGCTACCTTCTCCTGATGGCGTGGCTGACGGCCGTCATCCCTTACATTGCGACTCGGCAACTGCTAGCACACTGGAAACTCCTACTTGATCCTCTCAAACTGGAACTCGCTTCGGGCGTAAGCGGCCTGGTATGCTTGCTGTTCTTCAGCAATCAAGCAACCATCGCAGGCTCAAACAGTTTCGTATGGAACTACGGCATGTTCCCCCTTCTCGCATCGTCTCTTGTCATATTCATGGACACGGGAAACATACGTCAACTGCTCACTTTTGGTGTAGCTTCAGTATTTGCAAGCCCTCAACCTTTCTGGCAATATCTTGTTGGAATCGTTTGGCTGATCTACATAGTCTTCGCATTGGCCAGAAAGACTCGCATTCCTGGCCCTTTGAAACTCACCAAGAATTCACTGCTGGCAGTCGCGGTTGGGCTAGGATTCAGCGCCTTCTGGCTGGTCCCGACTATCGCAGGTTACGTTTTGCAGGCAGGAGGCTCGGCCTTTCAGATCTACGGCTCTCAAGGAGCGGTCAGCTTTGATGACCTCAGCTTTCTCAGCTTCTGGAGTCTGCAGGACATTCTGGTGATGGGTGAAAGCGCCCACTATTTCTTTTGGAATCATCCCCAGAACTACACTCTGTTTAGCATCATTATTCCCCTGCTCGCTGTAACGTCGGTTCTAGTCTATCGTAGAAGCCGCTCAGTGTTTTTCGTTGGGGCCGTTCTGATCGTGGGGATACTTGCCACTGCTGGCGTTAATTCACCCATAGGGTTCGTCTACTACTTATTGGCCAGCCGCCTTCCTTATGGTGCCGGAGCTATTCTGCGAAATCCTACGAAATTTGTCCCCATCGTGACTTTTGCATACGGGTTACTCCTCGGCTTGGGGGTGGTTGCAGTAAGTTCCTTACTCTCTTCGAGAAGGTTCCCCCAGCTGATCTCAGGTAGAAATCTCGTCCGGTACCCACTTGTTCTCGCACTAGTCTTCCTGGTCCTCGCGCCGATAACATACGGAACTCTGCTCGACCTTCAGGGGTACACGTGGCCTCGCTACAGTCCTACTAACATTCCGCAGCAATATGGAACGCTGAACGACTGGCTCACAACGCAGCCCGGAGATTACAAAGTCATGTGGATCCCCGCGGGAGGGGCATACGACTGGAAACAGTACGGTATAACCGCGTTTCCAGACTTGTTGTCATCAGCGCCGACTGTACCCTTCAACAGTATCTATCCGAATCCGCTAGGGTCAACAAACAACATTGGAAAGATCCTGGCTTTCCTGGGAGTGAAGTACGTCGTGTTCCATGGTGACTCGATCAACTTCCCGAACGACCAGATTCTGCAAGAGCTCCTCAATCAGCGAGACCTTACCCCGATCGAGTCTCTCAACGGCACTGTTGCTCCAACTGACAATTCCTTTGCACCCCTCCCTATCGGAGCCCCAGGAGCATCGTTCGAGAACAGCCCCTTCCACCTTTCAACGGTCACGCTGCCTAGAGGACAAGCAAACCTCACCATGAGCTACACGATACCACAATCAGTGATAGACCAAGGATACACGGGGGGACAGTTCGCAGACTATTTTAGCATCGCCATTCACGGATTTCCTGCCGGATCCCTTGACCTCAATAACAGGGTCTTTGTCGCAACGGTCGCCCACCAAGACATCATAAATATGACGAGTGGGTATGCATCTTTCAATGTAGATGCATCCCTGAACTATCCGGAAACGTCAATCGACCTCTACGGCAATTATTACGACAGTGAATATAGACCCCTAACCTCGCTCTACTTCATCGACAGACTTACCCTTGTTCCATACCAAATAACCAATCGTTATATCGTCTTCGAGAACAAAGATTTCGCCGGCCCGATCTTCTCCCAGAACCCTGACTTAGCGAACGGTGGGAACGTTACGGAATTGTTAAGCAGTAATGCCAGCATTGTTTCACCTCCTTCGGCCAATGTGACCAGCTATCATCAGACAAGCGGGGTCGAGGTTACAGCAACCGTCGCTGTTTCATCGCCCTTTGTTCTCGTCCTCACCGAACCCTACGATGGGCTTTGGAGGGCGTATGTGGGTAACGTCGAGGTCCACCCGATGCTGATCTACGGCTTAGTCGACGGCTTCTTAATAGACCAGACGGGAGCTCTAAACATCAGAATATACTACACGCTGCAGAACTACCTTTACCTTGGTGCGGGTCTCTCGGCCGCAAGCCTCTCTTTCTCACTCCTAGCCCTTGTGTTATTGTGGAGAAGAAACCGACGAAAAATCCTCACCCAGCCGGAAACCATCGTAACGGTACCCATACCAGCGCAAATGTTTGACCAGTCATAGCCTAGGAAGCGCGCATAAAAGTCGAATCAGGCCAGATTCCGAGAGATGGATCGCGACGCCTGCCTTCCGTCATCAAGCCGCATAACTCAGAATCCACAAATCGAGAAAGAGGCAACTCTTGTTGGCCCGTCATGATCTAGGTCTGGGAACCATAATCACACTGACTGTCGATGATTGTTGGAAAAGTCATGCACGCGCATTCGATCAAGCCTTTCACTCGATGTCCCTTAGAGGGGTATTCTACGTCATATCAGGATTTGTGGGAAAGGAGATTAACGGTTTTCAGTTTGTCGAGTGGGATGCTCTTCGTCAGATGTCTATGGCGGGTCACGAAATAGGCTCGCATTCGTTTACGCATAGAGGATCGGAACTGGGCCTGACAACGAAGGCCGCCCAGCTCATTCGGCTGGTGAGAAGCAAAGGAATAGTACGGTCCGCGAGGCTGACCCATGCTCTTCTAGGGCTGGCCCAAGAGTATCCGGGGAAGCATCTGCAACAAGAGAAGGAAGTTGCGATGTCGAAACTGGAAATTGAAAGGGAATTGGGTAGACCTTGTAAGAGCTACTCTTACCCGGGAGGAGAACCAACCTCTGCGCTCGTGAACCTTACTAGAGGCGCAGGTTACACGTCGGCGAGAACAATCCATTCCGGGTTCAATTATTTTGATCATCTCGAACCCTACGGACTCAGATCCCAGGTATGGGACCGATGGACGACTGCAAGAATTGCTGATAAATGGGTCGACAAGGCCATTAGACAGAATCTCTGGCTAATCGAGGTCTTTCACGCGATGAATCTGCCCGGTTACCCATACAGTTGCTCTGAGTCTTCTCTGAAGGACCACCTTTCGTATATCCGTTCAAGACGCGGAGAAATTGATAATTTGACCGTCTGTGAAACTATCGAACGGATATGAAGAAATCTGACGAGGGGGTTACCTTTCCAAGCAATTTCCTGATCGACCGAGCTGTTTAACTGAAGGCGGAGACATGGATTTAGTGAAGGACACGTGAATGGATCCTGACACACTCCTGGTTCCAGCGACCGTTCAAGGCCCCTACCTATGGGTCAAGGGGGGATCACCTGAGCATCCACTCGTGTCTGTAATAATTCCAACGAAGAACTCAGAACGAACCATTCGTGCCTGTCTTGAGAGTGTTCGTGCCCAAACCTACAGGAACTTCGAGATCGTGGTGGTAGACAACTTCTCAAGCGATTCTACAGTCCGCATAGCGAAGGAATACGCCGACCTAGTCCTTCTGGCGGGCCCTGAGAGAACAAGCCAAGTGAAGCAGGGTGCTGCCAATAGTAAAGGCGATTTCATCTACAAGATCGATTCTGACTTCGTGCTTGAGCCTTCTGTGCTTGAAAAGGCGGTCAGAGTTGCCATAAACGAGAAGGCTGTGGGAGTTATTATTCCAAACCTATCTTCCCCCAGGATTAGCTTCTGGTCCGAGGTGCGTTTCTTTGAGCGCCTCTCGTACGTTGGATCGAAGCAGATTGAAGCTGCGCGCTTCATCAGACACGATGCGTACGACAAGGTGGGGGGCCATGACGGATCACTTGTGGCTTACGAAGAGCACGACCTTCACAACAAGGTGTCGAAGCTCGGCAAGATTGTCCGTATTCGGGGCGCAGTTGAGTGGCACATCGGGGAGCCCAAGAGCCTTGCTGACATAGTAACTACGAGTTGGTATTATGGGAAAACGGCGATTCGATATGTGAGGCGTTATCCCCGCATCGCTGCAACGCAGATTCTTCCAGTCCGTCGATCCCTCTATAATCAGCGAATGGTGTTCATGCACCGGCCCAAGCTATTGCTCGGCCTCACAATCTACGAGATAGCAAAATATCTCTCTGGTTTTCTCGGGCTTGTAGCCCAAGCCACTTGGCCCTTTTCTCCACCCTTCCGTCAACTCAATCAAAGTCAAACGAGCATCGACTATCAGTTGCACCCTGCCTCATCCATTCACGATGAGCTACTGTTCAGGGAGCCGTCTTATCTTTTTGGGATCACGATAGTTATTCCTACCTACAACTCTAGAGCAACATTAAGTCGTTGTCTCGCGTCGATAAGTAGCCAGACGTACAGTCCCAAAGCCGTTATTGTCGTGGACCGATTCAGCAGAGATGGTACTGCTCAGGAAGCGACGGCTCAGGGCGCAAAAGTGATCGAAGTCGAAGCGAACCGGAGCATAGCAAGAAACATCGGACTAGAAAATTCACAATCCGAAGGTGTATTATTTGTCGATTCAGACATGATACTGCCACCCCCACTAATAGAAGAATGCGAGGCTGGACTGGCCAAATACGATGCCCTAATAATACCCGAAATATCCACGGGAAGAGGTTTCTGGGCTGAATGTAAATCGCTTGAACGAGAAACTTACATTCGTAACGAGATGATCGAGGCTGCACGTTGCTTTCGAAGAAATGCTCTCGTTACGCTAGGAGGGTACAATCCCCGTCTCGAGGCAGGAGAAGACTGGGATCTCCAAGTCCGTGCAAAGACTATCGGCCTCTCCGTCGGCCGAACTGTTTCGCAGATCGCGCACGATGAAGGTGAACCTACCCTTCTGATGATGCTTAGGAAGAAATACTTCTATGGAAAGTTGTTCGGCACATATTTGGCGACATACCCCTCCGAAGGGCTGGGACAACTGAATCCGTTCAGACGGGTGTTAGCTCCCACGTTCGCAACACTTCCTACAGACCCAGTGCACGGGTTCGGAATACTGCTCCTCAGAGCTCTTGAGATCACGGCGGCAGGTCTGGGTCACGTCAGCAGGATCATTACAAGGGAGCCTGAAGACAGAAAGAGCAAGCGATCATGATCTGCAATCTCATTCTCCTGAATGGAGCCAAGATTACTTCGTTGAGAGGCTGTGGAAAGATCGTAAGAATCTCCTATTTTCGCCCGTAGAAGACTTGATCAGAGATAGCAAAGCGCCTATTACACGCGAAATCCGCAAAGCACGTTGACATGACTTCGGGGTGCGGGCCACTTCTACGGTTCGGTAGGCTTCGATTTTGCCTTGGTGGCCCAGGAAACGTGCCGGCGTATCATGAAATCTTCTTTCAGGGAGATTACAGATCCCTCACGATTCGTCCCGATGACATCGTTCTCGATGCAGGCGCTAACGCAGGCCTCTTTTCGATTTGGGCGGCGTCGAGGTGTCGTAGTGTCATTTCCGTGGAACCAGCGCCG
>Ga0137387_10000417_pt1 | contig 18201 bp, 23 predicted proteins | sample SagtaG_3_FD_104909 | JGI IMG/M metagenome (GOLD analysis project Ga0137387, IMG submission 104909) | Vadose zone soil microbial communities from Angelo Coast Range Reserve, California, USA - Sage2_R_115_16 metaG | ecosystem: Environmental > Terrestrial > Soil > Vadose zone > Saprolite | place...
CTCGGAAAGGCCTCTCGGGGAAAGCCAAGGCGAAAACCGGAATCGACCTTCCGGGATCGTAGGGGGGGCCTCGGTAAACGTGGTCATGGTGGGAAGTGAACCTGCCTCGCAATCGAAAGAGCGAGGACAGCGAGGACGGTACCCCCCCACCTACCACTGGCGCGACCGAGCTCTATCCCGACCACGTCCAGTTCTGCGAGAGGCACACGTCCAGTTCTGCGAGAAGCCCAGGGCGAAACTCTCTGGGCCTACTCTCCCGGGTTCAACCTCAACTCGGCGCTTTGTAGGGCGAGCCGAACTCTTCAACGTACAGGCCGAGCTAGCTCGACCGCTAGCACCTGTGTCATCCGCAAAGTCTAGACCAACTCAATTGTCACTTCCTGGGATGAGAGGTGCTGAACGACGAAGAAGCCACGAGCAGCTGCCCTTCGTCACTATTCACAGGTTCTAACTCCAGGGAAGCCACCTGCCCGCCGACCGCGCTGCTTTGCGGAATTATTCTCGCCCTGAAATAATAAACCTTCCCAGCCTCCGCCTTGAAACCCGCAAGGGAAACCAGTTTAGATACTCGCCGCAAGTGCGATTGCCAGTTCGCGCACAGATGGTGCTCACCAGGGTCGACGAAAAAGAAGAAATAGGAGTTGCCCTTGTTCGCCCCCACCCAGGCTCCATCCAATCCCACTTTCGTTGTGGGAGAGCCGATGTTAATGGTGTCCACAAGCTTCTCGTAAACCTCAACAACGTAGACCAATGCCTTCCCACCATCAGGTGTGGCGGCAGGGTGCTTGTTCTTGTCAGTCGAGACATCGAGCTGAACATCTGCGGGGCCGCAAGCAGCTGCGGCCTTAGCGACTGCGGCACTGTCTTGGGCAAAAACCGGCGACGTGAATAAAAGAATGCTTAGTATGGTACTCACACTGCTCCTCCGGCCGGTGGACCGTTATTGCTCGAAGACCTGCACTTCAGCGGCAGCACCGCTGGATTCGTCGATCACATAAAGCACCGTGCCGTTCGTTACCGCAACAGTATTTGGTCCCCCACTGCCGGTGCCATCGTTGTGGATGGAGAGGGCGGCGGAGATCGCCGAGCCGAGCGTGAAACCCGTTGGGGTACCCGCATCCTGCGTGCCTTGCAAACTGCCAGAGGAAATCGTGGCGACGCCCGAAAGCCCGGAAGCCGCGGTATCGTTCATTGCGTTGGTGCCGAAAATAAAGTTGCCAGAGAGCGAATTAACACCATAGGTCGCGACGGGTTGCGTATCGAAGACGCCGGTGCTGGCGTTGGCATCCGTGCTGACGCAGAAGGCGGACACGCCATCGGCGGGAGTGGCCATGTAACAAACCGGCAGGGTCGCGTTTCCCGCGCCAGCCATGGACAGCCTGCCTGTAGACGAATCCAGGTTGTAGCTGCCGTTGAGTGACTGATTGCTGGCCGCGCCCACGGCGTATTGGTCCATGGTGCCGGATACCGTGCCGGCGAGTCCGCCGGAGAAGCTGGCCACGCCAAGTGCCGCCGTGGCACCGGAAGAATTTCCAGTGAAGCGGAAAATATAGTTGGGTGAGAGCGAGGAAGAAGTGAAGGAAGCAGAGCTGGCGATTGCCCGGCCAGCGACAATGGGGCCGCCGGTGCCGTCTCCGAGATCAAAGGAAATAAAGAATAGCTCTGAGGAATTGATGATATAGGCTGTCAAGCGGGACATGCCGGGATTCGCTCCCGGGAGTTGCAGCGTGGCGTCTGCCGTGCCGTCTGCGGTGGCAATGGAGGGGATGGTCCCCCAAAATCCGCCGCTATTGAGGACGTGTCCGCCCGCATTCGCATCGCAAACGCCGTTAGAGATGTTCCCGGCGTTCAACGCAAACGCGCCCGCTAAGGCGTAGTGCTTCAGACTGCCGTTCGAAGTCTCCCACCCGTCCAGCGCCAGAGCATAATTTGTCGCGAGCGCGCTGAGCGAAAACGCGGATGGATCCTGTTTGCGCAGAATTCCCGAAGCGCGGGAAGGTATGGCGGACTGCTGATTGAAATAGATGATGTCACCCTTAGAGGCCACGCCGGAGCTGATGCCGCCCAGCGAAAAGTGTAGGGTGTAGGTGGTCAGTGTCATATCGGTCAAGGTCAGGCAGCCGCGATTATCGGGGCCCACGGAATAGGAACTGCCAGAGGGCTGGATAGACGCGTTGGTATAGGACTCTTTGACGAACGGGTTGAATTGGTCGACACCGCCAGTAATCTTGCCGGTACCGTCTGCTGTGAATGTTGCGCCGAACAGAAGCGGCGTGCTGTTCGGGGCGCTGCCGGTCCAGCCTTGTAGGACAGCGGCGTATTGCCCGTTCAGCAGACTTTCGTTTCCGCCGGTGCCGCAGGCGGCAGTTCCATCAAATATCGTAAACGTGTCGTTGTCGGACTTGGACGGATCGCTGATGGAAGTTGCGGTCAGAGTCGGTGTGTTGGCCGGCGCGGCAGGAACCGTTGCTGGCGGCGCGTACTGCACGTAATAGATAGTGGGAGTTGAGATTGTACCGCAAGCCGGCGAACAAGCTTTTCCGTTTGCGGTAAGCGTCCAGGTAACGCCACCATTTGCGGGATCGTTCTGCACCGATGCGCTAAAGTTCGTGAAGTAATATCTTCCGGAGCCCGCGGCCAGCTCCGTGACCGCATTTTGAATGCTGACGGTGATGGCCTGGACGTTGACGATTGTCGTGGCAAACTTCGACGGATTGGCGACGGAGGTCGCCATGATCGAGACAGCAAAGCTCGAGGGTGGGGAAGCGGGTGCGTTATAAGTGGCCGAAAAACCCGTCTGGTTGGTCACCGAACCGCAAGAGGTGCTTCTACATCCCGCGCCGGAAAGCGACCAGGTCACGTTCTGATTGGTGATCGTTCCCGTGCTGGTGACCGTCGCGCTCACATTGACCGTCCCGCCTTGATCGACCTGCGCGGACGATGGGCTGAGCGTCACCACAATGGATGAGTTCGGGTTGCTGCCGCAGCCTGCGAGGAGCACGACAGCACACAACACCGAGCACGCGAGGAACAACGAGCTGGACTTTCTCATTCTGCCTCCAGCACTGCGTTTTTGCGGAGCGAATGGTGTGGCTTGTACTTCGTAGTATGAGACGAGTTAGCTGCTGCGGCGGTTACAACTTCGTGGGCTGAGGCGGGACCGATAATCTTTGCATTGTAGCTAACCCTCTGCGCCCGTAATGCCCGTCGCCCAAGGCGAAGCAGCGAGGGTGAGAGAAGGGAAGTGTGGGTTCGCGCGGACGCGGAAAGAGTTTAGCTAACGGCGCTTTCGATTGCAGCAGCGACATCATCATCAAGCCCGTCCGCGCGTCTCAGGGCTGTGCTGATCCGAACGATCTCCAGTTCACGCGCTGCGATCTGGCTGGCGGGTTCGTTCCTGGTCCGTGCCGATGCCAGTTCTCGTTCGTCACTTGCGAGCATTCTGCGAAAGATCGGGACCGCGATTGTCCGGCGGTAGCGAGTGTCATCAAGTCTTGGCAAAACGCCGCAAAATCGAGAAGAAAAAGTGAAGAGGGAAGGGCCGCGGCAAGGACAACTGCGGGCTTTCTCTCTGACAGCGCCTTCCTCATCCTGGAGCCGCTGCTTTTGAAATCCATCAGCCCCAGTGCAGGCTCATTTCGATTTGTTTTGCCACACGACAGAGCCGCCCTTATCGATATAACCCCCGCGGCCAGGCTCGAACGCTACCCTTGCTAGTCCATGCCAAAACGGCTCGGCGTGGGCGAGATTCGGTGGGATCGCCCAACGGCCGTCAAGGTCCACGTAGCCCCATTTCTCCCCTGCACGAACGGCAGCGAGTGATTCGCTGAATGGCGTTGCTTCGTCAAACGCGGGTTCGTGAACATACTTACCGCTTTTGTCGATTATCCCGAAAAGCTTCGTGCCGTCATTTGCCACAACGAACGCGTATCCCTCTGAGAAGTCCGTAGCGTCCAGGAATTTCGGTGCCAAAACCTCCGCACCGTGCTGATCAACAAAGCCCCACAGATACACGTCCTCCGTGGTTTGTCCTTCCATACCGATTTCTCCCACCAACGGCCTACGCTCAGAGAAAATCTTTACCATTCCCAGGCCATTCCTAAAAAGCATCGTGATGTCGTACTTTGGCTGGACAGCTATTTTCCCAGACCTGTCGATGTAGCCCCATTTTCCTCCGACTTGGACCGGCCCCATGCCCTCCGAGAACGAAGCCGCGAAATCAAACTGCGCTGGGATCGCCATCTGCATATCTGTTCCTAAGTAGCCCCACTTACTCCCGACCGATATGGGAGCCAGCCCGTCGTGAAACGCCGAAGGAGCTCTTAGGCCTTTAATGAGCAAACGCCCTGTTTTATCGATAAACCCGTAACCCGCGCCCTCTCCCGGCAACAAGACGCAGGCATATCCCTCTGAAAATGGATATGCCCACCAGAATTGCGATTCGACGATGAATTTGCCCGATCCGTCAATGTAGGTCCAGCCCCCGGTCGCGCCAACATTGGCGATGCCCTCTCGGAAAACTGTGGCATCTGCGGCAGTGCTGAATTGCGCCGGAATCACCTCGCGGCCGCTGCGGTCTATGAATCCCAGCTTGTCGTTTTTGATAAATGGATAGAGGTCAGACTGAGCTTGAGGATTTTGACCAAGAACTGTGGTCCCCAAGATCAGCGCAAGAACCGAGATCAATGCGATGTACGTGCGGTTCATCTTAATCAGAAGGCTTTGCTGGCAGCTACCTCCTTTTTTGATACCTGCCGTTCTGGAATGGTTGCCAAATAGCTAGATTAGTCGGAGGAAAGACAGGACCCGAGGTACAAACTCAAGCTGCTCATCATCGTCAAGATCAAAAGCCACGAAGACCTCCAGTACGATTAGTCGTTATAACAATTAGTTTTAAACCAGAGCGAGCGCGAGCGGCCTCCAAAGGAAGTCGGCCCGAATCGTTTTCAATGTTTTGAATGGGATAGACGATTTTGCGAATGGCACGGTCCTGTTATCTCGCGGGCATCAGTCTGTTTTGGCCGCATTTGCCGCCGCTGCCTTGGACAGCGCTTTTGCCAGCCGCGTCTGCTGCCTCAAAAGTTCGAGACGATCCTTTACCGTAAGGTCCGCGTTCGTTCGCAGCACTTTTGCAATCCCTCGATCATTGACCGCAGTGTTCTTTCCGTCACCAATCCTCTGGGTGGTCTCTTCTTACTCATCACGATTCCCCTCGTTTCGAAGCCGCTACCTCTCTTGTACCTGGCACGACTGAATTCACCACATCCAAGCGGGCAAACTGTGATTACCTTCGACCCTACTTGGGGCGTATACTTTTGCTCGGAATCCCTCGCCCGGATTAAGTGGGAGGAATCATGAAAAAGCCACGCTACCTCTTGTCCGCTGCCGTTGCCATCTTGCTGCTCGGTCTGCCATTTTCAGCCACGCCTCAGTTTCAGAACCGGATCGAAGTTCTCCAAGTTCCCGGCGAGCGGCATCACTTCGCAGTCCATTTGCTCCGCATTATTAACACTGTGGAGGCAGAGCGCCATATCAAACAGGGTTCCTACGTTTCCTGGGATGTGCTTCGGACCACAGCCGACTTTTCTCCGCTATTCTTGACTCGGGGCTATCAGGTCGGCATGCAGGTTTATAACCAACCTGGGCCTGCGCCGGAAATCTTTCCTGGATGGAGTTTGCGATTGAACGTCAGTGCGGATGGGAAGGGTTACGACCTTATCCTGGAAGACCTGACTGACAAGTCCTGCGGGTATGGGGCGGTCACCGACGAACGCGGCGTCATTCGGCAAAGCAAGACCATCGACTGCGAGATTTAACGGTCGATGCGACTGACGGACCGAGTGACCCCGAGATGTTGGCTCCTTCGGCGCTGCCCTGCCGTTCTTGCAACGGTGTTGCTTATCGCGCCGCCTTCGCTGGCCTTCAAGACTCCGCTTTCCAGCGAAGCGGTTCGAGAAGCTTACTTCCTCGGCCAACGGCACGATGGGTCGTACGAGAGGTTGCTTGGGGAATACGTTAAACAACTTCCGCCGCCAAAGAGCGGTCCGTATTTCTCTTCGGTCGAATTGAGCACTCCATTCCTCCAGATGATCGAGTACTCCAGTCGCCAATCCAACTACAACGCCCAACAAGCCGCTCTCGACTACCACCGCTTCGGTAAGGAAATTGTCCGAGTCGTCGTAGAAATCCGTCTGACCCAGTCGTATGGCCAGTTTGTCGCTACCACGAACTCCCAATCTGATGCGACCTCTGCTCTAGTCCCTCGCCCCCATGACTTTTGGAAACAGTTCAAGGTTCAGGTTTACAACAGCGAGGGACCACTTTCTCCATCAGCTTCACGCGGCCACGCAAACTCTAGTTGCGGTCGAGCTGGGTGCGCCCTGATCGGCGCAACGATTGAATTAGAATTCCCCGCAACCGCGTTCGCATCCGATTCAGCCACAATAGAAGTCGATCCGCCTGAAGGCGACCGCGTGTCCGTCAACTTCGACCTGTCCTCCATCCGCTGAGAGGAAATCGACAAGTGTTTCTAGGTGATCAGTTTTATTTCGTGGCACTGCCGTGGCAAGCGGTCACAGGTATCAGGGAATTATGCACCAATGTTCAAATTTCTAGCGATTAGCCTCGATACCCGTGAGGTAACTATTATCGACCAGTTTCTGCTGCTGGTCGCGGTACAATGGCGTGAGTTGACATGCTGCGAGAATCCACAAGCCGGCTGCTGACGGCGTTGCGGCTTGCGCTGTATCCAGCGCTGGAGTCAGCCGAGGCGAGGCACTTCCAAGCTCTTACAATGGAAGCGCAAAATGCGCGGCTGTCGGGAGACCTGGCAAAAGCGGAGCGACTTTATTTGACGGCGGTGGCCGAAGCGCAGTCTTCCCATGATGCCTCCGGTCTGAACCTCGCGTGCCACGGCCTCGCACAGGTGTACCAGGAGCAGCACAGATTTCGTGAAGCGGAGAGTATCTTCCAAGATCAACTCGAAGCGGCCGCAAAATCTCCGCAACCAAACACATTGGTTCATGCCGGCCATATGAGCCTTGCGCAGCTCTACGAGGACGAAGGCAAATTCACAGAAGCAGAGATTCATTACAAGGCAGCACTGGCGGAGACCGAAAAAACGGAAGTATTTCCCGGGCGCGCGTTTTGGTGTTCTACTTCTACGTGGTTGGCGAGGTTCTACATCGCTCGGCAGCGGTACAGCGAGGCGGAACCGCTATTTCAAAGGGCGTCGGAAATTGTTGAGGAAGATCAGCCTTCGAACTCCTATTTGCCTCAACATCTTCAGCAGTTCGCGAAACTCTATGAGGCTCAGGGAAAAGACGAAGCGGCGGAGGGGCTATACCGGCGGGCTCTGGCACTTTGCGAGGAATCGCAAGGTCCCCACAGTCTGTATACTGCGCTCGCTGCTGAGGCCCTAGCCACGTTCTGCCGCGCCAGACGCCGCTACACGGAGGCGGAGGAGCTTTACCGCAGAAGTCTGACGATTGTAGAGGAAGACGTAAGCTCTCGGGCGGCTATGTGGACGAAAGGCTGGCGACCCTGGCGAAACAAGAAAGAGCTTCAGATTCGGCTTAGCCTAAATCAGATTCCCATTAGCACCTCGCTCGACCAACTCGCAACCGTCTACGAGGATCAACAAAAATATACAGAGTCGGAGCCGCTCCGGAGACGTTCGGTTGAAATCAAGGAACGTGCGTGGGGCGAGCGGCACCGGTCATTTCTGATCGATTCTCTTACCGCGCATGCCCATGCGTTGCGCAAAATTGGACAGGAACGCGAAGCCTCTCAGATTGAGATGCGCGTTGAAGCGATACGATTGAGATATCCGCAGGGATCAGTGCAGTGCGTTCTACGCGGTACGGTGAGGCCTATTAAGAGAAATTTGCAGTGGCGGTTCTCTACGTTTGTAAGCGCCCTTATTCATCCTTCGCGATTCCGGCCTAGCAACCTTCAGCGGAATCCTTAGCTTTTCCGAGCTCGGATTTCCTACGGGCCACGATCTCCAGCAGTCCAGCAGCTTGCCAACATTTGTGATAACAACTGCGCCTAAATGCGCCCACTGTTGCTCTCTTCGACATGAGGAAACCGCTTGAAAACCTATGTATTCAGCATGTCGAAATGGTATCGGCAGCTCGCGGGTTCAAGTCCCGCCCTCGGCTCCAGTTTTCTTGGGGTCAGGACCACGGTTGGGCAGCGGGTGGGAGGTGAGGTAGCGGATTTTGTTGTGGATAACTTCCTGACTCTCGTTAACGACAGAGACGAATCCGACGAGCGCAAATGATCCTTAGCGTCATCGATTTGGGCGGTTTGATGCGAAACTGACTGACGCACCGATTTGACGCGGTATTCACGAGCCCATCCGCATAGTTCCGGTCCGCTTGCGCACCCCTCTCACAAATTTTTAACAATCGCGGCGGAATAACGCGGTGGGGATGGAAGTCTTTCTGCGTGAGTCTGCTTTTGTCTTGTGCAGCCCGGTCTGAATCGGCTTGAACAAATTCAAATCTGTCCCCGAGGTGGTTACGCCCATGAAGAGCAAGTACATTTCTATTCTCATCCTGCTCCTCGCAGTGGTAGCTATGGACATCGCAGTGATTGCGCGCGAGTACGCAACGGAAGCACCTGCCGGCTTTGATACGCCGACGCTCGCGCAAAATCCCGGATCACAGAGCATCAGCGACGGCATCGCTCAGCCCCCCGGCGATACTTATGCTCTCGACCAAACGAAGTTTGAGCAAGACCACGATGCCAGCACCGGATTGGGGCCGGTATTCAATGCCAGGGCGTGCGCGGATTGTCACCAAAACCCCGTAAGCGGCGGGTCCAGCCAGTTCACGGAGATCCGCGCCGGACACCTGGATAAGGACGGGAATTTTGTGGCTGCGACGGTACCCATTAACGATGGCGCAAGCACTATCGCCAACCGCTCTATCATCAATGACCGCGCCCTCATTCCACAGGCGCAAGAGCGCATACCTAACACGGAAAACATCCGCGCCTTACGAGCCGCTCTCAACACATTGGGAGACGGCTTTGTCGAAGCAATTGACGACAACACTTTGTGGTCCATCGCTCAGCGTCAGATCGAACTCAGTAACGGCAGAATTCACGGCGAGGCGGTCGAAGTGCCTGTTCTGGAAGCGCCAGGACAATCGCGCATCGGACGCTTTGGCTGGAAAGATCAGCACAGCAGTTTGCTTTCCTTCATCGGCGATGCCTATCTGAATGAAATGGGCGTGACGAACCGTCTGCGTCCCAAGGACGTCACGACGATTGGCAAGATTACTCTTGATCCCGAAGATGTTCCCGACAATCTTGGCCTGGCAGATATCGACCATTTCGCGCAATTTATCCGGGGCACGAAGGTTCCACCGCGCGACGCGGCTCTCGCTGCAACTCCTGTCTCCCAAGCGGGCGAAAAGATCTTTGAAACGATCGGTTGCGCCACCTGCCACGTCAGCGCCATCGTCACCGCTCCTCCGGGAACTTCCATCAATGGCGGAGCGTTCACAGTACCGGAGGCCCTTGGCAACAAGATTATTCACCCTTACAGCGATTTTCTGCTCCATGACATTGGAACCGGCGATGGCATTGTCCAGAATCCTCCGGAAGACACAGCCAATAAACTGCGCACTGTGCCCTCTGGGGATTGCGCATGCATCCCCGGCATATGCACGATCTCAAGTCGTTGACGTTGGAAGACGCCATCGAGCGCCACGGCGGTGAGGCCGAGCAGGAAAGGGATCGCTTCGGCCGCCTGAGTGCGGCAGAGAAACAAGCCCTTTTCACATTCTTAAACTCGCTCTAGCGCGAACCGACGCGATGCGATTTTGGAATAACAGCGCCCGCGCAGCGTAGAAAGCTGAGGTGACACCAAGGGTGGGTAAGGAATCAGTTCAAGCCTGTGCGCCAAAACGTTAGATCCCAAGGTTAGCTATTCTCGCTTGGAGGGTCGACCTCTTCATCCCAAGCCGCGCCGCCGCTCCTTGGGCACCCGAAATGATCCAATTCGATTGTTTAAGGGCATTGACGATCTGCTGACGTTCTGTATCCTTGAGGACCTTGTCGAGCAGCACAATCGCGACCACTGGGAAGCCATTTACGCCATAACTTGCGAGTGTTTCGTCCGTAGTCATTGCAACGCCGACCCCGGGTGCGGTCTCCGCTCGGGTTCTCTCCACAGATGCTTCGATATTGGAATGCGTCGCCGGATTTAGATTTGTAGGTTGTCAAAGCCGTAACCACAAGCTTGTTCTTCCCGTATCGGTTCTGGAGCGTGTTCAAGTCAGACAGTTCACGCATACAGGGGGCACACCCCAGGAAGAAGAAAGAAAGCACCGCCACGCGGCCTGGTTGGATGAGACTGGATCCAGAGCTTCCATTCCACCCAACAGCCTTAAAACGGTGATGTCAAGTGCTGGGTGCATTTCCATATTTGCCCAGCGGAGGTCCTCGGCACCCCAGGTGTTTGTTTCCTCCGGCTGCGACTTCACGAAGCGATTCATTTCGTCGAGAATCTTCGCAGCACGTTCCGTATTTCCGGCCAGATAATATCTGTGCACCAAGTCCTAACCCGCTCTTAACATGCAACTAGTCAGCGAAGGAGACACTCCTTTCATGTCGGCCTTGGTGCGATCCAACAGAATTGCGTACCGTTCGTCCGACCATCCGAGCGCTTTCTCCGGAGCCGTGCTTGCTTCATCATCGACCGCTACGTCGATCTGTGAATACACCGGCTCAATCGGGTCTTCTTTGAGAATATTTTGGATTGTTGCCCACGAAGCTTCCCAGTTTCCGGTCGTTCGCATCTGTAGTACAGCGAGCAGGACGCGCGCGTCGGGTCCGTGCTCTAACTTTTGGCCTTGAAGGTAACGCTGCACCGCCAGAAGGGCCTTCGGATAGTTCGCTTCACATAGTTTCGCCAGCCAGTACAGTTCTTCGCCGGACACGGTATCAAGCGAAAAACGAGGACAGAGTGCCTTCCCACGTTCCTCAACGATATTACCGGGCAGCGTCTTAGTGGCTGGTTGCTTGTGTGCACGCAGCGCTGCTTCCCATTCGGTCAACGGTTGTCGAGCAAACTGATACGCCTCAGAGGGCTTTGTGAATGCTGGCGGATCAAGGGAGGATTGCCCAGTCAAAAAGGTCAGTACGCAAAGCGGCCATAAAAGCTTCACGGTCCTTACCCCCGACGAAGAATCACGATGCCGCAGAATCGTCTTCGGTTGCCCAACAGTCCTGGTAAACGAGAAAGGACATAGCAATGGAACCATGCAAGAGAAAGGATGGCTCGTATCGAGCGTTCGTCACTAGTCGTGCAGGTCACGCTCATAATAAACTTTCGGTCCTATATCATTTCGTACAGCGTCCAGCAGCTCATCGAACATTGTCCTGATTTCGTCCTTCCAGCGTTCTTCATGTGTGCTTCTCCACGACGGTAAACGCAAAAGCAGCAGAACGATGATGACAGCCAGTTCTTTCTCCACGGTCGTCATAGTCTCAAATTTACTGCCGTACTCAGACCAAGCTGCAATGCCCACGACAATCAGCACAGCAATGAATATGCCTGCACCGAGATAACGCTTCCACGGTTTAGGTTTAGATTTATTCCTCATCGTGCCCTCCTAGGTTTGAGGGCTGGATTCTGCGGCCCGTTACGAGTTGCCATCATTTTGCCCCTCTACTGTCCCGTATACGGCCTGCTAATTGCCGAAAGCATACCACGGCCCAGGAGCAGCGGGTGTGTTATCCCGGTCCAATGATCGATTAACGAAGCGGCGTCTGGCTGTGAGTGAGATTTGCATCACAAGACCGCCCGCACAACCTTGTTTGCGCAATCCAAATCAGACGCTCTGGACCGCCCCGCGTCTGGGGATGTGGTTGAACAGCCTCCGGCCCCAGTCCCGCAGGTTACGGGGAGAATTTGCCATGACTTACTGCAAGTCCTTGATCTCCGTCCTGGTCATACTTTGTTTACTTCCAATCGCGACACTGGGGCAAACGGCTCCTACGGCTCAGAACTAGCCAGGCCCTCTAGGCAAGCTCATTGATGTTGGCGTGTCCCTACCGAAAACCCCATCCGCTTTGAGAACACAAGCTTTGCAACGATTCATGCGATCATAGCAACCCACGATGAACTCCGTCCTCATTGCCTTTTTTGCTGTACTTGCCTCAAGTTTTCGAACCAGCGCTTCTCTGCGGGCCGAGATACTCGCCCTTCGCCACCAATTGGCGGTTCTTCAGGCCAACGCGCCGCGTCGTTTGTGCCTCAAGCGTTCCGACCGCGTGCTATGGATTCTGTTGTCGCGATGGTTTCCGGGCTGGCGCCAATGTCTGCGAATCGTTCAACCTGCAACAGTAATCGCTTGGCACCGCAGAGCCTTTGCGTTGTATTGGAGCCGGAAATCACGGCGCTGGCCGGGAAGGCCGCAAGTAACGGCAGAGATTCGTGCTTTGATCCGGCACATGAGCCGGACCAATCCAGTGGGGAGCGCCGCGTATTCATGGGGAACTGCTTAAGTTAGGAATCGAAATTGCGGAATCCACGGTTGGCAAATACCTGCCGCATCGCCGCAAGCCGCCTTCACAGACCTGGCGGGCATTCCTGAGTAATCACCTCGCCGAGATGGCCTCCATGGACTTCTTCACCGTGCCAACGGCAACGTTTCGAGTTCTGTTTGTGTTGGTTGTCCTATCGCACGCTCGTCGCCGCATCGTGCACTTTGCCGTGACGGAACATCCCACGCAGGAGTGGACGTTACAGCAACTTCGGGAAGCGTTTCCCTGGAACCAGTCACCGCAGTATCTGCTGCGCGACCGCGATGCAATTTATGGCGAACACTTGGTGGCCGTCATCGAGGGCATGGGAATAGAGGAGGTACTAACCGCGCCGCGATCGCCCTGGCAGAATCCATACGTAGAAAGGCTAGTGGGCTCAATTCGGCGGGAATGCCTGGATCATATCGTTGTGTGGAACCAGAGGTCGTTACGCCGGATTCTGCAAAGCTATTTTGCTTACTACGAGCACTCGCGCACGCACCTGGCGTTGGCCAAGGATTCGCCAGAACCGAGAGCCGTGGAAACGCGGGAGCAAGGCCGCATCGTATCCATTCCTCAAGTCGTCGGCTTGCACCATCGCTACCGGCGACAGGCTGCTTAGGCACCGCCGCAAAATAAGAGGGTCCGATCTGAGAGTTTTGTCGGCGCTGCTGACTCTCAATATCGAACTCTGCGCAACTCCTCTCGGTTCGCCCCCTCTTGTTCACGACAAAAGCCCCCGCGGATGTTCCCAGCTTAGCTTCGCTCCAAGGCCATCCGCAGATGAGTATTGCCAACCCCAGCCCCGTTGCGATTTTTGGTAATCACACCTCCAACAATTGCGAGTATAGCAATTGGGCTTTATTCGCTCAGGTGGACTCGCCCAACTGTGAAACAGCACGACCCTGAGTTCGAACGATCTGCCGCTCACGTCTTTGTTCGGTTTACCAAGCGCTGGACTCGGCGGGAGTATGGGCGGTGGGTCGTATCGGCCCATGCTTCAACGTCCAGCCTTCGCAGATCGAACTCTTATTTCGTCCCCGAGGGTCTGGCAGTTCGGTAGATAAAGAAGTTTGTCCGGCTGTTCTCCATCCGCGACCGTTTTGAGGTATTTGTGGGCATGAATCCATAGCCACGATGACCTCAAACCGTCGGCCCCCGGCTCTCTCTACGTAGAAAACATCAATTCCGTCCTCGATCTGTGAAATAGCCTCGTCTTGGGTGAGTGACCAATGACACCCGTCCGGCTTGATCCCACAAATCGCTTGGATTAGCTCATGGGTGTCGGATCGGTCGGTCTTGACGACGTGCCGCACGCGGAGGCATGGAGCCATTTTGCCCCTCCTCAGAATTTCCATTGCGAACCTTGAGCCGGACCCTTCAAATCAGCTTCGAACGCTGGAAGCGGAAGTACTTGTAGGGGTATCCGTGGGAACAATGCCGTAAGCGTATACCTACGAATCTTAGATGTCCAGCTACAAACTCTCCCTCCCGGCTCTCCGAGCCTCGCCGATGCAACTTACCCCTCGAATCGATCCGGTTCGCCCGGTGAATACATCATTCAAAATGAGGAAACGGGAGAGCGCGTGGTTATTACTTCAAACGGGGGTGGAGGGCATGTTCGCTAATCAGGACGAATAGCGAAACCTGTTTATCAATGCTCCCAGTCGCGGACGATCTTCCTCAGTTACGGCTGTGAATTTCATTGCCAATCCACTACCCGGCTCCGTACGCTTCACAACTGCGTCGGCCCTGATCTGTCCCTCCTGGACAAGAAATTCAAGCTTGACCGTCGAACCCATACTCCTTGACTTGGCTGTTTCGACAAACAGACCATCCAGGCTCAGATTCCGAACTCGTGAAATGTCTTCAAGTCCAAAACAGCACCAATCGACGAAGACGCCGTCGTGCGTCTCGACTCGGGGGGTGAACCTCCTAGATGTATGCACGACGTAAGGACATTCCGGGAGAAACAGAAGTTGGTCAGGTTGATGTGTATCCGCGACCGTCTTGAGGTACCTGTGGGCGTGAACATCCATTGCGACGATTACGTCATATCGCTTGTCTTTAGGTCCCTCTATGTAAAACGCACAAATCCCATTCTCGACCTGGGAAACTGCGTCCTCGTGCGTTAGCGTCCAATGACTTCCATCTCGCGTCAGCCCACAAATCCATTTGATGCGCTGATGTGAGCCCGTTCGCTCAGTCCTCACGATGGATCGTATATGGAGGTATCGAGCCATGGTTCCTAGCCTCCCGACGATTCCAAACCCGTGGATATCGGGTCGTTTTCCACAGAGGCTCTATCACCCGGGAAGGAAGGCCAATCCAGCAAACACTGTGTGTTCGGCTAGGGTTTGTACCCTAGCCAGAGACCTGAGGGGGCTATACGTGTTCCTGCTGGACAAGATTTTGCAGGCTCCTGATCCGGCGATACTGGACTGTTCAAATCGAGTCCATTTCTCCGCTCCGATCCGAATCCGGACCCCGATGCCCGAGACAAATGGCAGCGGCAAATTTTCATTCGGAGGGCGGCAGGGAGTCTCGCGGTCTTCAATGCGGGATGGTGGCTGGATGGAATTTTTGCGTACCACACCTCACTTGACAATCAGAAGTATAATTTGAGGCGTCGGAAGGCCAAGCCAGATTCCGGCTCAGTCGTTCCGACCGCGTAGCCCCTCAGGAAAACCTACACGCTGGCTAGCAGTGCACCAGCCCCCAGCCTTCGACTGGTTGCACCGTCATCCAGACAAATAAGACTCGAAAGGAGAATTTCAAATGTCCCCACAGTCCGCCACAGCGCTGCAGCCCGTCAAAGGACCAGCACAGACGAGTATCTTCAACCGGATGGAGGAGCTTCACCATGCAATTGCCCGAAGAGCGTTCGAGATTTTTGAAGGCAAGGGCCGATGGCCCGGTCGTGAATTGGATGATTGGCTGCGTGCTGAATCCGAGCTGCTTCACCCCATGCACCTTGAACTCATGGAGTCGGATAACCATGTTACCGTTCGGGCCGAGGTACCCGGTTTCAGCGCCAAGGAGCTTGAAATTAACGTAGAACCTCGACGCTTGACCATCAGCGGAAAACGCGAAACCAAGGACGAAGCCAAGAAGGGCAACACCGTTTATTCCGAGTTGTGCGCAGGCGAGATTTTGCGGGTAGTTGACCTGCCGACCGAGGTCGATATTTCCAATGTGGCCGCGACGCTGAAGGACGGCATCCTTAACATCAAGCTGACAAAGACTCCGACTCCGAAGTCAGTTCGCCTTGAACTGAAAACTGCTGGTTAAGGAACGCCAAAGGGAACGAGGAGGCTTTTGTGCCACAATCTGACTTGGGTCCCTTTCCAAGCTGATGGGATTCCGTAGAATTCTTTCGCGCTGTTGAAGCGCTACCAGCAGCCCAAGTGCTTTGCCGTAGGCTGCTATCGCTCCAGCTAGACTGTGAAACTCTGGAGAGTCCTTCGCAGCCTTCCGCTTTCTTATTTGTGCGTCCGCCGAGAGTTCGAGGATTTGTTGTATAGCTTTTTCCGGGCTCATGGCCGGTCTCGCTCTACCGCTAATAGCTATAGTCCGCATGCGATTACATTGGAACGGATGAATCTTGCTGCATGCAACCCGGGCGATGATTGAAGAAGAGCAGGCAGGTTTCGCAGACCTCCGAAGCTGTCTTCCCCAACTCTCGGTTCCCGGACGCCACTTTCCTTCTCTTCTCCTGGAACCAAGAGTTCTGGTTGCAAACAAGCGCCCAACGGCTAGTTTTTTGCAGCTTTAAGAAACTATGGGGCTTATTGTCATTGAGGATTGTTGCGAACGGGCACAGATTTGCGAATATCCGCTCCGAATTTTCCACTATTGTGTAATGTTTTGGACAGGGAATTCTTGGAGAAGTGAGGACTTCAGGAAAGGTGGAAGTGAAGCCCAACTGCCGAACCACTACAGCGACGGCATCCTGAGTGTATCCCCTGGGTTTTTCCTCCGTAATAAGGGCGAGCAGCGGGTCGGCGGAGTCCGATCACCTCCAGCGGGCAGCAAGAAAGAAAACACGATGGAAAATACGTTGGAAAATAATTGGGAAAAAGACTAACCCCAGGGACCGGCCACCAATCACGCGAGGTAGGCGGCGCTATATTCTGTCAAACCCTTGTCTTTCCCTTTTCGAGAACCGACGATTCGAGCGGGCAAATAAATATTCGGAGTCTTCGACGTGTACGGTATCGCAATTTCTACGCGTTCTCCCTCCGAGTAGGAGCTGGCGCTGCAAAAGCTTAACCCTCCTCGCGCCAAGTTCGAGACCAGCACGACTTCGTTTCCCAAAGCCGGGTTACGGATGCACCCCACCGTTGCCGTGTGGAGGCGTTGGTAAGAACGGTGATGCTGGTTCTGTGCCCCAGAATCCTGTAAGCCAGATTCCGCAACATCCGCAGAACCTGCGACACTACCATAGGGACGAGTCCACGTAGTCCAGCCCTCGCATTGCCCGCACAGCCGCGCAACGCTGTGGTGGGTGAGAAAAAGGGTCGATTCGAATTCGTTGAGGTAGGATACTTCTAGCTGTCCACAAGAAATACATCTGAGCAAGGTGCGGAGCACCGGTTTTTCAACTTGAGCGGCGCTGGGAAATACAATGTCCCACAAATTAACCCTCTCGTCGGTGAGCGCTATCCCAAACAGATGACCTTCGGACTGGATCGCTTTCCGGGACACAACCCTGGCCATACTTTCTTTAGCGTGCCCAATGCGCTGGACTTTGATGCTTTGGCCGACAAATAGCTCTCGGTGCACCATTACCGTTGCGCCATGTTGGCTAACGTCAACGGTGCGCCCCTCCACAGAAAAATCCTTGCCTTGTTCGCCGACGCCAGAGACACGTATCGGCAAAGTCAGAAACACTCTTTCGCTGCGCCGTTGGTTTTTATTATGAGCGAAATCCAGAGTAGAACCCGCCTGGAGAGCGGGTGCGCTAGGTGCGTTGCTAAAATCGTTTGCCAAGCGGACACCAACGCCGGACAGATCGCCAAACCCCTCACAACTAAACAGATAGTTATGGAGGTGTAAGAACTTTCATTTACAGCCTAAGCGGCGCGCTTATCATAACAATCAGGTAAACACCGGATACCGAGGTGAGGAACTCTACTTACACCGCCGAGGTCAACCCGCCGCGCTCGCAGTCCAAGCTTGCCACTACCGATTTTTCTTTGATGGAAGCGGTTTCGCTTTTTCCCCGGTGTCCGTCAAAGTTTCCCGGCCTTGAGACGCGGGCGTAGATGATAAGGACATCCAAAGTATTTTGCGTCACGCTGACATTTCCACAACGCAGGCATTCTATATTTCTGCCCAATCACGAACGGGCTGCGGGTTCCGGAAATTCTGGCGGGCTAGTACCTACCCATAAGCGATAGAAAATCTCCCTGTGGCCCTGGTCGTTAGTTAGACCGGTCGGGCGGAGGGAGGAGGATGCTTGGATGCTGAAGCGTCACGAAGTGGAGGTTCTACTTAAAGCAGGTCATTCCCATGCCGAGGTGGCCCGTTTCACCGGAGTTGCCCTGCGCTCCGTGCAGCGCCTGGCTAAAGAAGCCCCGGTGGACCATGTCGATGACGCCGCCGAACGCAAGAAGCGACGGATCGGCAGGCCGAACGTAATCGAGAATTTCCGGAACC
>Ga0137387_10000447_pt1 | contig 17592 bp, 17 predicted proteins | sample SagtaG_3_FD_104909 | JGI IMG/M metagenome (GOLD analysis project Ga0137387, IMG submission 104909) | Vadose zone soil microbial communities from Angelo Coast Range Reserve, California, USA - Sage2_R_115_16 metaG | ecosystem: Environmental > Terrestrial > Soil > Vadose zone > Saprolite | place...
ATCGGGAAGATGTCGTGCTCGATCGCGTATCGCTGGCTGAAGCGCAGGTCCACGTTGAACAGCCGATGGTCGACGTACCCGCCATTCGAGTCGAGGATGTGCGCGAGATTGCGGATGTTGCGGTAATGCCGCGGCACGATCTCCAGGACGGGTTTCGGCTCGTCGTCCTCGAGGGCGATGCGCTTCTGGACCTCCCGCACGTCGCGGACGCCGTCCAGGATCTCGATCCGTCGGCGGATCGCGGGGAGATCGGACGGCGATGCGTGCAGGTAGAACGTCGGTACGACCCGCGGGTCCTCGATCCGATGTGCACCGCGCTCGTTCCATAGCCAGAGGACGATCGAGTCGCGGTCGTAGTCCGCGTAGGCGTCGATGATCCAGCCGTGCGTGAGCGAGCTCCCCGCCATCACGAGGCCCGGGGGACCTCTTGAGTCGACGCGGGAGGGAGGTCGGTGAAAGTGCGCACGAGGAGGACCTCATGGGGAGCCAAGAGCATCCGCATCTGCACGGAGAGCCCGCGCCAGCGATACCACCGCCACAGGACCCGACGGGCGACCCGCTCGAACGCGAGGGACGCGAACAGGTGCATCGATGGATCGTTGTCTTCCGTCACGGCCGCGAAGACCCGATTGGCTCCGCGAGATCGGAAGAGGCGGAGCGATTCTTGGACAAGCGCCCGTCCGGAGCCCAACCCGCGCGCCCGCGGATCCACGGCGACGAAGTACACGTACCCGATCGGCGGCGTCCCACGGAAAAGGATCCCTTCGAGGAAACCCTCGATCGACGTTCCGTCCTCGGCCACGAGGAAGGGCCAAGCGTGGCGCGTACCGCGGACCGCGAAGAACGCGTAGACGCGGTCGAACGAGGCCCGCGCGATCCGCAGGATGGCGGCGCGGTCAGCGACGGTCGCGTCACGAATCCGCACGGGGCCCGGAATCGCCGGCGGCCGAAGAACGTTCCCGTTTCAGCGCCTCGATGTCCCGTTCCATCTCCAGGAGGATCGAGAGGATCGCCAGGATGCTCGGGTCGAGGTGGGCGCAGTAGCTCGCAGCGCTCGAGTGCTGCCGCGACTTGTTCAGCAGGCGGTCGAACACCTCGCGGTCTTTCTCCCGCAAGGCACGCCGATAGTCCATCCAGTCGTTCAGGATCGACTCGAGGTGTAGACGGTACGTCGGGATGGTGCGGCCCAAGGTCTCGATGACCAGCCCTTCGACAGGTAAGTATCCGTCGGCCGGAGGGATGGCCGAAACTACTCGCTCGGATGGCGGACGATCTTCCGAGTTACTCTTTCGTCCACCGGCGCATCTTCCGGAGGCACGCGCGCCGGTCGTCCGGGATGCCTTTGAAAATCTCGAGGGTCGCGGGGCCGTCGTATCCGCGGGCCTTCAGCGCCTTCACGTCCCGCTCGAGGTCGATCGTGCCCTTTCCGAAGGGCAGGTGCTCGTCGCCGGTCTCGCCGTGCCCTCCGTGGTTGTCGTGCGCGTGCACGAGCCCGAGGCGGTCGGCCAGCGCCGCCATGTACGTGCGTGCACCGTCCGTCCGATTGTCGAGATGCGCATGACCGACATCGAGGCAGTATTGGAGGTCCGGCACCGCATCGAGCACCTTGCGAATGACCTCCGGAGGCTCGTCGACGTTCTCCACGGTCACGACCGCGCCGCGGTCCGATGCCGCTCGAACGAGGTCGGCGAACCACGACGCTTTCGTCTCCGGCGAGATCCGCGGAGCGGACCGCGCCTCCATGAAATGTGCGTTGAAAACGTGTATCCCCACTGGCTCGAGGGTGTCGATGAAGCCGACGAACCGCGCGAGGTCGGCCTGGTGGAAATGCGACGGCGGGAGGTGGGCGGTGAACAGGGGGAGCCGCTTGGCAAGGGCCTCCGCTTCGGCCGCCAACTTCGTCGTCTCCCACGTGAGCCACGTCAGGTCGAGCTCCGCGTAGTCGAATCCGGATTCCCGCAGCTCCTCGACCTGTTTCGGGAACGGCTCGCGACTGTACGTCGATCCGCCGATGCGCACGGTCGCACGAAGAGGCCGGCCGGTATAAGATTTGCCGCGCGCCTTTCATGCGGAGGCTCGCAATGGCCCCGATGTGGTCTTGGAGATTCTCTGGGCGGTCCTCGCCGGCACCGGCATCGGCCTCTCGCTCGCAACGCCGCCGGGACCCGTGAACGCGATCATCGCCTCCCAGACCGTCACGCGATCGTGGCGCGCCGGGTTCCTCGTCGGCATGGGCGCGACGACCGCGGACACGATCTTCCTCGCGGTTTCCATCGTCGCGCACTCCGCGGTCGCGAGCATCCAGGGATGGGTTCCCATCATCGCCCTCCTAGGGGCCGGCGTCATGACGTACTTCGCCTGGGACACGGTCCGGGCCTTGCGACGCGCGGCGGACATCGTGGAATCCAAGCCGGAGGAGCACGCGAAATCCTACGCGACCGGTTTGAGCGTGAACATCTCGAGTCCCTATCCGATCCTCTGGTGGCTCACCGCCGGCCTCGTCCTGATCGACCAACTGGGTCCCCGCGGTGCTAGTCGGATTCTTCTCGGGACTCCTCCTGTGGATCTCGATCTTCCCGCTCGCCCTGCGCGAGGCCCAGCGTCGGATTGCGCGCACGTATCAGGCGGTCCTGGTGTTCTCGATCGTGTGCCTCGCGGCGTTCGCCGCCTGGCTCGTCTGGTTCGCGGTCGCGGCGCTCCTCTGAACCTACCAGCCGAGTCGCAGGTGTTCCGTCAGCCGGATCTCGCGGGAGCCGCCCGCCACCCCGAACGCCGGGATGCGTGGGGCCGCGATCGCGAAGTCGTCCATCGTCGTCTGGTCCGGGGGCACGGCGGCGTACCATTCCGACGTCCCGGTGTCGAGTCGGTGGATGAGGACGCCGCCTTTCCCGTGGGCGATGCGGATCACGCGGTCCGCGCCCTCGTACAGCTGCCGCCGGATCGACTTGCGGCGATGGAGCTTCGCCAAGCCCGCGTTCGTCACCAGGCCGACGACCTCCCGCTCCCCGACCGTCTGGCGGATCGCCCGCATGGACCGCTGGAAGAGCTGGTGCGCCTCGCCCACCTCGACGTCCTCATCGAGGAACATCGCCGGCAGGCACGCCAGCACGACGAGGCCGGCGCGGGTCTCCTCGATCTTTTTATCCAGCATATCCAATATTAACGTGGTCATCTGGTGGCAGGTGAACGCCCGGGCCACATGGACCCGAGGCAAGATTTCTTCTCGCGTCATCGCGGCCCGCTTCCCGAGAGCGACCATGCCGTGCGGGTCCACCGAGTTCCCGCCGTCGAGGAAGACGACCTCGTGGCCCTCCATGACCGCGCGCACGGACAGCAAGGTCGTCAGATGGAACACGAAGTCGGAGCCGCTGTCGATTAGCGTGATTTTGCCTGCCTCGAACGACCCGAGGATCCGATCGAGGGTGGGCACGAGCGTCGTGAGGGCCGGGCGCGTCTCGACGCGGACCTCCGGGACGACGATGGCTTCCGCGGCGAGCGCGAGGATCCTCCCCGCGATTCGATGGCGATGGCGATATAAAGTCGGGGGCGGAGGGGAGGTCGGTGAAAGTGCGATGATCAACCGAGATGCACGTATCGCCGCGGAGTAAGTCCTTTCTAACTGCCCGGACGATACTTGAGAGGAGGTCGTCATGCGCGGGGAGCGATACCAGAACGGGATGGTGATTCTCCTCACCGTCTTGGTGTTCGCGGCCATCCCGCTCCTCCTGAATCTCCCTGCATGGTGGTTCCTTTGGGTCCCCATCGAGGCTGCCCTCGCCGTCCTCCCGGCGGTCTTCCTCCGGGAAGTGGATATCGGCACGAGCCCTCGATCCCCGGGGGATGTCCGGGAGGCGTTGTCCTCCACCCTCCGGGCCGCAGGCGTGTCAATGACGGCGGCGCCGGACGCGGTCTCGACTCAAGTGAATGCGCTGTCCGCGGTTCGTTTCCGATCGCGAATCACGGAGGCCGGCGCGGCGCTCTCCTATCAAGTCCGTCCGACCGTCGCAGGGTGGGCGTTGCTCGCCATCCTCGTCGTTTCGGGGGTCGGAAGCACGCTCGCGATTGCCCTGACGGTCGCTCTCGCTTGGCGGGCGCGGCGGTTCGCCCGCGTCCGCGGATCGTCCGCGATGACGGCCTCTGCACGGGCTTCGACCTCGTCGGCCAGCGATCAGGTGCGCGGCTTGCTCGTCGGTAGTCTGTCGTTTGGCTTCCACATGGCGGAGCAGGCCTACGAAGCCCAGCGAAAAGCCTACACGGACGCCCGCGTCCTCGTGGTGCTCGGCGCGTTCGTGCTCTGGACGGTCCTTCTCGTCGGGCTCTTCCTCGCGTTGAACGGGCTCAACCTCCTGACCGGCCGCTGGGAGACCCCGATCATTGGCGCGACGAGCGCGGCCTTCCTCACCGGAGGCGCGTTGCTCGCGGCGATGCGACGACGATACGGCCCGCGAATCTCGCGATACCGCGATTGGAAGGATCGCCTGGGCGACGCGATGGGCCGAGAGATGGCCCGAACGTCTCCCGAGCCGGGGTCAGCGAGCAGCTTCGAACTGCTCCTCGACGCATCGACCCAAGTCCCGGACTGGCTCGACGCGCAGCGCAAGGCCGGTCTGAGCGCCGATCCGGGGATCGCGTTCGTCGTCCTCGTCCTCACCGCGTTTTGTGCTTCGATGATTGTCAACGCTCTCTATGCTGCGCTGTTCGGGACTCTTTCCGTCGTCCCGATCTGGGCGGGCCTCGCCGCTATCCTTGCGGGGATCACCGCGTGGATCTGGTATCGCTGGCGACGGCGAGAGGACGCGCGCCTCGCCGACTCCAAGTCGGCCTGGGACGCGCATGTCCAAGCCTTGCGCGCGCGAATGGACCGATTCCTCGAGGAGATGTGACGTCTGGCCGGCGGATCGCACGGTGACCGGCCCGACCTGTATGTGGTCGCGCGTCTCCTGGAACGCCTCTGGCGGGAAGACTTGCCCATGGTGAAGACGCGCCTCCAAGTCGCCGCTAACGTGAATTACGACGTGTTTAGCCGGTACTTGGAGTGGATGGCGGGGCGCGGGCTCGTCTCGTTGGAAAATGCATCGGACGGACACGAACGCGTCACCCTGACTCCGAAGGGGCACGAGGCGTATCGGAAGCTCGTCCAGTGGATCCATGAAGTCGTGCAAGGGCGAGCCCCGGGGACTTAGTAGTCACCATCACGTTCGGCTTCCCAATTCGCGTGCCATCTGATTGAGATGGAAGTCCAGGTCCCGCTCCGTGTAGCGCCGCCACCACGGGGTTGCGAGCGGGATCAGGATCCAACCGATGTGCCTCGGTCGCACGTCTACGTCGAGCGTGACGCGGGTACCGTCGCCCTCCGCATCGAATCGGTACGTGTACTGGACGTCCGCGGCAGGATAACGCGCATCGACCGCGTACCCGAGAGGCGGGTTGAGGATCACACGCTCATCGATCGTGACCCGCATCGGTCGCGTCGCACGGTCCCGTAACCACACCTCGTCCCCGGTCCGCCCCAGGATGGTTCGCGTGCTGTCCGCGGGAGATCCGGGGTGGCGGTGGTCGTCCTCTCGAAAATCCGTCCACCACGCGAAGACCGCGTCTCGCGGGAACGGCGACTTGCGATCCACGCGGAACTTCATCCGGGAGGACCACGCGAGCGCCCATGCATGAACCTCGCGGTTAACCTTGTTTAAGGTTGAATGAGATGCCCTCGAGTGACGGGAGCCCTAATTCGACGGCGGGGGCGGGGGACTCGCCGCGGCAGCCGCGGCCGCACGGGCCCGGCGCTTCCGACGGAGCGCGGCGGTCTGCAAGAACGCGCCCAGGACGAACACCCCCAGACCGGCCAGCGCGGCGGTGAGGGTTGACACGACCTGCAAGAGGTACAGGCCGAGCGCGAGGAGGAGTCCACCGATCGCGGCCGTGATGATCCCGATGATATCGTCGACGTAGTAGTACGAGATGCCGAAGACGATGATGAGGACGAGGATCGCCGCGATCAAGGGCGCGTCCAACTGCCCCGCCGTGAACTGGGCCCGGCCGCCGAGGACTCCGTAGACCGCCGCCCCGGCGAGGAGGCCGACGAGGAACGCCAAGGCCACTTTCACGAGTTTCGTGAACAAGATGCTACCGATCACCGCGCCGACAATCGCCAGGATGAGCCCGGCGAGATCGCCGCCCAGGGCGGCGCCGAAGAGGTAGCCGACCACGGCGCCGAGTAGGGCTCCGATCATGGACATCACAGTCGCCCAGAGACCGTGGCCCCAGAACCCGAGGGCGAGGCCCGTGAGGATGAGGACCCCCGCGACGAGGTATCGGATCTCCGGTGAGGTGATGATCGAGGGGAGCGCCGCCATCGCGTGTCGATTCGGCTCACACTATAAAAAGACAGCGCGGGCGTTCTCCGATCTCATTGGAGGGTCTTCGATTATCCACGCCCAAAGACGTCGTCCGCCCGCTTGGCGATTTCCCGGACGGTGTCTTCATCGAGGATTCCGCCGCCGAGGACGTGCTCGCGGACGTTCAGGTCGTCGTAGCTCAGGACGTCGATGACCGTGGGGATGCGGATCGCGTCGCCGATGACGGCAACGGTCCGCAACGGGAGCTTCGCGATGATGTTCTCCCACATCTTCTTGTCCGGGACGCCGGCGAGGGCCGCCTCGACGTCCGACGGTTCCTTGAGGGACATCACGAGACGGTTCGCGAGCTGACTGCGCACCTCGTCGGAGATGCGGGACGGTCGCTGGTCGACGAGGGCCAGGATGAGATTGAACTTCCGCGTTTCGCGGGCCAGGCGGCTGAAAGTGTGCGCGTAGGGCGCGATCTCGGGACTGAGGAACTTGTGGGCCTCCTCGAGGAACAACACGAGCCGCGGGTACTCCTCGTTCCGCTCCGTGTACAGCTCGAACAGACGGCGGGAGAGGATGTTCGCGACGAACAGGTAGACCATCTGGTCCGTCCCGTAGTCCCCGAAGTCGAGGACGACGCTCTTCCCGTCGCGGATCGCGCCGAGGATGTAGGCGAACGCGTCCTTGGCCTGCGTCATCGCCTTCAGGAACGGGAGCCGATCGAGCCGGCCGATCCGTCGTTTCAGACCTTGGAGGGTCATCTCGTGGGCCCGCTCCGATCCGAGCATCTCCATCGTCGCGTCCTTCACGGCGGAGATGAGGTCCCGGCCTCCGCGGCTCTTCGCGATCTCATAGAGCGTGTCGACCATGGGCGCGGTCAGGTCCTGCAAGGCGACGATGAGGTCTTCCGGCGTGATCTCGCCGGTGTCGAGGACGAACGGCTTGGCCTCGCGGTTCTTCGGGTCTAGGGAGAAGATCTCGACCTTCCCGGGGAAGAAGAACTTCAGGCCCTCTGTCTTATCGGTCGCGCTGAACACGCCGTACTCGCTGTGCATGTCGAAGATCAGGACGGATCCGACGTCCTTCGAGAGGATCCCGGCGCACACGAGCTTGTTCAGGATCGACTTGCCCGTGCCGGTCCGACCGAAGATCGCGAACGGCTTCTCGACGAGTTTCTTCATGTCGAGCTGCACGTGGAACGGTTCGACGCCGGTGATGGTGCCGAGCGTCGCCGAGGTGTCCGTAACCTCGTAGATTCGTTCCACGTCGTCCCGCGTCGCATGTCGGCACGAGGAGAAGTACGGCGGGATCGTCTGCGGCTCGCTGAGCTTCTTCGTCTGCCGGTCCACTAGCTGAATCATCCGGAGCTTCGCCTTGCTGTAGAAGATCGGTCCGCCGTACCCCTCGTGCGTCTCCGGTCGGGGCACGATCACGTCGGCGATCGTCGAGCCGGCGAGCTGGTCGGCGATGTCGCTCTCTTCGTTCAGGACGTCCTCGACCAAGCAATAGAAATCGTACCGCGCGCCCTCGACGATGACCGGGAACGCGATCTTCAGTTCCTCGGGATTCCCGAGCTGGAGCTTCGCGACGAGGCCGTCGATCACGGACGCGGCGACGATCTCACCGATTTTCATCGCAGGTCCCTCGCGACCTTGTCGAGGTACTCGTGGAACGCGCTCCGCTTCCGTCCCTCGACCTGCGTGAGTCCGTCCAAGATCGTGCGCACGTCGAGTCCCATCCGCAGCGCCATCTTCATCACGCTCTCCTGGTACACGGGCTTGAGCTGCCGGACCGTGACCGCCATGCGGTGCGCCTCGATGAGGGGCCACGGATACCCGACGGACACGAGGCTCTTGCCGTACGACGAGAGTTGTCCGAACGCCTCGTCCGGCCGGTCGCGGAACGTCCCGAGGTCCACCCGGAACCACTTCCTCGCGCGTGGATGCAATCGGGCATAATAGATGTCGCCGTACAGGAGGCCCTCTTTCTCCGCCTCCGCGGCCTTCGGGGCACGAGCATACGCGAGGGCGTCGGGAGGCAGCCGGTCCTGACACCGGGCCATCAGTTCCTCGTCCGTCAGGACGTGTCCGAACGCGTGGAGCTGACTGTCCTTCGAGATGCCGACCAGGAGGTGTCCGCGCTTCTCACACACCTCGACGAGTCGCTCCATCACGGAAAACTGCTTCGGAAATTCCGACAGCGTGCCATCGACCGCGACGATACAGCCCTCGAGGTCGTCCGCGAAGTTGATGGCCGTCTGGCCCTCGATCAGCCGGCGGTATTCGTTCACCATGTCCCGCGGCTGTTCCTCGCGTCGGTCTTTCGTGAACTCGAAGAGAGAACGGTGGAGTTCGTCCTGGGTCGCGACGAACTCCGCGAACGTCGACACCCCGACCATACGCTGCACGAGCCGCCAGTCCTTCCGCCGGAAGGCCGTCCCGTCGAACGCATAGCGCAACAGGCCGACCGAAATCAGGGCGAGCCACCAGCTCGAGAGGTTGAGGAGGAACGAATAGGAGCCATCGACCGCGATCATGTCCTTCGCGGGGTCGGCGCATCGGAAGGTGCGGAAATCGGGGACCTCTTCCGGCGGGAGCGGGACGTCTCGGTGATGATTCACGAGCAGCTCGAGTTCCCGTCGCATGTCGTCGACGTAGCTGACGCGGGGGCGCTCCGGGTCCGGAGCCTCTCCCGTGTCATCCCTTCGGACCAGAGGGCAACCCTCAAGCGCCAAAGAGGGCGCGGGACGGCATATAAGGATGCCGAACACCCCTGCAACACTACGCACGAGCCGACGCACGACCGCTTCGGACTCGCGGCAACATGGGGAGGGGTAGGTGAGATCAAGGCCGAGACGAAAGGAGACGCCTACCCCGGACCGAGGAAGCCGAATCGAAATGGTCAACCTCTCCTCTGGCACCTACGGCGGGCCCCGGAGACTATGGACGGAACAAGAGTCAATTGGCCGGCGATCCTCCGTTCCCGGAGTCAATCTCTCCAGGTTCTGGAGGACCGTCCCCACCGGTCATGAGGCATTCGTCGCACTAGTCGCTGACCGGACGAATCTATGAAGGCCACCCGCATCTCCATGGCCCGTCAGGACAGGACTTCCGCGTGCGACTCCTGACTCGGGGTCATCGTCACTCGGATCCGACCGGGGAACCGCTCCGCGATCTCGGCGAGGTGCGTGATCAGGACCACTTTCTCGAAGACCTCCCCCATCCGCAGCAACTTCTGGACGAAGAGTTCCCGCGAGATCTCCGTGTCGAGGGAGCCGAGATCCCCTTCGTCGATGAACAGGGTCTTCATCCGACCGAACGCGCGGCCGATCTGTGGCATCGAGGCGAGTTCCCGAGCGATCGCGAATCGAAGGGCGGCATTGATCTGCGTCTTCTCCCCGCCGCTGAATTCTGCGACATCGTGCCACTGTCCGTCGACCCCCTGAACCAGGATGCGGATTCCGTGGCCCCGGCCCTCCTCGTACGTCTCGAGGCGGATCCGACCGAACCGGCCGTCCGTGAGCTCGGAGAGGTTCTTCGACGCCTCGATCTCCAGTTCCGGCAGGAGTTGATCGACCGCGTACATCACGACGCCCCGCTTGTGGAATACGCGGTTCACCAAGACATCGTAGATCTCGAGGTCGCCGCGAAGCGCTTCCCGTTGCCGTTCCGACTCTTGCAGCTTCTTCGCGTCCGCTTCGAGGCCGGCGATCTGTTCCTTCAGCGTCGTCGCTTGTCCTTCGAGGAGGTGCCACGCCTTCCGCTCCGCATCGAGTTCTTTCTGCAGGACCTCGAGCTTCGCCTTCGCCGAGCCGAACGCCTCCTCCGACGATCGAAGTCCGGCAACCTCAGTTTCGAGAGCCATCCGTTCCGTTTGGAGGGCCGCGCGTTGCGCCGCGAGGTCCGCGAGCCGCGCGCTCACGTCGCCGACCTGCCGCAACAGGACCGCGAGTTCGTCGAGCCGCTTCCGTTTCCCGGCCTTTTCGAGGACGGACGCGCCGACGACGTTCAGGCGCTTTTCGTCCTGCTCCGTGAATGGGACCGCATCGAGCTGGCGCAGCGCCTCGATCTTTGCGTCGTCGAGGGGCTGGAGGAGCCGATGGCTGTCGTCCGCCTCCCGTCGGAGGTCGTCCTTCAGCTGCTCGAGCTGCCGTTTGTACTCCGTCAGCACGAACGAGTCCTGATCGATTGAGGCGACCTTCTCATGGACCCGGGCGAGGGCCTTCTCGGCGCGCGCCTGTTCCTCGCTCAGTTCCCGAACCAGCTTAGCGCGGTCCGCGAGCCATTCCAGTTCCCGCGCGATTCGCGTCACGCGCTCCTCCAGTCGTCCTTCGTCCCGGAGGGAACTGAACGCAGTCTCCCGGTCGATGTCGGTCCGGAGTGAAGCGATTTTTCGGTGCAGCTCGTCGATCCGGTTCTTCGTCTCGTCGCGTCGCTTCTCGTGCTCGCGCTTCGCGAGGTCGAACTCCCGCCCAGCCGCCCGGGCCGCGGTTTCCCGCTGCGCGTGGACCGCCTTCGTCTCTTTCAGCCGGTCCGTCTCCTCCCGCAAGCGATCCAGGTCCTCGATTTCGCGCTCGAGGGCGGCTCGTTCCGGCTCGAGTTTCGCGGCGATCTGACCTTGGTCTCGGACCTCCGTCTCGCGGGCCTCGAGGGCCCTCAGCCGGGTCGTTCGGTCCTCGAGGGCCGCCGACGACCGCACCCATCGCTCGTGCTTCGCCTCGAGGTCCTTCATTTCGGTGGAGCCGGATTCGAAGGCGGCCTGGAGTTCCGCGACCCGGGCTCCGCGCCCTCTGCACTCCTGGTCCAAGCCTTCCAATTGTTCCTGGAGTCCGGGCAGGCGGCCGAGCGCCTCTTCCCGCGCGGCGATCTCGGCCTCCTTCGCTTGGATGTCGCTCTTGACCGACGTGAATCGTTCCTTCGCTCGCTCCAGGGCCTGTTCGAAGATCTCGAGACGAAAGAGCTTCTGGAACACCGCGAGTCGCTGCGCCCCGCTCGCGGCCCCCAGCTCCTTCATCTCCTCCTGGCGGACAAAGGTCGAGTTCCGGAATCCGTCGTAGTCGAGACCGACCACGTCGCGGATCGTCTTCTCTTTGTCCGGGATCGTCCCCTGAACCGCCTCGCCGTCCCGCGTGAGCTCGAGGTACGATTCCTTCTTGGTCGTGAAGCCGCGGGTGACTTCCCAGCGCTCGTCCCCCTGGCGGAACGCCACGCGGACGTAACCGTTCGGTCGGCACACGTCCGCGAGCTTCACGCTCTGGATGTCCGTCCGCGTCGTCTTGCCGTACAGGGCGAACGTGATCGCGTCCAAGATCGACGATTTCCCTGCACCCGTGCGGCCCGTGATCACCGTGTATTTCTCCGGAAACCGGAGCGGTGGGACCGTCTTCTCGAGATACCGCATGAACCCGCGCATCTCGATCTCCTCGAGGACGAATCCCTCCGGGCCCGGTGCAGGCTCCAGATTCGAGACCGCGGCGGCTTCGACCTCCGCATCGTCCCTCACGCGCGGGCCTCCTTGAGCACCCGCCGGGCCTCGACCTTGATCATTTCCCGTTTCGGATGGTCGGCGAGGACCTTGTCGACGTAATCCGCCAGGAGGCGACCGGGGTCCAACGTGAATTCCTCCGTCATGACGCGTGGCCGGCTTGCGGAGATGAACTTGACTTCGTAGTGGAAGGCGTCCCGGAGGCGATCCGCGAGGCGCTTCTCGTCCAGTCGGTTCCGGAGTTCGTCCGGGAGGGTGACCTCGATCCGGACGAGGTGGCCCGCGACCTGCGCCGGGATCGCCGCGAGGACCTTTTCCGTCACGTCGTCCCCCATTCCGACGACCGTTTCGACCTTGTCCATCGGACGCGCGGGGAGTTCGACGAACGACCAGCCGCCCTCCGGACGGATGACGAGGAATCCTTTCGGATCGAGGCGTTCCCCCCAGTCGATCCGCTCCGGCGCGCCGGCGTACACGATCTTCCCGCCCACGGTCTGGTGCATGTGGATGTGACCGAATACGACGAGATCGATCGCATCCGGGATCATGTCCGGGGTGAAGGTGAAATCGTTCGGGACGACCTCGGTCGGAGCGGTGCTCGCGTACCGCACGCCCTGGAACTCGAAGTGTCCGAATAGGATGCGGAGGTCCGCGTCTTTCAGGTCCTGCGCCCGGTTGCGGATCCACTCTTGCCACGTGCGGCGGGCCGCCTCGTATGCCAGTTCGCGCGGCACGTCCTTCGCCAGGGTTTCCCGCACTTGTTCGACGACTTGCTCCGGATGCATGTACGGGATGAGGATGAAACCGATCTGGCGTCCGTCGATGTCGCGGACTTCCATCTTCGGATCGCGGAACACCTTCACATGGGAGTAACCGCGATAGTCGTCGAGGGACGTCGAGCGAACGGCGCGTCTCGGCTGGTCGTGATTTCCCGCGAGGATCCAGACCTCGATGCCGGCATCGCCCAGCGGCTCGATGACATCCCTCCGGACCATCTCCCGAAACACGGGGGCCACGTGTGCGCGGTCGAACAGGTCGCCGAGGATGCAGAAAAGCGAGGCGCGATGCTCGATCGCCCACCGAGCGGCTTTCGCGAAGTTCCCGTGGAGGTCCAATGCGCGCTCCGAGATCCCGGTTTCCGGATCAATCCGGAAATCGAAGCTCAATCCTTCATGGACATCGCCCACGCAGACGATCTCGTGCATCCTGGCGTGCGCAAGGCCGCCTTGCTACTTATAATGTCTACGAGACGGTCGGCGAAAGTATCGAACGATCGCGGGTCCGATTTGCAATCGTGTGGCCGTGGACAACTAGGCTAAACTGCCGGGCCGTGTCAATCCGTACAGGGCGACAATCGTTGCCGTCGATCCGGCGAGAGCGACCGCAAGGTGGAGGCCGGCCGTGATCTGGAAGAGGGGGATTAGAGAATCGAAAGACGCGCCCGAGATTAACGCGTACCAATTCCTGAACTCCACCACTCGGAGCAGGGCGCCCGCGAGCCCCGTTGCGAGGAGGACCATCGCGGCCGTCGAGGTCCACGGTTTGGTGGCGGGTCGGGTCTGAGCGGTATAGTAGAAGACCAGAAACAGTCCAATGCCCGTGAGCGCGATGGCCGAGGCTTCGGCCGCCGCGCTGATGCCCGAGCGGATGATTACGTCGTTGAGCGTCAGCGTCTGCGTCGTGCTGGAGGAGAACAGGAAATTGACTGCATATTCGATCGCCTCGAGTCCGATGCCGATAAAAGCAAGAAGGATGCCGAAGAAGATCTTGGAGTGCGAACGATTGGTCGCAGGGGCCGGTTCCGCGCTAACAGGAGGAACGAACGCGTCGGGGGGGATTTGGTTGCATGGAACTCCCTCCGTTCATCGGATGAAGATGTCCAGATAGAGTTTCTTCCCGAGCAAGTATCCGCCGGCGAAGATCAGGGCCGCGATCGGCACGATCACATGGAGGTCCGCCCATAGCCCCGTGATCCCGAAGGCGATGCCGAGGATCCGCGCGCCGACGTGGTGGGGCGAGAAGACGCTCAGGCTCTGAGCGACATTTCGGATGGCTTCATATTCGGCGAACGTAAGGCCTCGGCTCGCGGGCTTCAGGATGAGGGCCACTTGGGTCCCGAGAAAAGTGAGGCCGCTCTCCGTCGTCAGGATCGAGAGCAGGAGGAAGATCGCCCCGAGGGCCGTCGGAGACAGGACCATCCGGCCCGCCACGTGGGCGATCGCCTGGGCCAAGAAGACGCCCACGGCGAGCGCGAGGAAGCTCATCGCGAGGGCCGTCACGTGGATCGCGAGGAAGTCCCCGAAGGGAAACGCTCCCACGAGGAAGAAGCCCCCGAAAATCCCGATGAACAGGATCGTCGAGAGGATCGCAGAGACGATGAGGCTCGACGCGAGCTTCGCGATCGTGATGTCGTTCATGTCGACCGGGTACAGGATGATAGATCGGATCGTGCCTCGATGCACCTCTCCATGGTGGAAGTGCGCGAACGTCAATCCGAGCAAGAGGGACGTCAGTGCCGCGGAGATGGCGTAGAAAGAGCGGAGGGAGGAGTCGTACCATGTCCATGCAGGTCGGAAGGAGTACGAGACGGAGCTCAGGGCGGTCGGAAGCAGGAGGAAGAAACCGACGAACGCGATGAGGAACGTCGTGATCCACATCCAGACCGGGATCCGGCGATCCTTATCGATGATTGCCACGATCAGGCGGAGCCGCTCCTCCCAGGAGATCATCGCGAGAACCCCTGGACAGTCGGTGGGGCGGGCTGCGTGAGCCGCGAATAGACGTCTTCCATCGTGCCGAGGCTCTTCATCTCGAGTAGGTCAACGTTCGCCTCGACGAGGGTCCTTGCGATCCGCGGCGCATCGTCCCGCGAGACGAGGGCGATCCGGACCATGCCTCGGCCCGTCCCTTCGAGGCTCTGGTGGGGGATCGCCCGGAGGGCGGCCAGGCCGCGGTCCACGTCGCTCACCTCGAGCTCGTACATCGGCGCGAGGAGCGTCGACTTCAACTCCTTCGCGGTCCCGAGGGCGATGACCTTCCCCAGATGCAGGAAGGCGTAACGGTCCACGATGGCCTCGCTCTCGAGGAGGTTGTGGCTCGTGAACAGGACGGAGCCACCGCGGGAGACCCATTCGCGGAGAATGGATCGCAACCGGATCCGCATGCTCACGTCGACGTTCGAGAAGGGTTCGTCCAGGAAGAGCATCCGGGCCGTGCCCAGCATCACCCGGGCGAGCTCCGTGCGTTGCCGCTCGCCCATCGAGAGCCTTCCGATCCGGCTGTCCGCGTGCGGCGTGATTCCGAGCAGCGCCATGGCCCATTCCACGTTCGCGGGAATCTCGGGTCGCGGCACGCTCGCCATCTCCGCGAAGAATGAGAGGTATCGTCGGACGGTCACTTCCTCGTACGGGAAGGGGATGTCGATCAGGATCCCGAGTTCGCGGCGGACCTCGTTCGGTGCCGTCCGCACGTCGACCCCACACACGGTGGCGGACCCCTGGTCGGGTTGCGTCAGCCCGGACAGGACTCGCAGGCAGGTCGTCTTGCCGGCGCCGTTCGGCCCGAACAAGCCAAACACCTCGCCCTCCTTGATCTCAAGGGAGACCTGATCGAGGGCGCGGACCCGCGGATACTGCTTCACGAGGCCCGAGGCCTGTACAAGCATCCGGCGCCGTCAAGGGCGGGCGGACGAAATAATCCTTCGGTTTCGTCAGGTCTTCTGTGAAGCCACGTTGTGGACGGTGACCTCGAGGATCCGAAAATCGTCCCGGGGTGAACGCACGTGGATGCCGAGGAGTTCCTCCATGGGCTACACCGGTTCCCGCGAGGCCTTCTGCCCCACGGCCGGAGGGATGGGCGAAACTACTGCCGGCGCATCGGCGCATGCACATTTTCTAAGGCAGCCGACGACCGCGTCGAGGAAATGGCGCATCGGGTTGGATCGGCGACCCTTCGGCAAATCGAGACGCCCGGAGCGGTTCGAGGAGTTTGGGTCGGTGATCCGTTGCGACATGTTCCGCCATCAGACGGCCGACCTCGGGGGAGAGTTTGAATCCATGGCCGCTAAAGCCGACCGCGACAAACAGTCCGTCGGGTCCGACCCGATCCAGGATCGGATAGGAATCGGGCGTCACATCGTACGCGCCGGCCCAACCGCCTCGCGGCTGTGCCTCCGCCATCCGAGGGAATCGTTTCGCGAGGCGCGTCCGGATTTCCCGTGCCGTTGCGACAGGGAGCGTCTCAAGGAGTTCGTGGTCTCGCATCGTCTTTCGGGGATCCGTGTCCATGTACCCGGCGAGCGTGTCTTTCTCGCCTTCGGGCCGCGAGTACGTGTTCCCGTAGAAGTCGAAATGGATCCTAGGCGGTGGGCCGAAATCGAACGGTCGTCGGAAGAGGGCGACTTCCCCGCGGACGTATCGAATGGGCAGGCGCGGACCGACGGTGGCCACAAGGTCCCGCGTCCAATTGCCGGCCGCGACGACGACCCGCTCGCTTGCCAGGAGACCCTCGCCGCGAATCTTGACTCCCGTCACGCGACCTGACCGCGTCGCGATGGACGCGACGGTGCGATCACCGAAGACCTTCGCCCCCTCGACGGCCGCTGCGGCCGCGAAGCCGTTGGCCGTGGCGATTGGATCGGCATAGCCGGCGTCCGGATCGTGGACGAGGGCCGCGTAATCGGAGACCTCGAGTTGCGGTTCCATCGCCTTTGCGTCCGAGGGCGTGAGCCGTTCGGCCCGGACTCCCTCGGACCGCAGCACCTCGAGCAGGGCGTCGAACGCCGGTAGATCCCGTTCCCGTGTGCCGGACAGGAAGCCCGTCGTCCGGAAATCACAGGAAAAATTCGTCTCCTTTTCGAATCGCTGGAAGAACGCCAAGCTCTCCCGCGCGAGTCGGATTCCGATCCGGGCCTCGTAATGTTGGCGGACCAGCGCACCGCTGTGGCCCGTGGCCCCGGCCGCGAGGTGCGTCCTCTCGAGCACGACGACCCGCACGCCCCGTCGGGCGAGGTGCCACGCGATGCTCGTCCCCATGCAACCGCCGCCGACGACCACAGTATCGGTCGAGTGTGGGACCCCGGATGGCGGCACGGTGTCCAGCATCCAGTGCGGCCTTATCGCGCTTTCCTTCGAAGGATTTCTATTCCCGTCGCGGCATAGATATCGATTCGCGAATGACAATCCTTTATCTCCGGGGACTCCCGATGCGCGGGCGTGCCGGACACGTGGAGGTTAGGCATCGGGGACGAGCGGGCCCGGGTCGCGTTCGTCGGCTGCGGAGGAGCGGGCTGCAGTGTCCTCCGTCGCGTCGCGGCGCCACCCAACGCGACTCGCATCGCGCTAAACGATGCCGTCCATCCGTCCATGGCGGACGTTTCGACCCGGGTCCTCCTTGCCTCCGGTTCGCTGCAGGCATACGCCTCGATGGACGAAAAGGCCGTGCCGAACATGGAGACGGACGAGGAGAAGGAGATCTCTGCCGCCTTGCTCGATCGGGACCTCGTGGTGATGCTCGGCGGTCTCGGCGGCGAACTCGGCGGGTGGGGCATGAGTCTCGTCGGCCGGGTCACGAGGATTCTCGGCGACGCCAGCATCGCCTTCGCGACGGTGCCCTTCACGATCGAGGGTCCGATTCGGCGGCAACTCGCCGAGGCCCAGCTTCGGCTCCTGCAGAAGCGCGCGGACGGTGTCGTCACCTTCAGCAACGATCGACTCCTCCAGATCGCGCGGGACCTGCCGCTGACGAAGGCCTTCGCGGCCTTGGG
>Ga0137387_10000454_pt1 | contig 17542 bp, 10 predicted proteins | sample SagtaG_3_FD_104909 | JGI IMG/M metagenome (GOLD analysis project Ga0137387, IMG submission 104909) | Vadose zone soil microbial communities from Angelo Coast Range Reserve, California, USA - Sage2_R_115_16 metaG | ecosystem: Environmental > Terrestrial > Soil > Vadose zone > Saprolite | place...
GCCGCCTCCGCTGTGTTCAGCAGTTTATCGCTCATTGTGACTTTGGTCTCGCGCACTGACAGTATTGCAGAGATTGGGCTATTCTGTAGTCGACGTTATGGTGCAAGCAGACTCTGTTATGAGCGGAACCAACCGCTAGCCGGGCGACCTGACGTGGAACTCCGACAGCTCAGGGCGTTTGTCCACGTCGCCAACACGCGTCACTTCGGGCGCGCGGCCGTCGAGCTCAGGATCACCCAGCCGGCGCTCACCCAGCGCATCCAGGCCCTCGAGCGAGAGCTTCGTGTGCAGCTCCTCGAGCGAAGCGCTCGGGAGGTGCAGCTGACCGCGGCCGGCAAGGTCCTGCTGCCTTACGCGAACAGCCTCATCCAGGTCGAGAACCGCGCACTGCGCGACCTGGCGGACAACGCGGCCGGACGCGCGGGAAGCCTGCGCGTCGCGTACCTGCTCCACGGAGACGTGGGCACGCAGGGAAAGATCGTCGCGGAGTTCAGGCGCCGATACCAGGATGTCGCTGTGGAGACGACCGTCGCCCCATCCAAATCGAACCTCGAGCATCTGATGAGCGGCGCGGTCGACGCAGCGTTCATAGCGACCCCTCATGTTGGGCCGGAGGTGGCCGTGAAACAGACAGGGCGCCGGGCGTTGATGCTTGCGATGCCGACGGCCCACCCATTGGCAAAGTTGGACAGTGTTCCGGCCAGCTCGCTGCGCGGCGTTCCCATGATCGTCTGGCCGCGATCCTGGAATCCGGAGGTCGCCGCTTCGTTCAGGCAGTGGCTGGCGCGGAATATCGGGGAGGAGCCGAACATCGTCGCCGAGGAGCCGACCGAGCAGGCCTTCGTAGCGGTGGCGAGCTCAGGTTCGACGGTCACAGTGGCCAGCAGCTGGCGGGCTGCCGCGGCCCCGATCACGGGGATCGCCATCCGCCCGCTGGTCCCGCAACCCCTTCTGGATCACGAGATCGCCTATCTGCGCGACAACCCTTCTCCCGCCTTGCAGAACCTGCTTCGTATCACGGACGAGATCGCGAAGACCAACCACAGTGAGGGCCTCGAAGGCGATTTGTTGTAATTCGAGCACGTGAAAGCCTTGGTGCTCGGAGCGGCGGGTCTGTTGGGAACGGAGCTGATGAAGCTGCTGCCGGATGCTGTCGGCCTCACGCGCGAGGAAGTGCCGGTGACGGACCTCGCTGCCCTCAACGGGGCGCTGCCGCATTACCAGGCCCAGGTCGTCTTCAACTGCGCGGCATACAACGCAGTCGACGCGGCCGAGGGCGAGCAGGACGCTGCGTACCAGGTCAACGCCCAGGGCGCGTTCAACGTCGCCCTGGCATGCGCTGAACACCAGGCGCGGCTCGTCCACTTCTCCACCAATTTCGTTTTCAGCGGCGCCCACGACCGCGCCTATGTCGAGTCGGACGAGGTGGGCCCTCTCGGGGTCTACGCGAAGTCGAAGCTCGAGGGCGAGAAGCTGGTGGCGATGGTTGCGCCCCGCGCCTTGATCATCAGGACGGCGGCGCTCTTTGGAGGGGACGCAACTCGCAGCCGCCTGAGCTTTCCTGAACGGATCGTCGAGCGTGCGGCGTCCGGCGAGCGCGTGCGCGTCGTGTCCGACCAGACCGTCAACCCAACCTACGCAGCTGACCTCGCGCGTGCGGCGATCGCGCTTGCGACGACTGACATGGACGGTGTCGTGCACGTCGTCGGCGGCGGCTGCAGCGGGTGGGACGAGCTCGCACGAGCAACGCTCGTCGAGTTTGGCGTCGCCGGCACAATCGAGCCGGTGTCCACCTCGGAGCTTGGTTCGGCGGCGCCGCGACCGCGCAACGGCTGCCTGGAGTCGACGCGAACGCAGCCGATGCGGCCGTGGCCCGAGGCGCTACGCGAATGGGCTGCCAGGAGGCGTCAGGCGGAACCGAAAAGTCCCTGAAAAAGGCTCGGGCCGGACGATTTCTCGTACCGGCACCGAGCTTGGCTGCGGGGGGTGAGGTTCTATGTAATTGAGGTTCCCCGGCCTCCATCCCTTCTGAAGGTCCTCCTGACCGGAACGCCTCGACCAGAAATTGTGGCAGGGAAAGCCAGTGCAGTCGTGATCCACCCATGCACAATTTCAGCGACAAAATGACTGCTCCACTCTGGAATTACCAAGGGGTGCGCTTGTCCGATCCGGTCCCGTCGTGTTAATGATGCGTTCGTCTTCCATACGTCTTGCACTCTTTGATCGCGTCACGGGGATCCACCGGGCGGACTGGCGTCCGCCAGTCGGTGGTTTGGCGCGCCCGCCTAAACCCGTTTCGCGAAGGCGCCGCACATGTCAGACGGTGATGGCGACCCGCTAAAGCCCCCGTCGCGCGGCTACGGGCCGCGGGCGGACCGAAGCCAGCTCCTCTGGTCGGTTTTTCTCAACGGTCTCGTCGTTTTCGCGATCGTAGTCGCGATCATCCCGATCGCGGCTCTCATTCGCGGGCTTGTCGACCTGGTGGCGCACTCGCAGGCGACCTCCGGCGGGGACGCGGTGGCCTACAGCCTTGCGTTCACCGGGCTCTTTTTCGGGGCCATCTTTTTCACCTATGCCATCAAGTACTACCTGGCCACCGCGATCGTGCTCCTGACCACGCTGGTCTCAGGCGGCCGTAACGGCAACGGCGGTAACGGCGGCCCACACCCCTACGGTGACCGTCACGCCGCCGGCTTGAGCCGTATCAGCCGCGCCAGCAATGGAAACGGCAACGGGTACCACATCGACCTCGGGTACCACCCGTTCGTGTCGATTCACGTTGCCGCCTACAACGAGAAGCGCGTCATCGAGCGCCTGCTTGGCTGCCTCGAACAGCTCGACTACCCCGAGTACGAGGTCGTCGTGGTTGATGACTCGACCGACGAATCGGTTCAGATCCTCCAGCGTTGGGAGGGCCGGCCTCGCTTCAAGATCGGCCACCGCACCAGCCGGCTTGGTTTCAAGGGCGGCGCGCTGCGCGAGGCCCTGAAGGTGATGGACCCGCGCACCGAGTACGTGGTGATCTTCGACGCCGACTCGATGCCCTTCCCGGACTCGATCGAGCGTTTCCTGCCCTACTTCTATCAAACGAACGCAGACAGAGAAGTCACGCGCCGCGATGACGTCGCCGCGGTGCAGAGCTACCAATGGCACGTCCTGAACAAATCCGAAAGCTGGCTGACCGAGGCGGTACGCGCCGAGTACGCGGGCAGCTACATGGTCGAGCGCCCATTCCAGGATGCCGTGGGCTCGCTGAAGATGATCGCCGGCACCGCGTACATGATCCGAGCGGACATCCTCCGCGAGGTTGGCTGGGGCACGAGCCTCACCGAGGACTGGGAGCTCACTCTCAAGCTGTACGCGCGCGGATACAAGGTCGCGTACACGCCTTGGGCCGAAACCCCCGCGGAGTGCGTGGGCACGTTCTCGAGGCTCGCGCGCCAGCGCATGCGCTGGGCGGAAGGCCACACCTACAACGTCAGGAAGTGGTTTCTGCCGGTGATGCGGTCACCCTCCGTCTCACCGCTCGAGAAGGTCGAGTTCCTGTTCGACGCGGCCTACTACCTGCAAGCGGCGCTCTTCGCCTCTGGCACTTTCAGCTGGCTCCTGTCCGAAGTGGTGTTCCGGGCCCACATCCCCGGATGGACGGCGGCGCTCGGGTGGTCGCTGATCCTTTCGAACATCTTCGCGCTGCCGCTCATGAACCTCGGCGGCTTGATCCTCGAAGACGCCCCGCCACGCGACATCCAGGGAGTGCTCGGCGCACTCGTGCTTTCGTTTGCGCTCGTCCCCTTTCAGGGCTGGGCGGCGCTGAAGGGCCTCGTGGAAAAAGAAGAGGGCCCGTGGTTCCGCACTCCGAAAACCGGGGTCATCACCGACCCGGTCAAGCACCTGCGCCGCCTGCACTTGCTGCGACGATGGCTGCTCGGCTCCCGCGGAGGCTATGCGCGCAAGCCCGTCGCGGTGCCGAAGGGAACGTCGCCATCGCACGCGCGTGGGCAGCTTCCAACGCGGTGGATCGGCTGGTTCGTCGCCGGCTCGATGCTCGTCGCGTTCGGGGCGCTGGCCTGGGGCGCTTCCCGCGTGACGCTCGTGCAGGCAGCCGGCAACCCGCTCTACCTGCACGGTGCCGGCACCGCGCCCGCCTGTATAGGTCCCACGATGGATCAGAACGTGGGGGCGCGCGCCACAGCGTGCGATATCCAGTCGAGCTCCGGTGGGGTGACCACCGTCTTCGAATTCACCAACCTGCCACTGCAAACCGTGTCCGCGGGCGTGTGGGCCTTCACCATGTACTGGACCGGCGGCACCGGCTCAACGAACGACACGGTGGCGTTGAGCGCCGGCATCTCTGCGACCGCCAGCTGTGCGGGATTCATAGCCACAGTGCCGAACCCGCCGAGCACGTGGACGGCCACTTACGGATCGTCGGGCACAAACACATCGAGCCCATTCACCGTGAGCACGAGCGCCAGCCAGCTGCCGCTGATCATCCCCGCGGGCGGGTCGTTGTGCCTGCAGGTGGTGCTGACGCATGGCACCGGCGGGAAACCATCGATGACCTACGACGGCGCCGCCGGCGTGGCTGACACACGCCTCGTCCCGCCGACGACAGTGGTGCCGGAGTCGCTGATCGGGTGGCTGGGCCTAGGCCTGGTGATCCCTCTGTTCACGCAGCGCCGTCGTGTGATGTCCGCTTTGAGGCTGCTCAAATGAAGCGAACGGAGCGCGACTCCGTGAACTTGACATTGCTCGCCGCGAGCTGTGCCCTCCTGATGCTGCTGCCCCTGGTCACCACCTTCGACGACTTCCTCACGTCGTGGGCGCTGCAGCTCGGCGTCGACAACCCGCTGCAGTCGATCGTTCCCGTCGAAGCGCAGATGGTGGTGAGCCTCCTCGGCGGAGCCGGCATCCGCGCCGCTGCTTCCGGCAGCCACATCGTCGTCTGGGATGGAGCGGGAGCGATGCATACCCTCTTCATCTCCTGGAACTGCATCGGCTGGCAGAGCCTGCTCCTGCTGGGCGTCAGCTTCTTCTCCGGTCTGCGCGGGCAGCAGGCGCCTGGATCGAGGCTCCAGGTGATCGTGATCGGGGTGGGTGGGACCTTGCTCCTGAACCTCCTTCGAGTCGCGGCCGTGGCGGCGCTCGAGGCGAGATGGGGCCACCTGCCGGCTTTGATCTTTCACGACTACGGCGGCACCATCCTTGTGATCGGATGGCTCTTCGCATTCTGGTCTGCGGTGCAGCGCTGGATTCTTGCGCCTCCGCCGTCGGATGACGTGGAGATGGTGATCGTATGAACCGATGGGTACGTGGCGGGCTTCAGACAGCGTTCGCGCTGGGCCTGCTGGTGCTGTGGCTGCGCACCGTCTCGCTGGGCGAGGTCCTGAGCCACGCCCGCGTACAGAGTTGGGGCGCGGTGCTGCTGATGATCGTGCTGTTCTTCATCACCAGCCTGATCAGGGCCCGGCGCTGGCTCGTGCTGCTGCGACCCCTCGCGCCGGTGGGTATGGTGCGCGCGTTCGCGATGAACGCAGCCGCCGGCCTTCTCAACTATGTTCTCCCGATCCGCTCGGGCGACGCCATGCGCGGCTGGTGGCTGTGGCGGCGCCATCGCGTGCCGCCGGGATCCGCGCTGGCCACGATCGTGATCGACAAGACCTGCGACCTCGCCGGCGTCGCCATCGTGCTGGGTGGGCTTGCCGTGGTGGCGGCCACAGGGCTGGTGAGCGCGCCGCGCGGCCTTCTCGGGGCGGCGGCCCTGGCGATCCTCTTGCTGGCCGCCGTGCTCGGCACCGCGCTGCTCGGACCGCGACTAGCGCGCTCGCCACTCATGAAGCGGCTGCTGCCCGAGCGGGTTTCCGCGGGCCTCGCCGGCCAGGCCTTTGCTTTTCGGGCCGGGGCGAGGGGGCTCTGGACGCCAGGACTCGCCGGCCGCCTCGCCGCGCTGACCGCTGTCGCGCTGGCCATCGACGCGTTCAACTTCAGCCTTCTGTTCTGGGCGGTTGGCGTTCCGGTTCCGACGTTGAAGGCCATGGCCGCGTACCCGGCGCTGCTGCTCGCGTTTGCGGTCCCGGCCGGTCCGGGCTACGTCGGCAGCCTCGAGGTGGCGGGATCTCTCGTGTTGGGCGGGGGCCTGGGATTGAGCTCGGCGGTCGCGGCGGGGGCCATCGTCCTGTACCACGCGCTCACCGCCGGCTACGCGCTCGTGCTCGGCTTCCTCGGCTTCTTGCTCGTGGGCGGAAAGCGTCGCGCGCGTGGGACCGGGCCGCGGAGGGTCGCCGTCTTCCACTGCGGGTTCACGTACTCCGGAGGCGGCGAGCGCATCGTCATCGAGGAAGTGCTTGGCCTGCGCCGGCGCGGCTTCGACGTCGAGTGCTACGCACCGACTGTCGACGCCTCGCGGTGCTATCCCGACCTCATCGGCGAGGTGCGGGTGCGCACCTTCCTGCCCCAGCTGCCGCGCTGGTTCCCATTCCGTGAGGCCGTCCAGATGGCGGCCACCTCGCTTCTCATGCCGCTCTACGCGTGGCGCTTTCGGGGCGTCGACGTGATCGTCGGCTGCAATCAGCCGAGCGCGTGGATCGCGTGGTGGGCCGCGCGGCTCATCGACGTTCCGTATGTCGTCTACCTGAACCAGCCCAACCGTCTCGTGTATCCACGGAGCATCGACCGCGAGACGGGCTGGGTGGCCAACGCGGACTACCGGTTGCTGGCAGCCATCGTCCTGCGCGCGACCAAGTTCGTCGCGTGGGCGGACCGCCGCTCGGTGCAGGAGGCGGACCAGCTCCTGGTCAACGGGGACTACATCGGCGACATCATCCGCCGCATCTACCGGCGCACCGCCATCGATTGCCCCGCCGGATGCCATGTCGCACAGTCCGGGTTCCCACTACCGAAAGAGGCTCGATTCGCGGGCGGCCTCACCATCAACGGCTTCCCGATCAGGCGGCCTTACGTGCTGCTCACCAATCGCCACTATCCGCAGAAGCGCTTCGACCTCGCCATCCGCGCGATGCAGGAGGTGCGCAAGCGTCACCCGAAGGCGCAGCTCGTCGTCCCCGGGCCGTCGACGTCCCATACGCCGGTCTTGAAGGCGCTTGCGGCGGAGCTCGGCCTCAACGACGCGATCCTGTTTCTCGGCGCGATCGCAGAGGACGAGCTGCAGAAGCTCTACGAAGGCGCGGCCGTGTACGTCTATCCGGCGCCGGAGGAGGATTTCGGCATGGGCGTGATCGAGTCGATGGCCAAAGGCGTGCCCGTGGTGGCGTGGAACCAGGCCGGCCCGACCGTGACAGTCGCGCCCGGCACCGGTCACCTCGCCGAGCCACTCGAGGTCGCCGACTACGCCGCCGGGATCAGCGCGCTGCTGGACGACCCGAAAGCGAACCAGGCTACCGGCGTGCGCGCATTCGAATGGGCGCGGCGCTTCGACTGGGAGAGGCACCTGGACACGCTCGAGCACTGCATCATCGAGATCGCCCGCTCGCACGAGCAGGTCGCGACCGAGGCACGTACCGCTTGAAATTAGTGCTTCCGCCCACCCGTGCGGCACTCGCTGCGCGAGTGCGGCACGACCTCCCCGCGGGGCGGGGAGGCCAGGCTTGAAATTGCTGATCCTCCCCGACGAAGAGGAGGAGGATCGTCGGCTCGACCTGGAGGCCGCCCAGGAACCCGAGCCAGAACCCGGGCCTTCTCGACTTCATTGGGGCTGGACGCTGGCTCTCGCCGTCGGCGTCGCGATCCCTCGTCTTCTATATCTGTTCGTCTTCAGCGATCCCGAGAATCCGGGCGAGCGCAGGTATGGCGACGTGTGGCACCACTGGCAGATCGCCTACCTGACCAAGGAGGTCGGCCTTTCAGCGCCGGGCGGACCCCGCCTGTGGGACCTCAAAGGCCTGGATTACTTCTGGGGCATCCTTCACCCGCTGCTGATGGTCGCGGTTTTCGACATCACGGGCTCGATCGACATCGTGCTCGACCGCCTCGTCAGCATCGCCTTTGGCGTGGCGGTCGTCGTGCTGCTGTTCCACATCTGCCGTCGCTACTGGGGCACGCAGGTGGCGACCGCGGTCGCGTTCATCGCAAGCCTTCTTCCGACCAGCGTCATGAACGACGCGTCCGGGATGCTCGAACCACTTGGGGTGGCGCTCTGCCTGGCCGGCGTCTGGGCATGGCCGCGGCGAGGAGGGTTCTGGGCCGGGCTCGCGTTCGGCCTGGCGACGATGGCGCGCGCCGAGGCGTGGATCTTCAGCCTCGGCATGGTCGTGGCAGCGTTCTTGCGAAGGCAAGACTGGCGCCAGCGCGCGCCACTCGTGGTCGGCTTCGTGGGCGTGGTGCTCGTGTACATGAAGATCCTCCAGGACCACACGGGAAACGCGATCTACCCGCTGTGGTGGAACTTCTTCGCCAACGCCCTGGGCAAGTGGGAGTTCGCGCCGATCAGCGCCTCGCAGGCGTCGGTGCGGCCGGTGCTTGGCGTGGTGCTCATCGCCGCGCTCGCGGGCCTTGGTTGGAGCCTGTGGAAGCGGCCGGCGTCCTACATGCTGCTCACATTCGGTTTCGGCTATTGGGTTTTCGTCGCCGGTATGCAGGGCTTCACGTCGTACCTCGCGAGCTGGGTCTGGTGGATGCCGATCACGAGGTTGTTCGCATTCCCCTACGTCTTTGCCGGCGTCCTGCTGGCGGTGTTGCTGCTCTTGTGGATCCCGCGCCGGTTCGGGAAGCGCGCGGTACCGGTCGCGTGGACAGCGCTCGGTGGCACGATCGTCGCCGTCCAGCTCGCATGGATTCCCATCGCGCAGGTTTTCGGGCCAAGCGAGACCGAGTGGAAAGCGACCGTCGCCGAGAGCCGCCAGCTCGGCGCCTGGTACAACCAGCCGCCTTACTCCGGCCACTCGCTGGCCGTGCCCAACGACCGGCCGGACATCACATATGCGCTGGCGCGTTACGGAGCTGTGGAGGGAAAGCACCTGGTCAGCGAGATGTACGACCCGTTCGCGTACCTGTCCGCGGGCTACGCCTACGCCGATCACCCGCAGGTCGTGAGCACGCTCGTCGCGTGCTGGCTTGCCGATACAGACACGCGGATGATCGTCGTCGGCGACGGCAACACCAACTACCAGTTGATGCTGGGCTACGACCCCGCCTGGTTCGTCCAGCTCGGCTGGATGGCTGAAGCGCGGTGGTCGGTGTTCGGCGTGAATGCGCCGCATCCGTCTCCGGCGGAATGTGGAGTGGCGAGATCGGCGAGCCGCTAGCGCAGCCGTTCGACTACGAGGCCAAGCGCTGGGGTTCAGCCACCCTGCGCCCGAGGCCGTGGTTCATGAACGGCCTCAAGCTCCGCCATCTCCTTGCCGACCTCGAGCCGGTCCGGGGCAAGGTCCTCGACGTCGGTTGTGGCGCGGGGTCGGTCGCCAAAGCGGTCAAGCGCGAGCGAGCGGACCTCGAAGTCTCCGGCTGCGACGTGAGCCGCACCGCCCTTGCTCTCGCCCAGGCCTCGCCGGAGGGCGTGAACTTTCAGGCGGCGGAGGCGGAGAAGCTCCCGTACGCCGATGGAGAGTTCGACGCCGTCTGGATCTTCGATGTGCTCGAGCACGTCGAGAAACCGGAGCTGGTCCTGCGGGAGGTTGCCCGCGTCCTGCGCCCGGGCGGGCGATTCCACATCGTGCTGCCTCTCGAGGGGCAACCCTGGACGCTCTATCGCTTCATCGGCTGCGGCACGCGATGGAACGCCAAGGTGCGCCATGGGGGCCACATCCAGGTGTTCTCCGCGGAGCGCTTCTCAGGTCTCGCCGCGTCTTGCGGGCTGCCGGTGACCGCCACCCGCTGGAGCTACCACTTCCTGCTCCAGGTGCTCGACATCCTTTACTTCACATGGCTGGATTGGCGCGGGCCCGTCAGCGGCTCGGTCGAAGACATGGCTGCAGCACGCAAGGGGATAGTCGGCTCATTGATGCGCGCCGCGTCGATGACAGTGGCAACGCTGGCCTGGGGTGAGGCCACCTTGCTCGCGGACCTGTCTGGGGGCTGCGGCCACTTCACCTGCACCACAGCTTTACGCCCCCCTCCCTGATCCCTCTCCCTGCGGGGAGGGGAGCTAATCCAGAGACGCTGCCCAGGCGACCAGGTCTTTGAGACCGCGGTCGAACTGGATCTGCGGCTCCCAGCCGAGCTCCTTGTTGGCCTTGGAGATGTCGCTCACGTAATAGGCCTGATCGCCCTCGCGCCAGTCGGAAAAGGAGTACTGCGGTTTCTTGTTGACGAGCTCGCCGATCTGGTCGATGACCTCGAGCAGGTTGCGCTGGTTCGGCTCACCGCCACCGACGTTGTAGATCTCGCCGCGCGTGAGCGCGATCTTGTCGATCGCGATCTCATACAGCGCACTCAGGTCCCTCGCGTCGAGCAGGTCCCTGACCTGGGTGCCGTCGCCGTAGATCGTGAGCGGCTTTCCACGGAGGATCGAATGCACGAAGTGCGCCACCCACCCCTGGTCCTCGGTCCCGTACTGGTGCGCGCCGTAGATGCAGCTCTGCCGGAGAACCACCGTGTTCATGTGATAACAGCGCGCGTAGTCGCGTACGTACTGGTCGGCGGTTCCCTTGCTGCACCCGTACGGGCTGTGGAAGTCGAGCGGCTGGGTCTCTTTGCAGGGACCGCTCTTGTGGTCGAGCTTCCCATAGACCTTATTGGTGGAGGCGAAGACGAAGGGCGCCTCGGGATTGTTCTTGCGAGCCGCTTCGAGGAGGTTCAGCGTGCCCCTCGCATTGATGTCGAAATCAGTGTCTGGGTCGGCGAGGGAGGTCGTGACCGCCACCTGCGCGGCCAGGTGCAGGATTGCGTCCTGGTTCCTGACGTGCTCAGCGAGGGCGGGTGCGTTCCTCACGTCCTCTTTTATGAACGTGGTGCGCGTGGGGTGGTTGGTGATCAGCCACTTGAGATTTCTCTCGGTTCCTCCGCGGCTCAGGTTGTCGAGGATCGTCGCGCGCCAGCCCCGCTCGATCAGGTGGACAGCGGCGTTGACGCCGAGGAATCCCGCCCCGCCAGTGATGAGGACGCGGCGTGTGCGTTCGCTTCCCGGCTCGCTTGTCATGGCGGCCACATACCTTAAATCAAGTCAGAAGGTCGATCCCTACCATAGTCAGGTGGCCGCCCCCAGCACTGTCCAGTCGCTCTCCGATTCAGACGTCAAGTCGCTGCGGTCGAACTGGGCCGGCGAGGCGCGCATGGCGAGCGTGTACGAGTCGCTCGCGGAGGTGGCGTCGAACCCGCGCGCACGGGCACGCCTGAAGGCGCTGGCTGAGACCGAAAGGCGCCACGCGCAGGCATGGGCTGAGCTGCTCTCGTCTTGCGGCGTGAAGGTGTCGGAGCGAACCCCATACATCACCGCCCGGGTGCTGGCGATGCTCGCCCGCGTGGCCGGCATTGGTCCCGCGCTGGCGCTCGCAGGCGTCGCGGAAGGACAGGTCCTGCGGTCATATCTCAGCCAGGTGTCGACGGTGTCCAACCTTCAGGCACAGGGCGTGCTGCGCCGCGTGCTGCCGGAGGAGCTCGACCACCAGTCTCCAGATGATGTCGCCGAACGGGCCGACGACAGCCGGTCGCCGGTCGCCGCCGACGAGGAGTGGCATGGCGGCGGGGCGGAAAGCATCAGGAACGTGATCTACGGCGTCAACGATGGGCTGACAGCCACGCTCGGAGTGCTCGCCGGCGTCGGTGGCGCGAGCATCGATGCTCGCGTCGTGCTCATCGGCGGCCTGTCGGCGATGGTCGCATCGGGCGTGTCGATGGCCGGGGGGGCCTACCTGGCAACCAAGTCGCAGCGCGAGGTGTTCGAGGGACAGTTCGCGCGCGAGGCGGCCGAGATCGAGGCGATGCCCGAGCTCGAGAAGGCAGAGCTGATCGACATCTACCGCTCCAAGGGCCTGACGGCGGAAGAGGCGAAGACGATCGTCGATCGCATCACCCAGGACAAGAAGGTGTGGCTGGAGACGCAGGCGCGCGAGGAGCTGGGGCTCGACGCGTCGCAGTTCGAGAACCCTGTGCGAGAAGGCCTCGTCGCGGGGGTCTCCACTCTGGTCGGCGGCGCCATCCCGGTAGCGGGCTATCTCTTCGGACGTTTCCTGGTCGGACCCGCGATGTCCGGCATCGGCTCGCTGGCGATCGCGTTCCTCATCTGCGGCGTCTTCCTTTTCCTGATTGGGTCTGCGCGGTCGTTCTTCACGGGCAAAGGCGGGGTGCGCTCCGGCCTCGAGATGCTTGGGGTGGGCACCGTCGTTGCCGCTTTGACCTATGGGGTGGGTGTCCTATTTCGGGCGTCCTGAACCCATCCGATAGGTCATTTGTCCCGGTGCGCCCGACCCAATACCTTTCTTGACGCACACACCGGTTGCTCTTAGTGTGAATCGGCCAATTGAATCGCGGCCGGCCGGCGTCGTGCAGCAGGTTTCTGTCACAAGACTAGGAGTGGGGTAGATGCGACGGGCACGGGGAATGTGGGCGTTGGCTGCTGCCGTCGGTTTGAGCGTCGTGGCGGCCATGGGCGGATCCGCCGCCGCGGGCGACGACACTACCCAAAGCGTTCCACGGTTTGCGAAGATCGACCAGTCGCTTCTGGAATCGGCCGGAGCACACCTTGCATTTGTGCCCGCGTCGCTCAGCGACCGGAAGATTTCGGTAGTGCTCCAGCTCTCTGCTGCGCCGGTCGCCGTGCAGGACGCCGACGCGCAGAAGCGCGGCCAGAAGCTGAGCGCATCTGACAAGCACGCCATACGATCGGAGCTGGAGGCTCAGCAGAACCAGCTCCATGGTCCGCTCGCCGCCGCCGGCGCGCAGGTCGTCGGCCAGATGCAGGACGCCTACAACGGCATCCAGGTCGTCGTGCCGCAGAAAAGCCTGACTCAGCTGGCGAGCCTCCCGGGAGTCACCGCCATTCATGCCTTGCAGACGTTCACGCCGGACAACGTCAACGGTGTGCCGTTCATCGGCGCGCCGCAGGCGTGGCAGAGCTCTGGCGGCCTGACGGGTAAGGGAGTCAAGGTCGCGAGCATCGACACCGGCATCGACTACACGCACGCCGACTTCGGTGGGCCGGGCACAACGGCCGCGTGGACCGCCGCGAAGGCCGCGAGCACCTCGCCGGCCAACCCGAGCCTCTTCGGCCCGGCCGCGCCCAAGGTGAAGGGCGGCTACGACTTCGTCGGCGACGCGTACAACGCCGACATCCCGGGCTCAGCTCCAGCTCCGGACCCCAACCCGCTCGACTGCAACGGCCACGGGTCGCACACGGCGGGCACCCTGGCCGGCTTCGGCGTGCTGAGCAACGGATCGACGTTCGCGGGACCCTACAACTCGACCACGATCTCGTCGCATTCGTGGAACGTCGGTCCGGGCGTGGCCCCGGCCGCGGACATCTACTCGTATCGAGTGTTCGGATGCGCCGGCTCCAGCAACATCGTCGCGCTCGCCATCAACCGGGCCGTGGCCGACGGCGTCAACGTGATCAGCATGTCGCTCGGCTCGGACCTCGGCGGTGCGGACGACCCCACATCGGTGGCCGCCCAGAACGCGTTCAACGATGGCATCGCGGTGGTCGCATCCGCCGGTAACGCCGGCCCGAGCGCTTACATCGTCGGCTCGCCGAGCACGGCGAACGGCGTGCTGTCGGTCGCCGCGATCGACGGCAGCGTGCCCACCTACCCGGGCGCGATCCTCAACCTGGCCGGCGGCCCTCTCTCGGCAATCGACGCCAACGCCGCCGCACTGCCGGGCGGTTCCTTCACCGTCAAGGTGCTCCGGAACGCAGACGGTACCGTTTCACTCGGCTGCAACAAGGCCGAGTACGCGGGCACTGCGGGCAAGATCGTGGTGACCAAGCGCGGCACCTGCGCGCGCGTGGCGCGCGCGGTCTTCGGCGACGAGGCCGGGGACGCGGCGGTCGTGATGATCAACAACGCGACTGGGTTCCCGCCGTTCGAAGGCCCCATCAGCTCCAACCCCGACACGGGCGAGCAGCACAAGGTGACGATTCCGTTCCTGGGCGTGCGCAGCGGCGACGGGGCCAGCCTGGCAGCGGCCGACGGCACCTCTATCACCCTCACGGCGACAACCGTCACCAACCCCGGCTACAAGATGGCCGCGACCTTCACCTCCGGTGGCCCGCGGAACCCGGACTCGGCGCCGAAGCCTGACGTGATGGCCCCCGGCGTCAGCGTCGCCTCTGTCGGCATGGGCACCGGTACCGGCTCGGTATTCATGTCCGGAACCTCGATGGCCTGCCCGATGACGGCGGGCGTCGCCGCTCTCGTCAAAGAGGCCCATCCGACGTGGACGGGCGTACAGATCAAGGCGGCGATCATGAACACCGCCAATCCCGCACTCAACGTTGGTTACAACAGCCGCCTCGCTGGGTCCGGCGTTGTGCAGGCGCAGAACGCGGTCAACTCTTCGGTCCTCGCCACGACGCCCGACGCGCTCGACTCCATCGCCTTCGGGTACGTGCCTGGGTCGGGTGATTACGCGGCTATGAAGTCCTTCACGCTGACCAACACCGGCGCGACTGTCGCGACCTACAACTTGAGCGTCGTCCTCAACGGCTCTTCTCGGGGCGCATCCATCACCGTGTCGCCGGCCACCGTTGTGGTGGCCGCGGGCGCCACGTCAAACGTCCACGTCTCGCTCTCGATGTCGGCGGCTGCGTTCGCCGCGCTGCCGAGTGACGACACCTTCACAGTCGGCCCGGGTGGGCTCGTGACGGTTCGCGGCGACATCCTCGCATCACCTGCCGCCGGTGACACCAGCGACCATCAGGCGCTGAGGTTGCCGTTCATGTTCGTGCCGCGGGGCCTTTCGGACGTGGCCGCGGGTACCCCGGGCCCGTGGGCAAACACCTCTGCGGCGGCGCCGGGCACTCCGGGCAACACGATCTCGGCATCTCTTGCATTGACGAACCGCGGCATCCACAGCGGCACCGCCGACCTGTACGCGTGGGGCATCAGAGCTCCCAGGCACGGTGGACAGCCGGCAGACGTACGCGCAGTCGGAGTACAGGTGCTGCCCGGAGCAGCCCTCGGTTCAACGGACGGCGACCGGGGCCTGGTGTTCCTGATCAACACGTGGGGCCAGTCCGCGAACCAGTCGGTCAACGAGTTCGACATCGCGGTCGACACCAACGGCGACGGCGTGGCTGACTTCATCGTGGTGGGCGCCGACCTTGGCGCCGTGCTCACCGGCTCGTTCAACGGTCAGTACGCCTCGTTCACCATCGACGCGCACACCGGAGGCCTGGTCGACGCGTTCCTCGCTGACGCGCCGATGAACGGCTCCGTGGTCGAGCTGCCGGCGCTGGCCAGCGACCTCGGCCTTTCGCAGCGGGCAGACGGGGTCGGCCCCGTGAAGAAGCAGGGCATCACTTACAGCGTCGCGGCGTTCTCGATCGTGCCGGGCGGGTTCGTCGATTTCACCGGTTCAGCCTCGATCAACCCATACACGCCGTCTGTTTCCAGCGGCGACTTCGCTTCGATCGCGTCGGGTGGGTCGGCGTCATTCACGCTCACGGTCGATACCGACCAGCAGAAGAAGCAGCCCGCGCTCGGGTGGCTGGTCGCGTCGGTCGATGACGCCAATGGGGTGGCGCAGGCGGATGAGGTGCCGGCCCCTGGCAAGTGAGGTAGTTCCGGTTTTCTAGTGGGTTTCTCAGCGCCCGCTCTCCACATGAGGGCGGGCGCTTCTTGTGTCAACGGTGGGTAAAAGCGCGCCGGAGTTCTTGCGACGAGGACGGACTGGGGAAGACGGAGTCAGGGGTGGGCCTGCAGTCGATGCTCACCTCCCCGGTTTAGGGAGGTCGGCGCGCAGCGCCGGTGGGGTCTGCTTTTCTTTGCTTTCGACATCAGATTCGCGTGTTAATGGCGGTCTCAATCGATCGACGCAACAATTCCGGCCAGGACCTCACATGGTTTCATCCATCCGAGGGTTTGTCGAGGACGTCCGTTCAGTTGGCGCGCAACCGCCGCGAGATGATCAGCATCGTAGAGGGATAGGTCGGAGCCTTTAGGGAAGTACTGACGCAGCAAGCCGTTGGTGTTCTCGTTGCTACCTCGCTGCCAAGGGCTGTGTGGGTCGCAGAAATACACGGGTACGCCGGTCTCGACAGCAAAGTCAACGTGATGCGCCATCTCCTGGCCTTGGTCCCAGGTCAGCGAACGCTTGAGATGGTCCGGCAACGAGGTGATATGAGCCGCAAGTGCGGTCCCCACGTCTCGAGCGGTTCGTCCATTGGGTAGGTGGACTAGCATCAGGAAGCGACTCTGACGCTCGACCAAGGTGGCAATTGCCGCGCCTCCCTTGCGCCCCATAAGCAGGTCGCCCTCCCAGTGGCCGGGTACAGCTCGGTCATCCGCCTCAGCGGGACGTTCGCTGATCATCACCATGTCTTGCAGCCGGCCGGGCTTGACGGTGCGCTGGCGGGAGCGACGCTGGATCCGGCCGCTGCGAAGGCAGGCCGCCAATTCCTTGCGAAGGGCGCCGCGAACATCTACGAATAGCGATCGATAGATCGTCTCGTGGGACACCCGCATCTCCTCGTCGTCAGGATGATCGAGTACCAGACGATGTGCGATCTGCTGCGGTGACCACCTTTCTGACAGCAGTCGCTCGACCTCTGCCCGTAGCCGGCGACAGCGGACCAACTTCGCAAGCTTTGGCCGGCGGGCGCGACGAGTCGCCGCTTTCTCAGCCCGCCAGGCGCGATACCGATGGCCACGGCCATTGGACGCCACTTCCCGGGAGATTGTGGAAGGAGCGCGACCAAGCCGAAGTGCAATCGTCCGCATCGAGTTGCCAACCAGCAGACCGCGAGAGATCTCCTCCCTTTCAGCCAGTGACAGACGCAGCGGCGAGCGTGGTTTGTCCCGCGGTCTCATGCCCCCGGTGCGAGCCATCAGTCGCGCCACCGCGTGCACCGAACAGCCGACCGCGCCCGCAGCCGCCTCAAAGGTTTCGCCGGCAGCGACGCGCTGGCGAACCTCCAAGCGCTGGCCATCTGTCAGACGCGGAACCTTCTCTCCCTTTTGCCGCATACGCACCTCCTTGTCCGCAAATCGCGTCCCACTTTCTGCTTCCCGGTGGTGCGTTGACCGCTTGATATCGCCAATGGATTGACGCCCAAACGTTTGTTTGGTATGCTTCTCGCATGCTGGGGGAAGGGGGAACACCCCTCTCGAGACTGCAGGCGGCGGTGCGCGAGTTTCAGGCTCGCGAGGAGCGCCGGGTAGATCCCGAAACCCTGCGAGGCGTCATCGATGCGCTCGAGGGTGAGTTCGCCACTGAGGTGCGTGAGGCTCAGAGGTCAGGTGACCACCTCATCAGCGGCAACATCGGCCCGGCGACCTGGATCGGCCTCAGCTGTGGCATGTCGGTCAATTCAGCGTCTGACCGCCTCTGTGTCGGCGAGCAGCTGGAGTCACTGCCCAAGATCTCCGCCGCGTTGAGCGCCGGCGAGATCAGCTATCAGGCCGTGTCTCTGCTCTGCCACCTGCGCGACAAC
>Ga0137387_10000456_pt1 | contig 17533 bp, 15 predicted proteins | sample SagtaG_3_FD_104909 | JGI IMG/M metagenome (GOLD analysis project Ga0137387, IMG submission 104909) | Vadose zone soil microbial communities from Angelo Coast Range Reserve, California, USA - Sage2_R_115_16 metaG | ecosystem: Environmental > Terrestrial > Soil > Vadose zone > Saprolite | place...
CGCGCCGGACACGACCTGAACTACATGGCGACCGCGGGCGGGCTTGGCCTCAACGGGGAACGCGAAGGCCCTCCGATTCCGCTGGCCGTCCAGGTCGCCGATGTCGGGGGCGGCGGGCTCCAGCCGGCGGTGGCAATCCTCGGCGCGCTCATGGCAGTGGAGCGGGGCGGCGAGGGAAGATGGATCGACGCGTCGATGACCGACAGTGCCGTGACGTGGCTGGCGATGGCTTTCGCGGCCCGTAGCGCCGGCGAGAGTGTTTTGCGCAGCGACCAACGGCTGGCCGGCCGGTACCCGTGCTACCGCGTTTACGTGTGCAAGAACGGCGGCTATTTCAGCGTGGCGGCCCTCGAGCCGAAATTCTGGACGGTGCTGTGCAACGCGCTGGAAAGGCCCGATCTCGTCGAGCTGCAGTACTCAGAAGATCCCGCGACGCGGACAGCGGTCGAGGAGATCTTCGCGTCGCAAACGCGACGCGAGTGGCAGGAAAAGCTGGCGCCGCTCGATGCATGCTGCGAACCCGTGCTGGAGATCGACGAAGTCCGGCACCACCCGCAGGTCGCCGCCAGGCAGCTGTTCTTGGGCCAGACGTCAGGGCTCGAGATCAGGCCGGCGGTTGTCATGGCTGATGACTGGCGCCGGCGCGAACCACCCCGCCTCGGCGAGCACAACGAAGAGGTCTACGCGGCGGTCGGCCTCGACCCGAAACGAATCGAGGAAATGCGCCAGGAGGGTGTCATCTAGCCGCCAGCTCCGCCCACAGTCTCTCCACGTGCTCGCGCGTGACTTCGCGGCTTCCGCTGTTGTCGATGATTTGTTTCGCGCGAGCTCGCTTGTCGTCGATGGGCATCTGCGAGGCGATGACCGCGCGCGCCCTGTCTTCGCTCAAACCGCGCCCCTCGACCAATCGCTGCACTTGAACCGGCTCAGGGACATAGACCAGGACGACCTCTGAGTAAAGATCCTCGAGTCCGTTTTCGAAAAGAAGGGGCACGTCCTGCACCACGACGCTGGCCCCATGCATCAGGGCCTCGGCTGTGCGAGCAGCCATCCACTCGCGCACGAGCGGATGCACGATCGCGTTCAAACGCTGCCGGGCGTCCGCGTCGTGGAAGACGAGCTCGCCCAGGCGGGCGCGGTCGATCCGGCCGTTGCGGACGTAATCGGGGCCGAATTCGCGCTCGACGAGATCAAATCCCAAACTTTCTGGCGCGTATACGGCGTGAGTCGCCTGGTCCGCATCGATCACCGTCGCGCCCAGCTCGCGAAACATCGCGGCCACGGTCGACTTGCCCGACCCGGCGCCGCCTGTCAGCCCAATGAGCTTCAATTTGGGTGGATGGCTGACGAAGAGAAATTCGATGCGGTCGTCATCGGCGCCGGTCCGGCCGGCACCGCGGCCGCGATCACGATGGCGAAAGCGGGCCTACAGGTCGCCTTGCTAGAGCGCGGCGTGAAGCCAGGTTCCAAGAACGTCATGGGCGGCATCCTCTACAACCACTACCTCGAGGAGATCGTAGGCGACGAGTGGAAGCAGGCACCGCTGGAGCGCCCGATCATCGAGGAGCGGCGGTGGATGATGACGCCCGAGGCTGCGATCGGCCTCGACTACAAGAACCTACGCAACCGAGCGCATCCGCATTCCTACTCGGTGCTGCGCGCGAAGTTCGACGCCTGGTTTGCGGAGCAAGCCGAAAAGGGCGGCGCGATGGTCGTCCCGGAAACCGTTGTGGATCGCCTCATCGTCAAGAACGGACGCGTGATCGGCGCCGGCACCGGACGGGGTGACGATGTCTACGCCGAAGTCACGATCGTCTGCGAAGGCATCGGCCTGGGCGCCGGACTGCTCGAGAACACCGTGATCAACGGCAAGCCGCTCCGCCGGAAGCTGCGGGACAACGAAGTCGCGATGGCGGTCAAGGAGATCATGCAGCTCGATCCCGGCCTGATCGAGGAGCGCTTCAACTGCGAGTCTGGCGAGGGCTGCACGATCGAATGCTTCGGGGACTCCACCATGGGGATGTCGGGATTCATGTTCATCTACACCAACCGCGACACGCTTTCGGTTGGAGGTGGCGCGCTGCTGAGCGAGTTCAACAAGACTTTGCGCACGCCCAACGATCTGATCGAGCACTTCAAGCAGCACCCTGCGGTCAAGCCACTGCTGCGCGGAGCCGAGACGGTGGAGTACCTGGCGCACCTGATTCCGGAGGGCGGCTACCGCGGGATCCCGCGCGTGTACGGACCCGGATACCTGGTCTGCGGCGACGCAGCGATGCTGTCCAACCCTGTCCATCGGGAGGGATCGAACCTTGCGATGGAGTCGGGCCGGCTCGCGGGCGAGACCGTGATCCACGCCAAGGAGGCTGGCGACTTCTCAGAACGAAGGCTTGCCGAGTACCGGGGCAGGCTCGACCACTCCTGGATCATGGCGGACATGAAGAAGTACGACAAGGCGGTGCCCCTCCTCGAGCACAACCCTCAGATGCTGACGAAATATCCATCCGTCCTGGACCGCTCGATGGACGAGTTCTTCCGCGTCGATGGGGCGTCGAAGTGGGACAAGCAACGCAACATCTTCAGGATGCTGCGCAAGGAGGGCATGGTCCGCATGGGCTGGGACACGTTCAAAGCGCTCTGGGCCATGAAATGAAGGACACCCTTCAACACACCGAAGACGGCGTCGCTTACGAGGACGGAGTCCTCAACCTGCGAGACGGCCGCGAGCTGGCATGGCGGTGGTGGGGCGACCCCGACGGAACCCCGCTTCTGCGCATCCAGGGCACGCCGTCGTCGCGCTTGCAGCGAAATCCCGACAAGAGCGTGCAGAGCGATCTCAGCGCGCGCTACCTGATGGCGGACCGGCCAGGTTACGGCCACTCCACGCGCAAGCCGGGCCGAGGCATCGTCGACATCGCGGACGACTACGCCGCCCTACTCGAACACCACGGTCTGGAGCGAGTGCCCGCCATGGGCACGAGCGGCGGAGGTCCGCACGTCCTCGCGCTCGGGGCGCGGTATCCAGACAAGGTCTCGGCCCTGACCGTGGTGGTGGGTGGCACGCCGCTCGTCGAGGAAGAGGTGGCCCAGCTGGTCGGCGTGAATGCGCGGGGCTACGCCCTTGCCGAGCAGGGTTGGGAGCCACTCCACCAGTTTCTGACGGAGATTCGGGCTCGGCTTCTCGGCGACGAGGGCATGCAGGGCGTGCTCAGCGACGCCCCTCCGACCGATCGGGCGATCATGTCCGACCCCGTCTGGCAACGCATGTCGCGCGACAACCTCGCTGAGACCCTGCGGCAGGGCGCCGAAGGTTGGGCGGACGAATCGTTCGCCATGCACGGGAGCTGGGATTTCGATCCTGACGAAGTCCGGACGTCGGTTACCTGGTGGCACGGTGACGACGACAAGAACGCGCCGCTCTCCGCCGCACGGCGCGTGGTGGCGCAGCTACGGAAGGTCGACCTCCACGTGTGGCACGACGAGGGCCACTTCGTATCCCTGACGCACGACAAGGAGATCGTTCAGGAGCTCCTCGAGAGGGGCTAGCTGAGCCTCCCCACTCGCTGGGGAGGTCGGCCCGAAAGGCCGGGTGGGGACCCCGCTAACCCGATACGTTGACGTGGATCGTGTGGTAACCGCTCGAGCCGCTCGGATAGCTCGGCGCGTTGCCCGAGTCCTGGAGCGAACCCGCCGCGTCGGTGGCGCGCACCCTCAGCGTGTAAGAGCCGTGCGAGTTGGGACTCCAGGTCGCCCGCCAGATGACCCAGGTCAGCTTCGACAGCGGCGCGTCGAAATTCGCCACGCTCCAGCTTGAGCCTCCGTCAGTCGAGTACTCCACCTTGCTGATGCCCCGCAAGCCGGCGAACGCGACACCGGCCACCTGGATCGCGCCGACCTTGATGATCTCGCCGTCCTGCGGAACGTCGAATCGCGAAGTCGTCTTGACGACCGCGTTGTGGTCCCACCCCTGCTGCTCCCAGTAGCCGTGCGCCTCCTGCGTCACGAGGTCGATGCTGTCGAGCCACTTCGGGCCCTTCATCCCGTAGTGGCCCGGAATCAGCATGCGGGCGGGGAATCCATGGCTCATGGGTAGGGGAGCGCCGTCGAGCTCGTAGACCACCAGCACCTCCGGGGCACCGGTGACGAGGCTGAGCGGGATGCTCTCCGTGTAGCCGTCTCGCGCCTTGAAGGCGACCCAGCCGGCCTGCGCCTGCGGGCCCGCCATCGCGACCAGGTCGCGCAGGGCCACGCCCTTGAAGTTGCCGGTGCTCATCTGGTCGCCGCCGACGTTGTTGCTGATGCACTCGAGGGTCACGTACTCCTCGGTCGCGGGAAGCGCGCGAAGGTCCGCAAGCGAGAGGCTGAAGGGCTTGTCGGCGAGGCCGCCGACACGCAGCCGCCAGCTCTGGCCGTCGACGCTGGGGTCGACGAAGTTCTTGGACACGATGTAGAAGTTGCCGACTGGGGTTATCTCCGGCGAGATCCCGCCCAGCCCTGAGCCGGGCGGGTTGAAGATGGCCTCGTACCAGTTAGGGAAGAGGCGGAGGGCCAGGCCGCCAACGCTGACGGCGGCGATGCCGACCGGAACGGCGGCCAGGAGGCGGCGCCGGCCAAGGTCTACATCAGGCGGGCCCGTCCCGCCGAACTGCAGGACCACCGCGTAGATCGCGAAGAGCGCGGCCCAGGTCACAGGAGTCGCCGGGCCGTCGTTCAGGCCGAGCATGCCGGCGCCCGCGACCGGCAAAAGGATCACCACCACGATGACCCAGGCCAGTCCAGCGAACGCAAACGGAACCCAGGTCGAAGTCCAGCGCAGGTTTGCCACAGCCGATGCCGCGCCAAGGGCTCCGAGCGCGACGACCATGGCGACGATCAGGCCCACCTCCTCGACCACCTTGCCCGCGTGCTGGAGGGTGTCGATCAGGAATCCGAAGACAAAGCCCGGCATCAGAGAGAGGATTGGTTCGTTGAGCAGCTGGGGCAGCGGCCGCAACCCGATGATGGCACCGCCCCAATACATCAACGCGACGAGCGTCGCGCCACCGATGCAGCCCCACCCGAAGCCACTCCACGCCGCAGCCCTACGTGTCACGCGTGAGGTTGTACCACCGAAAGGTACGCACGCGGTGTAAGCATTCGTCGGCGGCTGGTAGCATCGGTGCGTCGGATGCCGGCCCCGATTACTCCCGAGGACCTTTACCGTTTTCGTTGGATCGACCACGTACGCCTGAGCCCAGACGGCGAACGGGTCGCGTACCAGGTTGGTTGGGCTGACGCGGGCGCAAGGCAGAGCCGGAGCCGAATCGTCGTGCGCCGCCTGCTCGATCCCGAGCCTGTGGAACCGACCGCGGGAGTGCTCCGCGATCACTCTCCGGAATGGTCGCCCGACGGCCGCAGCCTCGCCTTCGTCAGCCGCGTCGGCGCTGCGGACCAACTCTTCGTGCTCGATGTCACCACCGGCGCTGCCGCTCAGCAGTTCAGCTCGGTGCCTGACGGTGTCGGCCTGCCGCGATGGTCACCCGACGGCAAGCGAATCGCGTTTCTCGGGTCGGTCCTGGCCGACCCCGACGCGGTCGTCGACGACCCGCGACCGCCTGAGAGCCGCGACCAGCTTCGTCGGGCGCCTGTCGCGCGGGTGGTTCGCCGGCTCGACTACAAGCACGACGGGCGCGGTTATGTCGACGGCCGGATGCACCACCTGTACGTCGCGTCCGCGACCGGCGGAGACGTGAAGCAGCTGACCGACGGGGCGTGGGACGTCAGCGATTTCGACTGGTCGCCCGACAGCTCGCGCCTGGTGGTCGCCGGCAACGCAGAGCCGGGCTCCGACCTGCAGCGCGAGCTCCACCTGTACCTGGTCGACCTCGAGACGAATCTGGTCCGGCTCGGCGGCGGCTTCTACCTGAGCTCGCCGATCTGGTCGCCCAAGGGCGACATGATCGCGTTCATCGCGCCAAACGGCCTGGACGTCGGCCTGCTGGAACGCATGTGGGTTGTGCCGCTCGCGGGCGGAGGACCGCGTTGCCTCACGGCTGACTTCGACCAGGCGGTCAACGACAGCGTCATCAACGACATGCGCGCAGGCCACGCGACCAGGGTCATCTGGTCGGCGGAAGGCGACCGGATCTACTTCCCGGCGAGCGGATCGGGCGTGACCTCGATCCACTCGGTCGATCTCGACGGCAACATTCGCGAAGAGGCCGGCGGGCGGCGCCGGATCTATGACTTCGACGTCGCCAATGGCGTCCTTGTCTTTTGCGCCTCAGACCCGACAAACCCGGGCGAGCTCTACATGCTCACGCAAGGCGCGGAGGCACGTGTCACCGACCTGAACCCATGGCTGCACGAGCGCTTCGTAGCGCTGCCGGAGCAGGAGTACTTCACCGCTCCGGACGGTTGGAAGCTCGAGGGCTGGGTGCTCAAACCGCAGGGCTTCGACCCGAACCGCCTCCATCCGACCGTGATGGAGATCCACGGCGGTCCGCACGCCCAGTACGGATGGTCTTTCTTCCACGAGCTGCAGATCCTCGCGGGCATGGGTTTCGTCGTCTTCTACATGAACCCGCGAGGTTCCGACGGCTACGGCGAGCGTTTCCGCCGCGACGTGGTGCGGGACTGGGCGGGCAAGGATTACCTCGACCTCATGGCGTCGCTCGACCAGATCATCGAGCGCGCCGGGTACATCGACGCGAACAGGCTCGGCGTCGGGGGCGGCTCCTACGGCGGCTACATGACCAACTGGATCATCGGCCAGACCAACCGGTTCTCGGCCGCGGTCTCGATGCGGTCGATCTCCAACCTGGTCAGCGAGTACCCGCAACACGACATCGTCCTGTGGGGCGTCCTCCAGCTCGGTCCGCCGCCCTGGCCGAACCTCGACGAGCTGTGGCGCCGTTCGCCGATCCGGTACGTCCAGAACATGAAGACCCCGCTCTTGCTCACCGCCGGCGAGATGGACCTCAGGTGCGCGATGTCGCAGTCGGAGGAGCTGTTCGGCGCGATGCGCCTGCTCGGCAAAACGGTCGAGCTCGTGCGATTCCCCGAGGAATCGCACGACCTGTCGCGCAACGGTCGCCCCGACCGCCGGGTCGAGAGGTTGCGCCGGATCGCCGGCTGGTACGAGCGGTACCTCGGCACGGCCGCGGTTGACCGACCCGCCTCGGAGGAGGCGACCCAGATTCTGCCCATCCCGGCCGAGGCGCCGCGTGAGTGGGCCAAGACAATTGCCATCGGAAGCCGGCCGGAGGCTGACGAGCTTGCGGCCGAGGCGTCGCCAGTCACCGCGGTCGTCGAGCCGGAGGTCATCCAGCCCACTGTCCCCGACGACGCGACGGCGGAAGCGCCGATCATCCAGCCGGAGGCACTGCCGGATCTGCCCGGTCCGGATGAGCCCGCGCTCGAGCCTGCCGCCGAGGCCGCTCCGGAGACCGTCGAGGCGCAGCGCGAGCCTGAGCCGGGACCGGTCGTCGCCGAGCCGGCGCCGGGGTCAGAGCCTCTGCGCGAACCGGAGCCTGAGCTCGAGCCTGCCGCCGAGGCCGCTCCGGAGACGGTCGAGGCGCAGCCCGAGCCTGAGCCGGAACCGGTCGTCGCCGAGCCGGCGCCGGAGCCGGAGCCTGTGCGCGAACCGGAGCCTGCCACGGAACCCGAACCTGAGCCGGAACCTGCGATCGCGGCGCTGGCCCCCGCACCGGAACCCGAACCTGAGCGTGAGGCCGAACCCGAATCCGTGGAGCTGGTGTCCGCGATCACGGAGCCGGCGCTGTCCGCTTTCGACGAGCCGGGTTACTTCGGCGAGCCGCCGCCCGTTGCGGAGCCAGAGCCAGAGGCAGAGCGTGCGCCGGAGCCGTTGGTCGCCGAGGCGTTCACCCCCCAGTCAGAACCCGAGCCCGAGCGCGAGCGTCAGCTGCAGCCCGAGCCGATGGCGGCCAGCGCCGCCGAGCCCGCGGCCCAGACCTCCGCCCCGGACGTGAGCTCGACGCTGGTGGCTTGGCCGTCGGGGGCGCCATCCACCGCACCCGGAAACGGAGAGCCGGCAGAGCCGGCATCTTTCGAGGAGGCAACGGGGGTCATTCCGGTCTGGCAGCAGACCGACCCGAACGCCGATTCCAGGCGCACGGTCTCGTTGCAGGCGATGCCGCCGGAACAGGTGGCGGCGGGCTCGACGTTCGCGGCCATGCTCACTTTCGAGTCGGGCCCGTTCGCGGGAAGGATCGTCGCGCTGCCCAACCAGATGGTCACGATCGGCCGCGCGCCTGACAACGACGTCGTCGTGGGCGATCCCGCGACCTCAGGCCATCACGGGCGCATCGAGGTCCGCACCGGTTCGTTCTGGATCAGCGACCTCGGCAGCACCAACGGCACGCAGGTCAACGGTGAGCAGGTGATCGAGAAGCAGCTCACCGACGGCGACATGATCGCCATCGGGCAGAACACGGTCCGCTTCACGCTCGAGTCGTAGTCCGGCTCCTCATCGCGCCGACCAGAACGTCGTACTCACCCATGTGGCGTCTGATATGCGCGCCCGCGGGTCGCAGCAGCAGCTCCGATCCCGGCAGGCCGTCGAGATCTTCGACCTCGGCCCAGATGTTCGGATCGAGATAACCGGCGCGATTCGCCTGGTTCGTTTTGAGTGGCGGCGCCGCATCGAGGCTCGACTCCGTCTGCTTCGCGAACCAGTCCATCACGGCCGCTCGCACGTCGCGGAGATATGCAGCGACCTCTGTCCTGGACGTCGATGCGGTGACCTCGTCCGCGAGGCAGTCTGCGATCCCTGCGCCGTAACAGGCTTCGCGCGCAAAACGCCCTTGCCACGTGGACGAGTCGGCGACCTCGGCAATGCCCTGGAGTGCGGAGTGAATGGTCCAGTCGAGGATGCGCGCGCAGTGCCAGAGGATGAACCCAGGCTTGCTCGTCGAAGGGAACGCGCGCTGGTTCCACTCCTGGTCACTGATTGCATTGAGTCGCTCCTGGACCATCCCGAAGGACCCGCTGAGGAGCACGCGCAGGACGTCGACGCCCGTCATGGCCCGGCCATGTTAACGCGAGACGAGGTGAGGCCCCAGGCGCTTCATTCCATTCGCCACCACGCGTCGCTGGTGGCAGGAGAGGGTTCCGCGGGGGAGGACAAGCGTCCTCACCCGCGCCTAAGACCGTCGGTAGTCTTGTCGGCCCATGGCAGCGGTGGTCGAGATCTGGCGCTATCCAGTGAAGTCGATGGCGGGCGAGCGCCTGGAATCGTGCATGGTCACCCAACACGGTCTCGAAGGTGACCGCCGGTGGGCATTCGTCGATGGCGCGCCACATCGCGCGGGCAAGCTCTTCAACATCAAGCAGCACGACCCGCTGATGACCTATCGCGCCCGCTACGCGGGCGGCGTTGTCGAGGTGTTGACGCCGGATGGTGCGTTGGTGGCCCTGGACAGTGCGCTCGTCGACAAGCTCGAGCTCGAGTCCGCCAGGCCGCTCGAGCTTCGCGACCTCGCCGGCGGCAACTTCGATGACGAGCCGGTGTTGATCATCAACCTTGCCTCGGTTTCCTCATTCGCGCGCGAGGCGGGCATGGCGGTCGACCACCGTCGGTTCCGGGCCAATCTGTATCTCGAAGGGATCGAGCCCGACGAAGAGATCGGCTGGGTTGGCAGACGGATTCGGGCCGGCGACGCCGAGCTCGAGGTGGTGAGCCGGTGTGTGCGCTGTGTCGTGATCACCAAGGATCCGGACACCACGGCTGCGGCGCCGGAGCTGCTTGACCTGCTCGTTGACCGCCACGACAAATGCATGGGCGTGTACTGCCGGGTGGCGAAGGCGGGTCGCGTTGCAGTGGGAGATTTCGTAGGGGTCTAACCTTCACTCAGGTTCCCACGTCTCAGCAAGAGGAGCGCCGGGCGCGCAGGGCGCACAGCATGGAGGAAAAATGGCGGTCAAGGCTTTCTCTGACGAGTGGGCCAAGCAGTTCGAGGACGAGGTCAACAAGTCGAGCGTCTACAAGGCAGCGGCGAAGGGCTGGAAGTGGACGGTCGGCCTGGTGGTCGAGGCTGAGACGGACAAGAACTTTCCCAAGTCGCGCGGTGTGGTCATGGACCTGTTCGACGGCGCGGCCCGCTCGATCAAGGTAGGGTCCGCCGCCGAGGCGCAGAAGTGTGACTTCGTGATCACGGCGCCCTACTCGCGCTGGAAGCAGGTCGCGACCAAGGAGCTTGACGCCACGAAGGGGATGCTGCAGGGCAAGCTCAAGCTGAAAGGCGATCTGCCGACGATCGTGCGATACACGAAGGCGTCGCAGGAGATGACCGAGTGCACGACCCGGGTGCCGGTCGTATGGCCCGACGGAAACTAAGAACCAAGACGAACACCAAACCTGTCGAATACGCGGACGGTGAGCCGAGCGCTTTCGCCGCGATGCTCGGCGGCCTGATCGAGGCGAACGTGGACAGCCGAGCCGACAGAAAGAAGGATTTCGACTCCCTCGTGGCCCGGGTCGGGATCTGGGTCACGGACATCGACGAGGGCGTGACGCTCGACTTCCGCAAGGGATCGCTTGTCGTCTACAACGGCCTCCAGGCCAAGCGCGATCTCACGATTCGCGCTCAGGCCGGCACGGTCATGAACCTGAGCAACCTCAAGATCGGCCTGCTCGGAATGCCGATCTACTACGACGAGGTCGGGCGAAGCGTCGCGATGAAGTTGGTGCAGGGCAAGCTGCGCATCGAGGGTTTGCTCGGCAACTTTGCCACCCTCAACACCGTGACGCGCATCTTCTCTGTGCAATGAAGCTGGCCGTGATCGGAGCCGGGAGCATGGGCGCGCAGATCGCGCAGCAGGCGGCGCTGCACGACGTGGAGGTGGTGCTTCAGGACAAGGACGAGGCGCAGCTGGGCAAGGCTCGCGAATCCAACCGGGGCCACCTGGCGCGTCGCGTCGAGAAAGGGAAGCTGTCGCAGGCGAATGCCGAGGTCGCCCTCGAACGCGTCGGCACCACCATGGATCTCGGCCAGGCGGTGTTCGAGGCCGATTTCGTGATCGAAGCGGTCTTCGAGGACATCGAGGCGAAGCGAGCGATCTTCGAAGCCGTTGACGGGCTGGCACCACCCGATGCGATCCTCGCCAGCAACTCATCGACCATCGGGATCAGCAAGCTCGCCGATGTGACCCGTCGCCCGGAGCGCTGCCTGAACATGCACTTCTTCTATCCGGCGCTCGTAATGGACCTGGTCGAGATCGTGCGCGGGCCAAAGACAAGCGACGACGCGGTGGAGCGTGCCGTTGCCCTCGCGCGCCAGATCGGGCGCACGCCTGTCGTCCTCAACAAGGAGATCGATGGCTTCATCGTCAATCGCATCCTCCATGCGGCGACGCAGGAGGCCTATCGCTTGCTCGACGCCCACGTCGCCTCGTTCGAGGACATCGACATCGCCGTCGAGAAGGGGCTCAACTGGCCGATGGGACCGTTCCGGCTGGGCGATTTCAGCGGGCTCGACGTCACCTACAACGCTCGCTTGCATATGTACAGGTCGACCGGTGACGACCGTTACAAGCCCTCGCCGCAGCTCGAAGCAAAGGTCACGGCCGGCAAGCTGGGGCGCAAGACGGGCGAAGGCTGGTACACGTACTGACGTGAAGATCCATCACGTCGGCGTCGCGGTCGAGGACCTCGAGGCCGCTATCGAGCTCTATACGAACAATTTCGGGGCCGAGCTGACGCATCGCGCCTCCAACGAAAAGGATGGCCTCACCGCGGCATTTCTCCGCGCCGGCGAAGCGGAGGTCGAGCTGATCCAGCCTTTGCGCGAGGACACGCCAGTCGGCAAGTTCCTCGCGAATCGCGGTCCAGGTCTGCACCACATCGCGATCGCGGTGAAGGACATCCACCAGGCGATTGCCGAAGCGCGAGCAAAAGGTCTCGACATGATCGACCAGGAGCCGCGCATCGGCCTTCACGGCACGCGCATCGCCTTCGTTCACCCGAAAAGCGTGGGCGGAGTGCTGACGGAGTTCGTCGAGACATGACTGATGTGCAGAACGACAGTGGCCTGCCCCTAAAACCCGTCTACTCGGTGGAAGACCGGCGCGCCGGGCGCGCGGAGGGCGCTCCCGCCGCTCCTCAGGACGAGCAGCTGCCCGGTGCGTTCCCCTTCACGCGCGGCATCCACAAGGACATGTACCGCGGCCGGCTCTGGACGATGCGCCAGTACGCGGGGTTCGGCACGGCCGCGGAATCCAACCAGCGGTATCGCTTCCTGCTCAAGCAGGGCCAGACCGGACTCTCCGTCGCCTTCGACCTGCCGACGCAGATCGGCTACGACTCCGATGATCCGATGGCAAATGGCGAGGTCGGCAAGGTCGGCGTCGCGATCGACTCCCTCGTGGACATGGAGATCCTGCTGCGCGACATCCCGCTCGAGCGCGTCTCGACTTCGATGACGATCAACGCCACCGCGGCGATGCTTCTGCTTCTCTACCAGCTCGTCGCGGAGAAGCAGGGATGCCCTCCGGACAAGATCACCGGCACGGTCCAGAACGACATCCTCAAGGAGTACGCCGCACGCGGGACGTACATCTTTCCGCCCAAGCCGTCGATGAGGCTGATCACCGACCTCTTCGCGTACTGCGCGGAAAACTTGCCGAACTGGAACACAATCTCCATCTCCGGCTATCACATGCGCGAGGCCGGCTCCACCGCGGCCGAAGAGGTGGCACTGACCCTCAGCCATGCGATCGCCTACGTCGAGGCGGCGCAGGCGGCCGGCCTGTCCGTGGACGACTTCGCACCGCGAGTTTCCTTCTTCTTCGCGTGTCACATGGATTTTTTCGAGGAGGTCGCCAAGTTTCGAGCCGCGCGGAGGATGTGGGCCCGGATCATGCGCGACCGCTTCCATGCCGCCGACCCTCGCTCCCAAGCCCTGCGCTTTCACACCCAGACCGGTGGCGTCACGCTGACCGCGCAGCAGCCCCTGAACAACATCGTCCGCACGACGCTCGAAGCCATGAGCGCTGTTCTCGGGGGCACGCAATCGCTACACACCAACGCTTATGACGAGGCGCTCGGCCTGCCTTCGGAGGCGGCAGCTGAGATCGCGCTGCGGACGCAGCAGGTCATCGGCTACGAGACGGCGGTGCCTCTTGTCGCCGACCCCCTGGGCGGTTCCTACTACGTCGAGAACCTCACCGACCGCGTCGAGGAAGAGGCGCTCGCCATCATGGCCGAGATCGACGAGCTGGGCGGTGCTGTCGCCTGCATCGAGGCGGGCGGGACGCAGCGGCGCATCGCGGACAGCGCCTACCGGCTGCAGCGTCGCATCGAGGCGGGGGAGAGGGTCGTGGTGGGTGTGAACCGCTACGTCGAGACCAACACGCCGCCCGTCGAGATCATGAAGGTGAGCCCGCGACACCAGCTCGCGCAGGCGCACGCGCTGAAGAAGCTGCGTGCGGGCCGCGCCAAGGCGGCCGTCGATCGCCATCTGGAGGAGCTGGAGCGCGCCGCCCGAGGGACCGACAACCTGATGCCACCGCTGAAGGCCGCGCTGGCCGATTACGTAACGATCGGCGAATGCTGCGCCGTTCTGCGCGGCGTCTTCGGCGAATACCACCCAGGGGAGGCTGCATGAGCAATCCGTATCCAGCCGTGATCCCGATGCTCGCGTATGAGAACGGCCCGGCGGCCATGGATTGGCTTGCGCGTGCTTTCGGCTTTCGCGAGCGGGCGCGCATGGTCGGGGACGATGGACGCCTGAGCCATGGGGAGATGGAGGCCGGCTCCGGGCTGATCATGCTCGCGACGCCCTCTCCGCATTACCACGGGCCGAAGCGACATCGCGATGAGTGCGAGGCCGCCTCGCGATGGTCGGAGGTCCCGTACATCGTCGACGGGGTGCTGGTGTATGTCGAAGACGTGGCGGAGCATTTCGAGCGCGCCCAGAATGCTGGGGCGACGATTCTCTCGCCGCTCGAGGAGGGCGGCGAGGGCAAGCGCTACCGCGCCGAAGATCTCGAGGGCCACCGCTGGATGTTCATGCAGAAGTGACGACGCGGAAGGTCGACCCACTCAATGAGCTTCGTCAGCGCAAGTACGAAGCAGGCCACGGCGACGCCGAGGCCTTCAACCGCCAGCACGCCAAGGGCAAGCTCACCGCGCGGGAGCGGATCTCGCGCCTGGTCGATCGCAACTCCTTCGAGGAGATCGACCTGTTCGCGAGGCATTCGGGCGGCGTGCCTGGCGACGGTGTGGTCACCGGGCTCGCGAAGATCGACGGGCGCGACGTGATGCTGTTCAGCCACGACGCGAGCGTGTTCGGCGGCTCGCTCGGCGAGGTATTTGCCGAGAAGGTGATCAAGGTCATGGACCTCGCGCTCACGAACCGGATCCCGATCATCGGCATCAACGATTCGGGCGGTGCGCGGATCCAGGAAGGCGTCGTCTCGCTCGCGGGCTACGCGGAGATCTTCTGGCGCAACGTCGAGGCGAGCGGGGTCATTCCTCAGCTCAGCCTCATCCTCGGTCCATGCACTGGCGGTGCGGTCTACTCGCCGGCGATCACGGACTTCACGTTCATGGTCCACGGCGTCGGCTACATGTTCATCACCGGCCCGGAGGTGATCCGGGTCACGACCGGCGAGAACGTCACCTTCGACTCCCTCGGCGGCGCGGAGGTCCACAACGTCAAGTCGGGCGTTGGCAGCTTCCTCGCTGAGAGCGAAGAGGAGTGCTTCGCCCAGGTCCGCAAGCTCTTCAAGTACATCCCGCAGAGCTGTGAAGACCAGCCTCCGGCGCTCGCGCCGAGCGACGACCCCGACCGCGCCGCCCCCGGCCTGGCGACGATCATCCCCGACAACCCGAAGGAGCCTTACGACATCAAGGACGTGATCACGATGGTTGTCGATCGAGGCGACTTCCTCGAGGTGCAGCCCTTCTACGCGATGAACATCGTGGTCGGGTTCGCGCACCTCGACGGCAAGCCGGTCGGCGTGGTGGCGAATCAGCCCAAGGTGATGGCGGGAGCCCTCGACATCAACGCGTCGGACAAGGGTGCTCGCTTCGTCCGGTTCTGCGACGCGTTCAACATCCCGCTCGTCACGTTCGTCGACGTGCCGGGATTCCTGCCGGGCACCTCGCAGGAGTACGGGGGCATCATCCGTCATGGCGCGAAGTTGCTCTACGCGTTCAGCGAAGCGACGGTGGCCAAGCTCACCGTGATCACGCGCAAGGCTTACGGGGGCGCCTACTGCGTCATGTGCTCGAAGCACATCCGCGCCGACTTCAACGTCGCATGGCCGACCGCGGAGATCGCGGTGATGGGACCGGAAGGCGCGGTCAACATCCTGTTCCGCCGCGAGCTCACGAGCGACGCCGATCCCGCGGGGCGCCGCCGCGAGCTGGTCAGCGAGTACACGGAGCGATTCGCCAACCCCTACATCGCGGCCGAGCGCGGCTACATCGACGACGTGATCGAGCCGGGCCGCACGCGGTCGGAGCTCATCCGCGCTTTGCGCATCGCCGCGCGCAAGGACCGCAAGCGATCTCCGCGCTGGCACGGCAACATCCCGCTGTGAAACGATCGCTCTGAGTTGAAGCTCCTCGAATATCAGGCCAAGGAGGTGCTGTCGTCGCTTGGCATCCCGATCCCGCCCGGCGTGGTGGCGCGCACCCCGGCCGAGGCTGTCGCCGGGTTCGAAAAGCTCGGTCCGGTGGCCGTCAAGGCCCAGGTTCCGGTCGGAGGACGGGGCAAGGCCGGTGGGATCAAGCTGGCGACGACGGCCGATGAGGCGCGGAAAGCCGCCGAGCAGATCATCGGGATGGACATCAAGGGGTTCAAGGTCCCGCTCGTCTACTGCGAAGCGGCGCTCGAGATCGAGCGCGAGATCTACGTCGGATTCACGGTCGACCGCGACGCGCGGGCCAACATCCTGCTGCTGTCAGCCAAGGGCGGCATCGACATCGAGCAGGTGGCCGAAGAATCGCCCGAGTCGATTGCGCGTCTCTATCCGAATCCCTGGCGCGGACCAATGGAATTCGAGCTGACACAGCTGGTCTACGACGCGGGCCTTGGCGAGCTGGCGCGGCCGCTCAGCGCGACCATCAAGAAGCTCTATCGCGCCATTCCCGAGGTCGATGCCCTGACCGCCGAGATCAACCCACTGGTCGTGACGAAAAACGGTGAGGTGATCGCGGGCGACGCGAAGCTCGAAGTTGACGAGAACGCCGCGTGGCGGCACAAGGATCTGGAAGAGCACTATGGTGGCGTCGTCGAGGGCGACCCGTACGAGGTCGAGGCGAAAAAGCGCGGGCTCACATATGTATCGCTCGACGGCGAGATCGGGATCATCGGCAACGGCGCGGGGCTCTGCATGAGCACCCTCGACCTCGTGCAGCGCGCGGGCGGACGGGCGGCGAACTTTTGCGACATCGGCGGCGGGGCGAAAGCCGAAGTGGTCGAAAACGCGCTCGCGGTCATCCTCATGAACCCGCGCGTGAAGGGCGTCTTGATGAACGTTTTCGGCGGGATCACGCGCGGGGACGAGGTGGCCAAGGGCCTCGTCCACGCTCGCGACAACTTGAAGATGAAGCTGCCGTTGGTGGTCCGACTTAGTGGGACCCGCGAGGAGGAAGGCCGCAAGATCCTCAAGCAGAACGGCATCGAGCCCGGGGCGAACGCCTGGGAGGCAGCACAGAAGATCGTCGAGCTTGCGACGATGGGAACCCCCACCCCGGCCGCTGCGCGGCCGGACCTCCCCGCGGAGGAGGTGACGCTTGAGCATCCTTCTTGATGCCTCCACCCGCGTGATCGTGCAGGGCATCACCGGCCGCGAAGGTTCCTTTCACACCGAGCAGATGCAGGCGCTCGGCACGAACGTGGTCGCCGGCACGAGCCCGGGCAAGGGCGGGACCACCCACCTCGGCGTGCCGGTCTTCAACACGGTGGCCGACGCTGTCATGGCAACCGGCGCGAACGCCTCCGGCATCTTCGTACCGCCTCCCTTCGCGCCCGACGCCATCATGGAGGCTGCCGCGGCCGGGATCAGTCTCATCGTGTGCATCACCGAGGGCATCCCGATCCAGGACATGATCCGGGTCAAGGACTTCCTGCGCGGTTATCCCTCGGCGCGATTGCTTGGTGCCAACTGCCCTGGTTTGATCACCCCTGGCGTGGCCAAGATCGGGATCATCCCGCAGCGAATCACGATGTCGGGGCCGGTCGGGCTCGTGTCCCGGAGCGGAACCCTGACCTATGAGGTGGGATCGGCGCTATCCGCCTCGGGCCTTGGACAGTCGACGATCGTCGGCATCGGCGGTGATCCAGTGCTCGGGCTGACCTTTAGAGATGTGATCGAGCTCTTCGAGCGGGATCGGGCGACAACTCACCTGGTCGTCATCGGTGAGATCGGGGGCAGCGACGAAGAGCACGCGGCCGAGCTCCTGGGCCGCGGCAGCCGGCTGAAGACAGTTGCCTTCATCTCCGGCCGTACCGCGCCCGAAGGCAAGCGAATGGGCCACGCAGGCGCCATCATTTCCGGCAACCGTGGGACCGCAAAGAGCAAG
>Ga0137387_10000465_pt1 | contig 17350 bp, 8 predicted proteins | sample SagtaG_3_FD_104909 | JGI IMG/M metagenome (GOLD analysis project Ga0137387, IMG submission 104909) | Vadose zone soil microbial communities from Angelo Coast Range Reserve, California, USA - Sage2_R_115_16 metaG | ecosystem: Environmental > Terrestrial > Soil > Vadose zone > Saprolite | place...
GCCGCATCGTGTTCGCGACCAGCAACCACGCCGTCGGTTTCTACCGCCGCGACGAGACCATCGATCACCGCGTCACCCCGAAGCCCGACAGCCGCTACGGCGTGTCGAAGGCGTTCGGCGAGGCGCTCGGCAGCCTCTATGCCGACAAGTACGGAATGGAAGTGGTCTGCGTGCGCATCGGCAACGTCAATCCGCGGCCGATGGACAAAAGGCGGCTCTCGATCTGGCTCTCGCCGCGCGATCTCGCGCAGCTCGTGTCGATCGCGATCGATCGCCCCGGCATCCGCTTCGAGATCGTGTACGGGATCTCCGGCAACAAGCGCCGCTGGTACGACAACTCGAACGCCGAGCGGCTCGGATACCGTCCGCAGGACGACAGCGAGCCCTACGCCGAAGAGGTGCTCAGGAACGAGAAGCCCGGCGCGGACCCGCGCACCGAGCTCTACCAGGGAGGAACCTTCGTCCTCGCCGAAGAGGGCGGCGATCCCACGCGGGCGCCGGTGAAGGCGCAAGGCCCGAAGGCGCGCGCGGCGAAGAAGAAAAGGAAAGGCAAATGAGCACGGCAACGCGCCCGCGCCTCGAGGCGCCGCCGAACTCCTGCGACACGCACATGCACATCTATGATTCGCGCTTTCCGCAGGCGCCGGGCGGGCCGAAGCCGCCCGGGGACTTTCCGGTCGAAGCGTACCGGCGGATGCAGGCGCGGCTCGGCGTGTCGCGAGTGGTGGTCGTGCAGCCGAACGCCTACCAGGACGACAACCGCTGCACGCTCGATGCGATCGCCCAGCTCGGGACGAGCGCGAAGGGCGTGGGCGTGGTGAAGCCCTCCGTCACCGATGCGCAGCTCGATGCGCTCACCCGCGGCGGCATCCGCGGGATCCGCTTCATGACGCTCCCAGGAGGCGCGCTCGGCTGGGACGTGATGGACGGGCTCGCCGCGCGCGTGCACGCCTTCGGCTGGCACGCCGTGGTGCAGCTCGACGGCCGCACGCTCCCCGAGCGCGAAGCGCAGATCCTGCGTCTCCCCGGGCGCTTCATCATCGACCACGTCGGCAAGTTCCTCGAGCCCGTGCCGCCGGGGCATCCCTCGTTCAAGTCGCTGCTCAGGCTCGTGGACACGGGTCGCTGCTGGGTGAAGCTCTCCGCCGCGTACGAGGTATCGAAGAGCGGACCGCCGCGATACGAGGACGTCGGGGCCCTAGCGAGGGCGCTGGTGAAGGCGGCGCCGCAGCGCATGCTCTGGGCGAGCAACTGGCCGCATCCGACCGCGCCCAAGGACGCCTTCCCGGACGACGCTAACCTGCTGGATCTGCTGCTCGAGTGGGCGCCCGGCGAAGCCGTCCGCCGCAGGATCCTGGTGGACAACCCCGCCGAGCTGTACGGGTTCTAGCGCGCCCGGGCGCTAGCTAGGCAGCTTGACGTTCCTGATTTGCTTGTCTATGTTGGAAACATCGCCAGATTTGCATTTCGCATGCCTTGGGGTTTCTGAGGATCTGCCGTCCCCAAAACGTCAATACCGCCCAACCTTCTGTCTGAAGCGTGTTACGTTTCCGCGCGTCACTCTCGAGCGTCTCCTTGTTTCCGTGATACGCGAATCCGTCGCAATAGATCGCAATTTTTCGCTCAGGGTACGCGAAATCCGGAATCGTCAGCAGTTCTCGTTCCTTCCCAAGGATCGAATACTGCGAGGCCGGTTCCGGTAGATGGGCTGCAGTACGGATCACATCAAGGAGGGCTTTTTCGATCGCAGTCCCGGACATTGGCGTCGCGCTCGCAGCCGCTTGCATGGCGGCGAGCCAATCGACGGACAGACTTCGGCCATCGCCGGTGCGTCCGCGGCGAGGGGTCGCGGTCGGTTGTGCCTCCGCTATCTGAAAAAGGACGTTTCGTACCAGTTCCTTGTTAAGCAGCGCGTGGTCGAACTGGTTCCGCGCCGACTTCAGGCACCGGTAGCACGCGCGTTCGCACTCATGGTTGTAGAGCCTCTCTTGAGCGGCCCCTGCCCAAGCACCGAGATTCTTTGCAAGCTGCTCGAGATAGCCAGCGCCCCCCGGTGCGGTTTCGTAGAACACAAGCGTCCATCCGCCCGCACCGTCTGGATGTTGAAAGTACGCGATCTCGTCGGCCTCGATCTCCAACACTTCCTGCGCTCCAACTACCAAAGCCTTTCCGAGCGTACGGCAAAACGCCTTGGCCTCGTCCTGGTCTGCGGGAGCGATACCCGCAGGAGCGGGAAAAACCAGAACGTCCGCAGAGAATTCATAGCCGAGCACGTACGGTTTCGGCGAACCGCTGCAGATGCTGCGATGATTCTCGTTCCAACGTTCCAGCTTCGCATCGGTCAGACCATGGGGTCGGTGCCGCCCGCAGTTCGGGCAAAGATCGAAGCAATCCCCGGCACCGCCACGCCGCGCGTGTCGTCCCCAGTTTGTCACCAGCAGATTCGCTCTCGATCGGAACTCCAGCGCAACAAACTCGTAAGGATAGAGACTCGCCTCTGCCGCACCAGCGTCCAGCAGGTGCTCTTCGCGCTTGAAGTTTAGCCGCTGCCGGCTGTCTTCGGCAGACGTAATCTGCGTGTTCTCTTCTGCCTCGAACGAGTCGATCAGCGCAACCTCGGCTTGGTTGCTGATCGGGCTCGCGCAACGCGGACAGTTGTTCGCCGGTTCCCTCGCCGCAAAGCCGCATTGATTGCAGAAACAAAAACGCTCCACTTGACCGGATTGTTCTGCGCCGCGATCGCCCGGACCGGCACGACGGCTTCCCTCGAAGAACGCGCGAATGCTCTTCAGCTTGTGTCCATTGGCGTAGACCATGTTGCCGGGCGCGAACTCGAAGAGCGCGATCCAGGCCGCCCTTCGCAACGTCGGCGTATCGCCAACGCCGGGGTCCAGGGAGAAGGTGTCCGTAGGAAACTGGTACGACGGCAATACACCAATCTCTGCTAGATAGGAGAGAACGAACGCCTTTTCGCGATCGGTGGTGAGCTCCCGGTAGGCCCGCTGGCGCGCCCTCGCTTTCTGGTCGCTCTCGCGGCTTCGCACGATCTGCGAGAACTCATGGAACTCCTGATGCAGTCGCATCACCTGCACATGCCACTCCCGCACCGTTCGTTCCAGTTCGCCCGGGAACGCGGCGATCACCGGACCGACCGAATCACGACCCCGGAAGACCTCGGAGGCTTTCGTCGCGATCTCCATGCCCCTCGATTTAAGCACCTCGATGAGCGGCGCATAGAGATCATTCTTGAGCGTCGCAGGGTTCTGTTCGTCCTCCAACAAATCGCCCATCAGCCAGGAGAAGTCCTGGTTCAGCTCCTCGAGCGCGAAAGAGCGCACGTGGCGCGCAAGAATCTTGTCGTTCGCGAGACGTACGATCGGCGGCCTGAATTCGCCGCGCACCAGCCACGCCGGGTCCTCGAAGCAATGGCGGTCGTGCGGGCCCGTGCTACAGAAGGTGGTGACGAATCCGATCCGTAGGCGCCTTCCCGCACGCCCCGCACGCTGTATGTAGTTTGCGGGTCCGTGCGGCGCATTGCGCATCAGCACGCTGTACATGCTGCCGATGTCCACGCCGAGCTCGAGCGTCGGGCTGCAGACGAGAGTCTCGACACGGCCCTCCTTGAAGTTCTGCTCGCGCTTGGCACGCTCTTCCTGATCGATCTGCGCCGTGTGCTCCAGCGAGCGCAGGCGGCGCGGCCGGTCGGCGGTGTAGAGATCCACGTAATAGTTGTCGCCGTCGAACGTGCTCGCCTGAATGTCCTCGCCGTGACCCGAACAACCCGTGGACGCGAGACACGCATCCGCCCGGTACGGCCGCCAAATGGAACACTTTCGGCAGCGCCAACCGGTTCCAGCCTTTGCCAGCCGGATCACCCGCTTCGAAACCTGCAAGGGCCTCGTTCCGGAAAGGTGGCGCCGCGCTCCATCGGGCAACACCTGCGGCGACTCGACGATCTCGAACTCGCGCAACAAATCGAAGACGCTGCGGGTCCATTCCTCGCCAATCATGTCCCCAAGGCCGGCTTTGTCGCAGACCAGTTTGGCGACTCCTCCAGCCGCTCCCCGCTCGGTGTCTTTCACCAGCGGATCGAACTTGATTCCGGACACCGCGCGGCTGCGCAGCGCCTCGGGCCGGTCGAACATGAAGAGCGTCGCGCCGCGCTCGTGTTCTCCGACCGAAAGGTTGTACGGCTCCACGGTGAGGTAGCTCCAAGGCACCCTGCGGGGATCGAGATACCTCTGATAGAACTCGAACGACACCGCGCGCCGCCGCCTCATGAAGTCGAGGATCGCGCGCACGAGCATGGCGCCTTTCTCCACCGTGATCCGGGCCCGCTGACAGCGTTCGCCGAAGCGGCGATCGGCCACCAGCTTGTCGAGGAATTCGTACTGCACCTCGACGAGCGCGAGGTTCTCCAGGGCGATGCGCTGATGCGTAGCGCGGCAGAACTCGCCCGCTACCTCGTATTCGAGGGTGTGCCGCCAGTACTTCTCTTCGTCGCGCGTGAGGTTGTGCTTGGCGAGTCCGATGCTCTTGAAAATCTCAAGCACCCGGATCGGCAGGTCCTGAAGCGCGATGCCCGCGCTTCCCGCCTGCGCGACGGCGGCTTCGATCGCGTGTCGCAGCGCGAACTGGCGGTGCCGGTCGCTCATGTAGCCCGCCTGATGCGCGGCGTCCTGACGGTTATCTGCGAAGATGAGGAGCTTGCGCTCGGTATCCGGCACGCGGTCGAGGTGATGGGTACCGAGCACCGAGACGCTCGAGGCCACGCCGGTGCGCAAAAGCGTCAGAACGTCGCCGCGCGGGTAGCGGCTATTGCACACCGGGCACGTGCTGCCCCGGCCGCGCATCACGTGCTGCAGGCTCAGGTTCTCGGCCGGCACGCCCTCTGGCCGTGCATCGAACACTGACCCTTTCACGTGGTCCACATGCTGGCGCTGCAGCCGGCGCTGGGCCGCCGTCGTACGCTTGCGGCGCGCGTGCGGTACATCCTCCTCGGAACTTTCTGCGCCATCCCCGTCCTCGCCGTCGTCGCGCTCGCCCACCAACTCGGGGGTGATGAAAGCCGTTTCCTCGTCGCTCAGAAAATCGTCGTTTGCGACCGTCAGCTCAGGATGATCCGGGTCAAAGCGCACCTTGACGAAGTCCTGGCCGCAGGTTCGGCAAAGAACCGCGGGGCGCACCGCGCTGCCGCACTTGCATCGGTCGGCGCCGTCGGTGGAGAGCGTGCGGCACGCCGGATTCATGCAAAGTCCGACGTCGTACACGCCGTGAAAGAAGGTATGCAACTTGGGCCTCAGGATTGGCGGTTCGGCATCATCACCAAAGCTTCCCACCAGCAAATAGGCCTCGATTAACTGCGCGAGCGATGCAACCGGTGTTTCGCGTAGCGCCGGAACGCGCTCCTGCAATGCCTGCGCCATTTCCTCGAGCGAGCGCGGAGTCTCCGCCACTGCCGCGAGAGCTTCGACGAAGCGATTGCCGTCGAGCAGCGCGCGCAGTTTCGCGTGAGTCGTGCCGCTGGCCGGCGCCTTACGGCCGCAAAGCTTCTCGGCAAGCCGTAGCATCGCGGCCTCGTCCTGGTGGCTGAAGAACGCGGCCTCCGCCTCCGAAAGCGTAACCGGGGGCGAATCGTATGGCGCCGCCGCCACGGTGGGTTCGGTATAGCGTTCGCCGACGATGTCCCGCACTTCGAACGGCTCGTCGAACAGGTCCGAAGCGAATCTTGAGAGGGCTTCGTCTCCGCCAGCGTCCTGGGACACCGTCGCGGAAGTTCCGAATGCGCGCAGCTCACCAGGCTTGAGTCCGCAGCGTGCCTTGAGGCGCCGCAGCAGGCACGCGAGCTCGGTGGCAAGCGCGCCGCGGTAGCTGTGGATTTCGTCGAGCACCACATGACGCAGCGCTGGCGTGAAGAGTGCGCGATCCGCCTTGCGCACGAGCAGAAACTCGAGCTGCTTGTAGTTGGTCAGGACGACGTCGGGCGGATTGCGGCGGATGGCTTCCCGCTGCGTGATCTCATTCCCCGCGACCGGCTCACCGAGCGCGGCCGTCACTGTCTGGCTGTCGCCGGTGTAGAGCGCGAATGTGATTCCGGTCCCGGAGTCGCGGATGGGTTCGCGCATGCGCACGAGCTGGTCGTTGGCGAGCGCATTCATCGGATAAAGCAGGATCGCCTTCGTGCCCTGGACACCTTGGTCGCGAAGCTTCAGGGCCCCGGAGAGCACCGGGAGCAGAAACGCCTCGGTCTTGCCGCTGCCGGTGCCGGTCTTGACAATCACGTTGCGTCCACTTTCAGCCGCACGCAATGCCGCCTCTTGGTGGGCGAACAGCGTGCCTTTCCCGAAAGGCCAGTTCAGCCGACCGAGTTGGGCGTGCCCGCACCCTGAGGCCAACACCTGCGCCAGCGGCAGGCCCGCGGCAAAGTCGCGCGCGAGCGTCACGTAGGGGCCCTTCACCAGTACCTCGGCGCGGTTCACATGTTCCTCGAACTGTGCACGCAGCTTCGGGTCCGCGAGCCGGTAGGAACTCTTGATGAAGCGCCGGTACTGGCCGATCAGATACCGGACGCTCTCAACGACGGAGAAACGGCTCATCTGATGCCTCGCCTGAGCAGCGCTGCCGTGCGCCACGCAGACAGGCGTGCCGATTCGAACTGGGGCTTGAGCTGCTTCACCGCATGCCTCGCACCGGCGACGCCGGCGAGTTCCTCAAGCGAGAAGAGCCGGTCGCCCCAATCGAGCCTGACAGCGATGTTGATCGCCGCCTGATCGCAGCAGCAGGCAATCCAGGCGTCGGTCCTGCCAAGCGCGTGCGCCCACAGATGGCGCTCCCCGGCGTCGAGACGGAAAGCTTCGGCGTCGCGCACGCTGAGGGTCGCCAGTTCGACCTCCGACACCCGATGCACCTCCAGCCCTTCGCGCAGAATCCTCTCGCTGACCTCGACGTAACCCGGGCGATGCGCCTCGCCGGTGCGGGCCTCTTCGCAGCATTTCTCGACCGTCTGGATCCCGAAGTACGCGGTGAGGGCGCTCCAGCAGTTCGTGCGTACGGCCTCGATGATGATGTTGGTGTCCACGAGTATCGCCTGTCCGCGCTGCATGGCACGAGACTCGCCGTCACAGGTCGAACGGAACGGTCAGCTCGTACGCCCGGAAGAGGTCCGCCAGCTCCTCTATGGTCGTTTCCAGCAGCGATGCCGCGCGGCGCACCGATAGATCGCCAACGGAGAGCGCCTGGTGCAGCCGCTCAACGAACTCCTGGCTGAAGAGCCTCGGTACCGGCTGCTCCTTCTTCGGCCGGCCGTTCGCAGTCAGCTTGTCGTCCCGAATGTCGAGCAGATCGGCTTTGCTGAGCCAGCCGAGCTGTACCAGCCGCCACTTCAGCGCGACTGCGGTCACGAGGAGCTTTGTAGCGGTTTCGTTGAGCCATACATGGATATCGCGATCTCCGCGCGCTTGCCAGAGTGGCGCGAGGGTGCGCTCCGGCATCAGCAGCGCAGAGGCGAAGTTGTCGGCCAGCTGCTCGACCCGCTTGCCCTTGCCGCCTCGCGGAATCTCGGACTCCGTGTGCTCGGGCGGCATCTGCTCCCAGGTGAGCAGGTGAAAGGTCTCGTGCGCGAGATCGTAGTGCCGCCTGCCCTCGGGCTCCTTCCGGTTGATCAGGATTGTGTTCAGCCCCGGCAACTGGCATGCGGCGCCGGAAATGCTGAGAGGTGCATCAACATAGAAAACGAGCGCACGAAGCCGATCCCGGACGCGCCTTTCGAGGTGCTGTGCCGGTATTTCGCCAAGATCCCATTCGTTGCCGAGCGCTGCCGCCGCAGCACGCGCCTCCTCGAACGTGCTTCGTTCCGTCAGCGGCAGGCGACCCTGAAGCGTGCTGGCGGGCTTGTCTTTGCCCTCGCCTAGCCGCCGGTAGGTCGCGATCCACCGTCCCGCGCGCGTCTCGAATTCGTCCAGCAATCCCGGCGCGGCGCCCTTCGCGCGCCACGAGAAGCTGCCTTCTCCTACCAGGCGAAAGCCGTCGGTGAAGTATTCGAGATCCACACCGAACACCCGCATTGCTCGTACCAGTTCCTCAGCCGAGAGCTTGCGCTGCCCTGCTTCAATCGCCGCAAGGGTTTGACGGTCCTTGAAGCCGAGCTTCTCAGAAAGCTGAGCTTGCGTAAGGCCAGCTCGGTCGCGCGCGGCTTTGAGTCGTCGTGTAATGAGTTCGCTCATAAGGCCTCAACAAGACATGCTATTGGCTTCTCGGCAAATACGTTCGTGACCAAGCGGCCAAGCGAGACAGAAAATGCTCTCGAGCTGCTTGAACATTCGGCTTCACCGAGGGAAAACATCGAACATATACATCGGCAGCAGCGGCAAGGCGCTTCGTCAACTCTTCAAGCAGGGCCTTCAGGTAGATTTCGTCGAAGAACGGCCCGATCTTGCTCATCCAACTCGGCGAGAAGAGTTTGAATCCAGCGTGAGTCGGATGTGAGGCGTAGTTGGACAGGAGCTTGTACGCTTCCGCTCGCTTCTTCTCAGTAAACCCATCTCTCTTGTCGAGAGCGTCACGAATCTGCCAAGGCTGGAAGTTTTTTCTGCGCTCATCATCAGACGAATCGCGCCAGACCTTGACTTGGCTACGATCTGTTCTAAGGTAGTCGACGAGAAATCCAGTCTCAAGCAAATCACGGATCGTCAGTGCCGCGTTCTGGTAGTACCCGGAAAGCAAGAGCGAGAGCGCACACGAAGCCGAGTTGAACAGACGGATACCTAGGCGCTGCAGGACGAGTTCTTCTTCGTCCAGGTTCTCATGGCTGATGGTGTGTACATGGATTGCATCAAGGCAATCGTGCACAAGTGCAATGTGATCTACGAATGACGCGCTCCCGTTTATGTGAAGTAGCGATTGCGCACGAACCCCGTCCTCCTCCTTCCGAAGGTTCTGGAGATTTTCTGGGAGTTTCGGAAGTATCAGTTCCGCCATCATCGGAAATCCCGATCGAGTGAGTCCGCCAGTCACTTGCTCTGATCGTTGTACTTCGGCTTTGTGCGAGCGATGACGCGCGACTCCGTCGCTTTCGCCTGGTCGATGGTCTTGAGTTGTTCGACCTGAACTTTGGCACCCGGCACGTAGTCCTTCGCCCCAGGCAGATGCTCGGCAAGCCGTTCCTGGACGCGACCGCGCTTCGCGATTCCTGCGTAGTTAGTCCTGCCGCCGTCGGACTGAATCTTGTAAAGGACAGGCTTGTCGTTGGGGAGCTTGCCGATCCCGGACTTGTTGAAGCTGACTGTCTTTCTGGCCATGCTGAACCTCCAAACTAAGTGGGCGCAGATCGAGATCCGCATGGACAAGTATAATATTGCATAAGATAATATGCAAGATATTAATGCAATTCTGCTCTTATGATAGCTTTACTCCCTCCCCCATTCACTGAGCTTGGAGCGGAAAAACTCCATAAATTTCGGCCGTTTGCGTGCGAGCACGGGGAAGCTTGCCAGAATGTAACCAAGGTCGCTCGGACCTAGTCCATAAGCCTCAGCGACCGCCCGATTCGACTCCCAAAGGACAGGCCACAATGACTCGTCTGCTGCTATGTGCGCGATGCCGGTGTTCCAAGCTAATTGCGTCCGCAATTGCGGTAGTTGATTGACATCATCCGCAGTCGGCACCGGCATTGGAAGAAGGTAAGTAAAGCTGACACTCGTCCCGGAGAGTCTCAGGCGAAGTCCGAAGTCAAAACAGAGCGAGTTCAAGACGGTCATCGCTGCATCTTGATCCACTTGAGTGACCCTTACACCCGTCAGCTTCTCTGATGCTCCTGAGCAACCTGGTAAGACCGCCGCAATGCTCGTCCGCTCATCGGTGTTTCTTGCTATGTAGCGTACTACCAACGTGGGTTCAGACGGCGGCTTCTGTTTGTACTTCGCTGTCGCTTGATCCAAAGAAAGCCACCAACGAATCGGCCTTATGCCAACTACAAACTGCTGGATATGTTTTCCTTCGAATATTGGCCAGAACCCTTTTTCGTGCATGCGTTCGATCCCCTCGTCGGTATTCTTCGCCTGCGCACCTAGCACATCTATTGGGGTCCAGACTCTTCCTGTCTTCGGGTTCGTGTAGAGATCCTTGTCCTCCGTAGAATTGAGAATCCCTTCGTGCGCGCGCCAACTGACGAGGCGTACCCCCCAATTGCCAAGGCCTGTGTTTCCAAGCGTCGGCCGCCCGGCATACATCTTTTTCACGATCTCCTGATCGCGCGCATTGCGGTATTCGAGAAAGGCGAGCGTTTCGGGCGAGAGGGTCTCGATTTCCCCGCGAGTAATCCGCACCTGCCACGGCTTCCCTTCCGATTGCTGAAGCTCTTCGAGATCGTGCCGCATGAAGGCTGCCGCAAAGGTACCAGCGCCGGCGCTGTCCTTCCTCACCACAAGGTTGACGAACTTGTAGCGTGAGTCAATCGGGAACACCTTCTTTCGATTTTCGAACCCATAGAAGCGTTCGATCGTCGCCTCCTCAAGCAGGTAGCGACGGATTCCGACCCAGCCATCTCCACTGTAAAAGACCGACGGCACGACCAGCCCGGCCGCGCCGCCCTTGGCGACAATCGCAAGTGCCCGATCGACGAAGTACTTCGCGACGTCCTCATGCGCCGCCTGCGAACGCGCTTCCGCTAGCGGATAGTCGCCGCCGCTTCGAAGTACACGTGCAATCGTCTTGGCTCGTTCGCTGTACGCCGCGAAGCGTTCGGCAAGCCCCTCATTCTGGGCGTTCAGCTCGCGAATGCGGCGGTCAAGTTCGTTCCCCTTGTATGCCCGGATGAGGGAGTCGAACAGGCCGTAGAACTCATGTTTTGAAGGTAGTACCTTGTCCCATGGCGGATTGCCGAGCACTGCATCGAAGCCACGGTGCTCGCTGTCGAGAAAAACCTCCGGGAATTCGAGTTCCCAATGAAAGAACCGTTCGCGGCTCCGTATTTCCTCAAAGCGCGGCCACCAGGTACGTTTCCGCGCGACAGGAGCGGGATCCGGCTCCGCGGCGAGTATTGGGAAATCCCGCCAGATCTCGGGCAGGAAAGGGGAAGCGCTGCGCAAGTCGAGAAGCAGCTTCGCATGTATCAGCGCGGCATCAGCGCGCTTGAGGCGGTCTTCCTTGTAAGCGTACTCCTCGGGCGTGTCGCGGCGCACCTCCGGCGGCAGGGGTGCATCTATCAGCTGGCGTTCGGCAAAGGCTTGTTCCAGTTGCTTTCGAAGTTCGGCCTCGAACAGGCCCCGCGTCTGCCGGTCGTTCGGCTTCCCGAGTTTCGGATCGGGTGGTGTATCAAAGCGCGGCAGCCAGGTTCCGAGCAGTGAGTTCCCGCAGCGAATGTGATGGGAGAAAAAGGACAAAGGCCGGTCGCCAGCAAGCGACTCGATCCAAAGCGCGACCTGGGCGAGTTGGACCGCGGCAGGGTTCAAGTCCACGCCGAACAGGCAGCGCTCAATCACGCGCCTTCTGCACCAATCCGGACCGTCGGCTTCCCAACGAGCCTTGATCTCCGCATTTAGCGATCGGTTGGGATAGAAGTCCGGCGGGGGATTCGCGCCGTACTCCCGGTGGTACGCGTCAAACAACTTTGGGCCGAGAAAACGTGCCGCGCCAACGAGGAAATGACCCGACCCGCATGCCAGATCAATGATGCGCAAGCGTTCTATCTCCGCAACGCTGCGTCCTTCTGCCAGCGGCCCGAGCGCGTGCTGGGCGAGATCGTCCACCATTGCGGTCGGCGTGTAGTACGAACCGCTCGCCTTGCGCGCCGAACCTGTCTTGAAGTAGAACTCGCCCGGATCGATCAGGCGCAACAGCTTGAGCGCGGCGCCGCGCTGGATCGCCGGCTCGGACTCCTCCGCTTCTGTGGGTTCCTCGTCCGAATCATCGGCATCAGTATCGGCATCCTCATCCGGATCCTCTTCATCCGGCGCCGAATCAGGGTGCAGTCGTTCGGCAACGGTGCCGACGACGATTGCGGCGTCGCCGCGCACGTGCAATTGCTTTTGCTCGCACAGGCGGAGGACCTCGTCGGCAGTGAGCGCCAGTTCCCGCCCACCAACCTGTGCTTGGATCATCGGCTCCGAGGCCTCGGCAGGCTCGTATTCGAGCAAGCCCTCGTACACGTGCCCGAGCTGCTCGATCTCCAATTCAAGGAAAGACACCCGTTCACGGCCGACACCGCGCCGCGGACGCGTGGTGGCGAGTGAAAGGAGAATTGCCGCAGCCTGACGGTCGTCAAGCCGGAGTTGCTTGAGCAACCGGCCTTCTGCGGTTTGCTCGCTGAACAGACGCCCGCCGCGCGGCGGAATGTTCTCCAATTCGGGCAGGTTCGTAGCCATGCCCTCATTGAAGATGCGGAAGATGGCTTGCAGGTGCGACCACAGGCTCGACCGGTTCGCAGCCAACGCTGCTGGCGGCGTCCGCAGCAGCTTTGCGACGATGCCGTCAAGGGAGTAGCTGCGTTGATACAGGGGATGACCAATCAGTCGCTTGTCGCGCGCTTCCGCATACAGAATGAAGAGCAGGCGGTAGAGTGTAAGGAACCCGGCGTCGCGCAGCTCGGGCGCGGAGGGCGGGACTGAGAAATCCTCGGGCCGCGAGCGCACGTCCGAAAGGAAACCGCCAACGATACGTTCCGCGGCCTCGAATACCGCGTTCTTGAGATCGTTCGAGACTTTGGCGCTATGACGCCGGCTCTCGATTTCGAGCGTATCAATCGGGCGCGTACCGGCGGTATCTGGCACGAAATTCTGTGCCGCGAGCACGCGATAGGCCGCTGACAGCGACTCCAAGTCTTCACTTTCGACGATCGACGCCAGGCTCACGTCGAACGACGCACCGCGCGGCGCATGTTTGGGGTTGCGCACGAGCCGTATCACCTGCGGCGTGAGCAACAAGCCGTAATCGAGTTCCTGGGCAATCAGCCCCGCCTCCAGTTTCCGGCGGGCACTGGATGAATCCAGTTCCTCCGCTTCGGGAAGCAGCCACGCCAGCGCGACAGGAGCGCCGCCGTTGCCGTTAGGCGCACTGAGCGGGCGCAGCCGCGGCTCCGCCGGGTTCTCGGCCAACGCGTAGCCGAGAAGTTCTTCCAGAACAGGGCGAGCAAAGCGCTCCCGGAATCGTGTGAGATCGGGTGTTTCCGCTCCCCCAATTGCTTCTATCAGGCGGCTCACACGATCGAGGGCTCTCTTTGCTTGTGCACCGCTCAGGCGCGCACCTGCCGCACTGCGCGCGGATAGCAATGAGCCGAGCCAGTAGTCGGAAAAGAATCCTTTGCGGTTCTGGATAGAGGCGAGCGCCATGATTTAGACTGGTGGAAACACGAGGAGCACGCCGAGCGCCTGCGGCTCGGGCGGCTCCGGAAGCTCGGTGAAGTGTTCGATATCCGCGAGCCGGCGGCTGTAGTTCGTCTCCACTGCAGCACGGCGCGCCTGCCAGTTTGTGGCGGTTTCACGAAAAAGCTGCAACTGCTCGCGCGTCCCGGCGCGTTCGGTACGCTCATCCGCGTCGATCTCTGCGACTCGGTCTACCTTGTAAAGCCCCGCTTCTTCGCGCAGCACCGAGGCGATCTTCGTGCGCTCGGCACGCAACTGTTTCAATGCCTCGCGCAGGTGCGCCCGCGCTGCCTCGGCAGCGGTGAATTGAAGCGTGCCGAACCCACTTGAGAACGCACGTTCGCACTCGTTCCAGGCAACCTCTCCCGGAACCGGGTTTTCGTCAAGAAGCACCGTCTCGGCGGTGCGCCGGTTGAGCACCTCGCCCTTGGCGTCCACCGCGATCCCGAACACTATGCCTGCCGGGTGGCTCTGTCGCTCAAGGAATGTGAAGAGCGCGAACGGTCGCTTTGTGGCAGCGGCGTGGCGGCGAACCGCGATTCGCGACCCGAGGTTGTTGCGCGCAGGCTCGAGGGTGAGCTGGCCAAATGCGTGTACGCCGAGCGCTAGAGAGAGCGGGTGCAACCGGTGGACAAACTCGATCTCGGCAGCCGGAAACCGAGCGGCTACCGATCGCCGAAAGGTTGCACACTCGTAGCGTGGCGCGACGCCAGGGCCTTGCAGGTGCCGCGGCACCTCGATTCGCCAGGTGTCCGATATTGCGCCTGGACGAAGACCGCCACGGAGCGCCTCAAGCATGAGACGCTCGAATGCGGTGTCGTCCTCGATCATCGGGTCGGCGGACACTGCATTGGCGTAAGGCAGCACCGAGTCGCTCTCCGCTCCCGCAACGAGGAACGGAGCAATCTGGTAGGCGAACTCCTCCTGTCGTGCCTCGAACAGACGCATCAGCGATTCACCCTGCGACTCGCCATCCTCCGGCGATTCGATCCGGCCAAGCACCTCCTCGAGACGGCTGCCTTCGAGAATGCCAAGAATATCGGGAGTGGATACGCGGTCATCGTGCATCGTTGCGATTCGCTGAACCAACCGGTCAAGCACGCGGTCTTCCGGCGAGTCGGGATAGAAAAGGTATCGGATGATCGGTGGGCGAGTCTGACCGTGCCGATCCACCCGACCGTTTCGCTGCTCGAGACGATTCGGATTCCACGGAAGCTCGAAATGATAGATCCGGCGGCACTGGTGCTGCAGATTCAGGCCCTCGCTCGCCGCGTCGGTCGCAAGCAACACGCGACAATCGGACTCATGAAACCGCGCGATACGGACCTTGCGTTGCCGGGCCGAAAGGCCGCCAGTCAATTCTGTAAAGGCGTCGCGCAGCACCGGATGAACCGCAAAAGCGTCGCGTAGAGCCGCGAGCGTGTCACGGTACTCGGTGAAAACGATCGCCTTCTCGCCCGGCACCGTGAGTACGTCTCGCTCAAGGTCTGCGACGAGCGCGGAGATCTTGGGGTCTGGCTGGTCTGCGACCTGACCCAGAAGTCTTTCGATTGTTTTTAGTTGCTGTTTTTCTGTCGCACGTCTCTTGGCGTCACGAGCGATCGCCGCGCGCAGCACGCGGATAGCCGTGCGTTCGGCCACGGCCTCGGTCAGTTGCAGATCGCCCTGGATTTCGCGCAGTTCAGCCCGTGCCGGCGGCTCCTCGGGCTGGCGGCTGGTGAGAGCATCGAGCCTGTTTCCCACGGTCCGCCGCAGAGCCGCGCGGCTCGATAGCATCCGCTTTTTGACGATTTGCATCGCGAAGGATACGAGGTCGGCTTCCTGAGAGCCGGTCGCCGCCTTGATGGTTCGGGCGCAGTAGTCCGTAACAAGCCGGAAGATCTCTTTCTCGTCGTCGCCCAGGCCTGTGACCTCGATCCTTTGCACCGGAAGGCGAATCGGGAACGCAGGTGCTGTGCCGCTGTCCTCCGCAGTCTTTACTATCTGGGGCTTCAGTCGCCGAATCATCGAGCGCGACACGCGCCGCTGAATCTCCTCGTTGCGGCCATGCAGCGCGGCGTTCGTCGGCTCAACAAGCTCAAGTAGCGAACGAAGGCTGTGACGGTAGCCGTTGTGCGGGGTCGCGGTCAGCAGGATCAGCGCGCGCGATGCCTCGCGAAGTTTCGGGCCCAAGCGCGTGCGAGCCGTGGCGTACGGATTGGCCGCCGTGCCGGACTCCGAAAGATAGTGGGCCTCATCAACAACAACGGCGTCCCATGGGTGCGCGAGTGCCGCGGCGTGGATCTCCCGGCGCTTTAGGTACTCCGTTGACGTAATAACGCGGTCGAAGTACGCCCACGGTTGCAGGCCCTCCGAGAGGTCCGTCTGCGCCCGGTCGAGCGCGGCAGAATTCTCGATCGGTCGAAACTCCAAACCGAACTTGTCGTGCATTTCGTCAATCCACTGTGGAATCAATCCCGGCGGGACGACGAGAAGAATGCGCTTGCCGGCGCCGCGAGCGATCAACTCGAGCAGGCAAATTCCCGCCTCGATGGTCTTGCCAAGCCCAACGTCGTCCGCGATAAGCAGGCTTCGCCGCGGACCGCTCAGGAGTCTGGCGAGGGGCGCGAACTGGTACGGCTCGGGCGAGATTCTGCCAGCGACGAACGCGGCGTAGCGGCCCTCGGGTGGAGTCTGCACGCGAAGCGCGCCGTGCAACGATTTCCAGATACCGAATGGAGTGAGCGAGCGTCGATCCAGCGTTGGTGCTGGTTCGACGATAGACTCGAATTCGTCGGGCGGGCAGAGCGCCTCAATCAATTCACCGGTGGCTGGGTCCTCCAGCCGAAGGCGCGTGCGAGAACCAAGCGGGATTTGCTCTCGCACGAGCCATGCAGTATCACGAAGCATCACACGGCTAGCCAAGCTGCTTCTCTCCCTAAAGAGCCTTTACCACGGAGAACGCGAAGTAGACGGAGAGGGACAGTTCTATGAAATCTCCGTGCTCTGGATGTTCCCGTGGTGACAGCTTTAGCTAGTGGTTGTCGCGCGGCACGAAGGCGCCGCTCTTGCCGGCGAGGAAGTCCAGATCCGCGCCTTCGTTCGCCTGCAGCACGTGATCGAAATAGAGGCGCCAGTAGCCGCGCTCGAGGGGCGGCTTCGGTGCCTTCCATTTTTCCCGACGCGCCGCAAGCTCCTTCTCCGGGACGAGCAGCTCCAGCCTGCGCTTCGCGACGTCGAGCTCGATTTCGTCGCCGTTCTCGACCAGCGCGAGCGCGCCGCCCGCCGCGGCTTCCGGCGCGACGTGCAGCACCACCGTGCCGTAGGCGGTGCCGCTCATGCGCGCATCCGACACGCGCAGCATGTCGGTGACGCCTTTCTTCAGGAGCCTCGGCGGCAGCGGCATGTTGCCGACCTCGGCCATGCCCGGGTAGCCCCTGGGCCCGCAGTTCTTCAGCACCATGACGCAGCTCGCGTCGATGTCGAGCCTGGGGTCGTCGATGCGCTTGTGGAAGTCCTCGATATTTTCGAACACCACGGCGCGGCCGCGGTGCCGCATGAGCTTCGGCGTCGCCGCCGAGGGCTTGATGATCGCGCCGTCGGGGCACAGGTTGCCGCGCAGCACCGCGATGCCCGAATTCTCCTTGAACGGCTTCTTGAAGGGGAAGATCACGTCGCGGTTCCAGCAGGGCGCGTCCTTGTTGTTCTCCCAGATCGTCTTGCCGTTCACGGTGAGCGCATCCTTGCGCAGGAGCCCGTTCTCGCCCAGCTCGCGGATCACGGCGGGCACACCGCCCGCGTAGTAGAAATCCTCCATCAGGTATTTGCCCGAGGGCATGAGGTTGGCGAGGCAGTGCACGTCGCGGCCCAGGCGATCGAAATCCTCGAGCGCGAGATCGACGCCGATGCGCCGCGCGATCGCGATGAGATGGATGACGGCGTTGGTCGAGCCGCCGATCGCGGCGTTGACCCGGATCGCGTTCTCGAAGGCGTGGCGGGTGAGGATCTTGGAGAGC
>Ga0137387_10000481_pt1 | contig 17238 bp, 31 predicted proteins | sample SagtaG_3_FD_104909 | JGI IMG/M metagenome (GOLD analysis project Ga0137387, IMG submission 104909) | Vadose zone soil microbial communities from Angelo Coast Range Reserve, California, USA - Sage2_R_115_16 metaG | ecosystem: Environmental > Terrestrial > Soil > Vadose zone > Saprolite | place...
AGCAGCCCGAGCAGCCCGAGCAGCCCGAGCAGTTGGTACAATTCTCGCAATTTTTCAGGCTATCGAGCGCGGCCTGCGCGGCTTCGGTCGAGCCGAAATATTCGACGCTGCACTTGTTGTTGTTCGCGTCTTTGAGCCACTTCGTCATTTCAATTTCCCCTCACTGTTCAATTTCTCCCACGGCGCTGATGCTTCATGTCGAGTTCGTGGATATCGATCCAACCAAAGAAAAGCTGGATACGCTCCCAATAGGTCAACCAGTGAAGTTGACCGTTGGTGAGGCAAAGCAATGGACCATCGACGTGCTTCCAAATGATTTTTGCAGGGCGAAAGTCTGCCTGATAGCCGACCCATCCAGTACCGGAGCGCTGATAGATATAACCGGGCCGCTTCATCGATTTGTCAGAAATTACGTGCATTTCGTCTCCTCCAATGCCGCATTCAGCCGATCCCGCGCTGTCCGCTCCGCCCATTCGGCGCTAACGGTGCCATACGCCACGCGATCATTCACAGCCTCCAGCCACGCCACGATCAGAGGGGTCAGCGGGTGGTCGATCAGGCCCATCATGTGCGTTTCTCCGGCTGTTGCCTGATGGCGGTCATACTCGATTTCCTTGGTACACCCCAGCCCGCAGCCACCAGTGCAGGCGGGATAGGATGGGCATTCGGCCCCGTAGAACGTCTGAGCAGCGGCGGGCTGTTCCGGGGGTGATGCAAATGCGAGCAGAAATGAATCACACCACCACTTGATCCCTTCAGCATCCGGCAATGCTTCACGCAAAGACAGGACCGATGCGCGGATCGCCTTCTCCCTCCCCCGCGATGTGGAGGCCGGTGGCGCGGGTGCGGGTGTTAGGCGGTCAATAATTTGAAGCGCCAAATCCATCGCGGCGAGAGCCTGTGACAGCGGGATAGTCTCTACTCTGTCTTGTAGCTCGTGCATGTCATTGTATATCGCTTGCAATTTTTCATGGTCGTACTCGTCGGCCTTTTGCCAGAAAAAGTCCCTAGCTCGTTTAACGGATGGACTCATATCTACGTTCAGAGCCTCCCCGCCAACCGCAGGCTGGGCCGGTGGGGCGGCGAGAGCTGCAAATATTGAATCGCGAATTTCGATGAAATGTGTATATCCGAGATCGTCGCGATTACTGACAATCTTCATAATTGCATTCGAGATTGTTTCTCGTAGCGCCTCCCCACCAACCGCAGCCTGAGAAGCCGGTGGGGCGGCGGGAAGGTCAGCTACGGCTCTGATGGCCGCGCGGATATCGTTGCCGCGAACATCGATAAGCCGCCCATCGTCCAAATATATTTCGCTGACGATCTGCGCGTTAAGCCAATCGAGCAACTGGCCATCCCCACCAACCGCAGGCGTGGCAGCGAGAGCTGGCAGCTTTACGATAGCTCCACATTGTACGCAGGCTATAGCATCAACAGGTGTGGAAGCTTTCGGCTCATATCCACACTCGCGCAGGAGATCGTCGGACCGTTTCCGGTTGAGGATGACCATGGGCTGGCTGGTCGAAAGCACCGTAGCGTGGCAGTTGGGGCAGGTCTTGGTCATCGTAAATCCTGACATTTTGAAGATCGGCCGATAGGGCTTGATTGGCGCATGCATCGATGCCACTCAGTTTCGTGATCTTCACGGTTGCCGTCTTTGTCGTATGTAGACGCAGGCTTTTCATAACTGGCGAAGTCGTCGCCACAATCTGAAAGCAAAAGCAGAGCCAGCAATCCGAAAAACTTCACTTCAACACCTCCAGTGCCGCATTCAGCATATCCCGCGCGACTCTTTCGGTCTGCCAGCTTTCGTCCGTGTTAAATGCCGTGCGCGAAACTACAGCCAGCATCCACGCCACGATCAGCGGGGTCAGCGGGTGGTCGATCAGGCCCATATTCATACGAGTGCCTTCTCAGCGGCCGGTTGATGTCGGTTGCGCAATGCGGCCTCGAGTGATTTCTTCAGAGGCTTCGGAACTTGGCCCCACGTTTCGCGCAACGATTCCGTGCCCTGGAGCGCGGCGGTTGCGAGCTTCGAATCCCACGACATCAGATCGTCAGCGTTGTCCTCGGACTGCACGGGCGCTGGGTTTCCGCCGCGCGCCCATTCGGCGAGCATGCTGCCGGATTCCTCGCTGATCGGCTGTGTGTCAGTGAAGAAGGCGCGGTGTTGGCGCTGCAGCTTGTGCGGCAGATCGAAATGCGGGATGCCTGGCTTGTCCGGCGTCAGCGTGAAGCTTGCCGTCATCTCGAACATGAAACGCTTCTCGCAGATCGGCATCCAACCGAGCGGGCGCACCACGGTCTTGTTGTTCTCGCGGGCGATCTCGATCTTCTCGTCGGCGCGCAGGCAGAAGATGATCGAGGCGCGGCATTGCAACAGCGCATTCATCAGTTTCTTGTGCGCGGCCTTCGGGTCTTTCCACGCGGCCGGTCCTTTAACGCCATCCGCCTGGAGCCGATCGGCCCAATCCATGATGCCACCTTCGCCGTCGTATTCGTGGGATGCGCTATCGATGATCACGACATCGGCGCCGGCAGCCTCGGCAGCACGAATAGCCTCGATGAAGCGAGCGGGCGCGAACGGCGGCCGCATGTCGGCGTGCATGAATTGGAATTCCTCAGCGTAATGCAGACCGCGCCGAGCCTCCGTGTCTATGAAGGCAATCTTGCCCGTCGGTGACATGCCCTTGGCGAGACGGAGCGCTGAGAAAGTTTTCCCAGAACCGCTTGCACCTGCGAGCGCAATCAACAGCGAGACCTGTTCACGTTTGGCCGGTGCGAATTGGAATGTCATTTCAGCCTGCCATAATCAGTGAAGTGTCGGGCGAGAACTCGTTGACCTCGCGCTCCAGCCACTTCGTTTCCTTGAAGCCGGGATATTCCGGAACGATTGAGCGGTTCGGATAGCATGGCCATTTGTTCGTTGTGATCGCGTGACGCCACAGCCCGACGCCGACATCGACCTTCTTACGGCCCATCGTCATCCAATGTTCATCCATGTGCATCACAGTGAGCGCGTTCGGCTTGTCCGTCTCCTGGGCGATGAACCGATAGCGGCGGCGCCCAGCGCTTTCGGGATGAACGGCATTGAGCCCGCGTTCGATGAAAGCAGCCTGCACGTTCCAGCCTGCAGCCTCAGCGCGCAAGCCAATGATGTGCGGCGCGACCGACATGCCGGTGGTCTTGTAGTCATCGACCGTGCACAGGTCGTCGCTCAGCCAGTCGATCAGTGACCGGAACCAGATTCCATCCTCTTCCCAAGCGATCATCACCTCGGCGGCACCCTCGGTGAACGCATCCTTGTCTTCATGCTTGTGGAGCTGCAGCCACGCCGCACTTGCCATATCCGACGCCTGATTGAACTGATGTTCAAGCACTGCGATCTTGCCGGCGGCAGCAGCGGCTTTTCGCGCGTCCGTCGCTTCCTTCTTGCGCCAGTCGGCGAACTGGACGACCTCAATCTCCTTGCCGCGACCGAGGATCAGCCGATGCGCGACATTGCCGATGTCGAATTTGGTGTCGTCGTCGGCTTCATAATGCGGATTGAGCCGCGGACATTCGGTCCAAGCATGTAGCGGCGAGCGCTCGATCAGCGTCTTGACGGCCGATTGCGTGAGGGATGCGATTGGACAAGGGTCCATTCTGTAGTCCACGTCCAACACGCCGCGATAAATGCCAGGTTCGGTGATCTTCATGCTGCCGCTCGCGCTGTAACGGTGCCAAATTGTCGCCCGGCCCGGTTCATGATCATGCGTAGTGCGCCGGTCTGGATCAGCGAGTGCACGGTGCGCACGTCGTAGAAGGGTCCCAGTCGCGACCTGGCATAGCCACGGCGGAACGGGATCAGCGGTTCGATCGTCGCCGCAATGATGCAGCGTTTCTGGACATCGCTGAGCGGCTTCATGCGCGCCTCATCATGCGAATACGAGCCCTCTTGCTTCACCGATCAATTCAAGGGTGACATCCTCAACGAGGCCATCGTGAATGTGATGGATGAACACCACGTCTTTGTATTCGCGGGTTTTGAGGCGGCTGATAACCTCAGCGCGCGTGATCTCGGGATCAACAACTGCCTCTTGACCGGCGGACCGGTAGTCCATGACGCACACGAAATAATGCGGCGTCGCGGGGTGCGGGGCGGGTGGAGAGCAGCGGCAAGACATATTAGGCCCTCGCCAAAACGCTAAGCGCGGTCGCGCGGGACACGATGTTGGTCGGATAACCGCCCTGCCAGTTGTATTTCAGTTCGCCGTCCTGCACGAACACGGTCAGCCATTTGCATGCGATGAGGCGAGCTCGGCTATTCTCGTTGCCGGTCAGCGCTGCAGCTTCCATGCTGGTCAGCAAGCCGTTCGCATAATCCGTGTTGCAGTCGACGGGGCGTTGCAGTTCGTGGGGTTGACGTTTGGCCATGTGAGTCTCCTTGTGAGAGACGCACACTAATTCAAGAATTTTGAAACCGCAAGGACAAATATCAAAATATTTGAAATAGTCTTTTCGTATACCAGCCGCCAAAATTTAGTTGATTGTGGCAGGAATATAGCCTTAAAGTTCGGTGTATGACATAATACAACTCGACAACGCGGGGGCGCGCTGCCAAGAAACGTAAATAATAACAACTGTTTGGGGATATTAGGATGGTTGAGGCTTGGCAGCGGCGCCACGCAATTCAGATTGCGGCGGCTCTTCCCGAAACAAGAGAGGATGCGCTAGCCGTCCTGGAGCTCGCCCGCGATCTGGTTGAGAGCTTCCTGTATGCTCCTCAGCGGCCTCCCTTGGAGCGCGATCGCGGGGTCGTGATATCGCTTTCCTCGGCAACCAACGGCGCCAACCGCTGAAGCGTAGCGCCCGTTAAACTAGCCTCATCGCCGTCTACTAGCCATGACCGACTTATCCACGGCATCTTGGTTATCACGCGATCTTGAACACCACTTGATAGTGGGAATCCGTTTTCAAAATTGGAAAGCGCAGGCGCTGTGATTCCAAGGAATTTGGCAAAGTCCTGGCGCGCCGGATAAGCCGACGCCCGCCGTACGGCTCGCATCCTTATTGCTGTCGGCTTAAATCTGCCGCCGCTTTCTTTTCCTGCCATGGGGATGGAACTTGCCCCAAATTCAATTTTCTTGGTATCAAAACTATTTGGTCCTTGTAAATTCAAGCAATTTGAATTAGGCACGGGGGTATGTCCTCCGAAATACTCGAAACATTTTCCGAAGTTTGGGATGCACTCGGCGAACACCGAGGCGTTGCTGATCTGACGGGCGCCAAGGCCAGCACTGTTTCCATGTGGAAGAATGCCGGCAGTTTTCCCGCGAACACGTACATCATCTTGACCGATGCCCTGCGTGCGATCGGCAAGAGTGCGCCGGATTCGCTTTGGAGGATGAAGATCCCAGCGGAGGCAAACCCATGATGATCATACTCAAGATACTCGCACTCTGGACCGTCGCCTCTTTCGCTCTCGGTCTTCTCATTGGCCCTATTTTAAGGCGTTTGCGGAAATCCCAAACGATTCGCGATTATCCGCTGCCAGAAGGATCGATCCTTGGCAAGCATTCAGAGCGGGTATCGCAGTAATGGCGCAACTGCCAAATCCATTCCTGAATTCCGCGATGCGCCCCCCAAACTCCGATGTCGCGGATACAGCCGGCGCGCACCACCAGCCCCCAGTCGCGCCGGCTGGCACAATCGCCGAAACCCCCTCGAACGAAGGGAGGCCAGAAGAAACGCCGGCGTCCGCGCCCAGCAAAAACCCGGACGTCGGCGTTTTGGCGGACCGGATCGACTGGAACGCGTTCTTCGAGGCCGTGATGGACGAGCGCGTGGTTCTCTTCGAACTTTACGACGAGGTGCCGCTGTTTCTCCGATGCGGCGATAAGTTGCGCAGGTGGAACGCATGAACGCGCCTTTCCACATGTCGGACGAACTGGTGCTGCACCTGATTATGCCGCCAACGACGAACAACCTGTTCGCCACCGACAGGGCTTCTGGCAGGCGCTTCAGGACGGCGGAATACAAGATTTGGGTACAACAGGCTGGACTCCAATTAAACCGTCAGCGGCCTCCGCTGGTCGCTGGGAAGGTATCCCTGCTGATTGAGGTCGAGGAACCTAAAACTGCCCGCCACCAAGATTGCACCAACCGCGTCAAGGCCGTGGAGGATCTGCTCGTTTCTCACCGCGTCATCCAGGGCGACGACCAGAGGTTTGTCCGCGAGGTCACTGCGCGCTGGGCACCGGTTGAGGGATGCAGAGTCACCGTGAGGCCGTGCGAATGACGACGGAAACCCAATCCCTGCGCGGACCGCTGGCTGCGGAGGGACGCATGAGAAAACCCCTCAGCCCCGAGGCCAAAGCCGCAGCCATCGCGCGGTTGCACGACGTCATGCGCAAGGCGTGCGAGCGGATGGAGCGGGGGAAGGCGGATGAGGATGCCGACCGACGGGCCGAGGCGGCGGGGCGCATAGCGGATGAACTGGGAGCGAACGTTTGAGCGTACCGATTGCCGATCTGGCGGCCCTTTTGATGTCACACGGATTGTCGTCCGATGTCGTCCGATCTTGTCTGGAGCTGGCCGAACAGCACGCGGCGAAGGCTGTTGAAGATCGGCGGATCATCGGCGGATCATCGGCGGATGTCGTCCGATCATCGTCCGATACATCGGCTGAGCGGCGCAAGGAATACGACAGAAAACGGCAGGCAGAAATCCGCCGATTAAAACGATTGTCGGAAAAACCGCCTCTTATACTTACTTCCTCTCTTTCTACTTCTGAAGAGATACTTTCTGAAGAAAGAAAGAAAGAAAGCTCTGGAATACGCGCGCGCGCGAGGAAAAAGCTCGGCCCGTTGCCTGAAAATTGGCAGCCGCCCGATATCGCCTATCCCCTCGCAACCGAATGCGGAACGACCGTGCTGCAAGTCGACGCGATTTTCCGGGACTACCTGAAATCGAGCGGCAAATTGTACGCCGACCACGATGCCGCGTTCTGCAATTTCGTCCGCAACCAGCGGAAATTCAACGGACAACCTCAAGGACAGGGCAATGGGCGACGAACCGTACACGACGCGGCAAAAGACCTCCACGAAGACCTCCTCCGGCGCGCCGCGCAGTTCGACGAGCCCGCACCAAGCCGCCTATGCAGCGGAGAGGGCACGAATGCTCTTCGGCTCATACCGCCGCGGGGACGCGAATGATCCCACGCTCTACGTGGCCGCGATCACTTCGGTTCTTTCCCAATACGACGTCGATCTGATCCGAGAGGTTACCGACCCGCGCACGGGAATCGCGACTACGGAAAAGTACATGGCGTTCATGCCGAATGCCGGCGAACTGAAGGTTTACTGCGATAGCGTTGCAGCGCGCAGAGATCGCTTGCAGCGCCTCGGTTCGCTGCCACTACCAGATCCAAGCCAGAGGCGATTAGAACGCCCTAAGCCGCAGCCAGGCGATCTGGCGACGGTATTCGTGCCGGTGGAAAATGTGCGGTATCCGAAATTTGTTGAGTGGGCAAAGACTGCGGATCCCCGGTTGTGGAAATTTGGCGTTTCATCGGACAATCGGAAAGGAATCTGGATATCGTATGACACATGGGATCTGCGCCAGATCGCCACGCGACGACCTGGGCCCGCCACCGAGCTACCGCAGCGGCTTGCGCTCAGCGAAGAGGCTCTCCGAGCGATGGCTTCCGTGGATGCCGAGCGGAATGGCAAACTCGCAGCCGATGAGGCCGCAGAATGAGCAACCGTCGGAACTACAAAGTGGTGCCTGGCGTCGGAGATTTCTGCCCGCGCTGCAAACGGGCCACGCAAATACGGGAGCACATTGAGGTGACCGCAAAGCAGCGCCGTCAGCCCTATTATTATTCGCGCTGGTTCAATTGCACGAACCCCAATTGCCAAACCTCCTTGATCATGCCGGAGCGTTTCAAGAAGGACCCGAAATGCGTGGTGTACGATCCGAGCGGCGCGACGGATGTCATCTGTGAGTCCTGCCGGGAACGCGCGTGGGAGCGCTGGCAGGAGGATGCGATGGCCGGTGATGGACCGCCCAGCCTGATCGAACAGCGCCAGGCCTACAGGATCAAGCGGGGGTGGCGGGCATGAGCGCTGAGATTATCGATCTCGTGGCCATGCAGCGAGCCCGCAATCCGGGCAACGGCGCCCGTGAGGCGCTGATCGATATCGTCTCCGACCTGCCGTTCATGGTCGACCAGCGCGTCGCTGCGGCCTGGGCCGAGCAACTGCTGATGGAACTCTGGGTCCGCAACTTCAAGATCGTCACAATCGAATGACCGCGCCATGGACCGCCAGCAGGACGTCATCCGCCGCATCACCGCGCACGTGGTTGCGTACAGGTTCCAGCTCGAGAACGAGCGCATCGCAGAACGAAGGGAATTCCAGATCATGGCGCTCGAACTGAAGGGGCTCAAGGCAAAGGCGATGACCGCCCGCGCCAATATCGGCAAGCTCGATGCCGCCTATGATGCATTCAACGCCCAAGCAACCACTCACGTCAGCGACGTCGAGAGCCTAGCCGAACAGCTCGGCGGTATGGCCGAGGATCTGACCTTCGCGACGACAACCTTGGGAAACTCCGTGGCAGGCTCCAACGCTGGAGCCACAGAGAAGCCCAAGGAACAATCCGCCGAAAATCCGATCACCACCGACCGCGTGGCGCTGGGGCCGCACCCTGACCAGACGGATGGGCAGCAAACCGCCTCCCAGCAACCAGGATCAGCCAGCGCCTCAACTGATCCAGGGTCGAACGGGGCGGATGTTCTGGTGAGGGCAGCAGAATGAGCGACAAACCGGTGATGGCCAAAGCATATTATTTCACAAATCACATGGTGATAGCGTTCGATCAGAATGGTCAGCAGATGCCGGAATATCAGGGCCCAATACTGGAGGTTTTCCCAAAGATATTCGCCGATTATCCGAACATCCCCATCGAGCCAGCCGGAACATTTCAATGACCGCGACGCTGCCGGGCGAGCTGATCTACCGCGTCATCCTCGATTACGAGGCGCTGCACGAGATGTTCCGTGATCGCGTCGAGGATTTGAACACGTCTCGCATCTCGATCGACGAGGCCGGCAAGTTCACCCCAGGCTATTCGGCAAAGCTGCTCTCCAACCCGCCGATGCGGATGCTGTCCCGCGAAAGCCTCGGCAAGATGCTCGACGCAACCGGCATGGTGCTGGTCGCGGTGGTCGATGACGCGCGATTTGCGGTGGTGAAAGGCACGCTCGCGGTGCGCAAACGGCGCGACAAGCTTTCGGCCGTAAGTTCGAAACGGATCAGGGGCCAAATCACCATCAAAAGTGCCCATAAAATGCTGACTTTGCGCAATCAGGTGCTCAGCGAAGCACGCAGGAAATCCATTGCAAAAAAGGCTGGCAAGGCATCAGGTCGAATCAGGCGCAAAAGGATGCGCGAAAGACTGCGGGAACGACGCAAACTCAAGATTATTTCCGAGATGAAACCCGCTGCACCGCCCGACCGATCGCCTCGCGACGCGCCAGCGAAACGTCTATTCCGCGCGCCCACACCGCAACCGTCTGGCGCGACAGGCCAAAATGATTTGCGATCTCCGCAGCCGTGACGAGGCCCCGGGTCATAAGCTTTTCCGCGATTTCCCGTTGTTCAATCAAATCTGATCTGTATTGATTACCTAATGCCATGTGTGGACCCTGTGCGCCCTCTCGGGCATGTGAGGAAAGCATGTGGCAGGCCCGGGGGGCGGCAACCCTCCGGGCCACTTCGTTAGAGCTTCGCGGCAAAGTTTGCGCCGCGTGTCGAGATGGTGAACCCATTGCGGTGATTGCCATCGATGGCCCAAAACTTGTCCTTGAGTTGGTCCAGAACGCTCGGGCAAGTTCCGGGAAAGTCGAAAAGATCCCAACATGCCTTATTTGACAAATGCATGGTTGAGAGAATTTCCCTCTGCTTGGGAGTGGTCAGTTTCATTGGCCTGGGCGTGTTCATAGCGCACACCCGATCATGACGCCGATCATGAAAAAACAGGCGACGGCAAATAGGGCTTCGAGGCGGGATAGGGTCATCACGACACCATCCCCGACGCCTTGAACTCGGCAATCGTGAGCGGTTCGGATGCGGTGTAGTAGTTCTCGCCATCACGAATGAAGGCGGTGAACGTCGGGGCAACACGATGGGAAATGCTGCATTCCCGATGGTCGTAAGCCTCGCCAACTAGAAAGCCATTTCCGCTCATATACGCGGGTGGCAGCATGCCCAGCATTTCGTCAAAGCGCCCTTCGGTGGTGCTGTTCCAAGCGATTAACAGTGTCATGGTGTAGTCCTCTCGGTTGAGCCCGCGGCAACGGGCAGGTGAAGCGTGGTGCTTCGTGCTGCGGCCGCATGGGCCGCAGTGTCGAAACATCAGGGTTGGTTAGTGGATTGCAGCCACGATGAAATAAGAAATGCTGCAGGCGACAAGGGCTAGAAAAACACGTTCGCCGACTGAAAGCTGATTGCGCATGATTTGATCCTCTCGGTTCGTCTCAGTGGCGGCAACCACCGTTCGACAAGCATCAACATACACCATCCAGCGCTGTTGTCAAGCGTCAATTGCAAAATAAATGCGGAATGTGAGTTGTGGCTGTAAATAGTGGCTATCTGCCACGCCTTTGACCCGACCAAACGCGCATTCGATCGCGCGTCACCACAATCGGATTACGATTGCCGCAGCGGGAGCATTTGAGCTTTAGCGGTTTATCGAGGAACACGGCAATCACACCCTGATGCCAGCATTGCGGACACTGCACCTTGAGCTTCGTCGGGTATTTACGAATCGCGGCCACGTGCCCTGTCCCACTGGTGCTTGAGCTCTTCGCCTTCCTTCCGCATCTTCTTCCGCGATAACCACGATCGCTCGCCCATTATTTCATGGCGCCACGCCTTGGTTAGTCTCGCTCGTTTCACATGGCGCCAATCAATGCCGGCCGACCGCGCCCATGACTCGACCAATTGCCTCGATACGCCAGCGAGCTCGGCAATCTCGCCTGGCGAGCCGATTCCGCGCGCCAACAACGCCAAGGCCGCGTTCCGTGACTTAAGATCGGCCGCTTTCCTCATTCGTTGCAAATGGCAACAATGATATTCCAAGTCAAGAGATCAATTGAGGCTGGCGAGCTTATGCTCATATCAGGATAAGCTACAAATAAAGGCATTCGAGATGAGTGCGTTGTTAAACCAACCGCGATCGTGCCATTCCATCGCCCGTCCACACGCACGCTCTTTTCCTTCCACAGCGAGCTCCGCGAGCGAGGACCACGACGACGCGCAACGCGCGAGGATGTGCTATCAGCGCTCCATGAGCCAAATGCGAAACGCCTTCCGAATCACCATCCTGGTCAGCGCCTTCCTCACCCTCGCATATCTCGGTCTCAACGAGGTCCACACTGAAATCGCCGCTGCCCTCGTGCTCATCGGCTCAATCGGCCTCATCAGCGCTGCCGCAACCATCTGGACCGAGTGAATAAACGGTTCAGCGAACGGGTAGCGTATTGCCCTCTTATATCAACAAGATAGCGTAACTGAACCGTTTCATATCTGTTCTCGATGCACTCACAGCACATGAGCGCTGTTTCCTGATGTAGGAACATGGTGTTTATCATAAGTAATTGATTATGTTGGTGTATCTGCGCGCGGCTCAGTGCACCGTGTCAGTTGTGCGTCAGCGGGCGCTGGTTCGGGAGGCGGTCGCCCACCGCAGCCTTGTAAACGGGGTCGCCCTGAGTTAAGTCCATCTGGTCGGTCTTCCTGTGGGTGGCCGTCGATCGCGTGGTGGTGATCTCGAAAACACAGAATGCCGCTCCACTCCCTGGCCGGGGATGGGCGGCATTTTCGTTTAGGCGACGGCTAGCGGGGAGGTGAGCTCGCCGCGGGTCAGTTTGCGGAGAAGCCCGACATTTGCGGCTCTCTTACCGGCGCTGATCTGAAAGGTCGGAATAGGCGGCGAGCGACGCCATGTCCGCTCGGATATCCCGGACAGCAGCGCGCAAATCTTGAGCGGGGCGGCCGCGCTATCGGGCAGACGCTCGAAGCGTTCGAGGATAGCTATGTCGGTATCGGACAAACGGCGCATTGCACGGCTCCATGGGTTCGGATGGCCGTGAAATGTCACAATGTCTGATTGTTTGCTTGGGAGTTATTGGGAGGTTTTGGGAGGCTCCCAAACCTCCCACTCTAAAACTTGCTGCGCAGCTGCGTCAGCGAAACGTGGAACGATGGCGCTATCTGGTATAGGACTACCCAAAAGACCGGGGGAGGGTGGGGGTGGGGGGAAAACCTGGCGCCCTCGGATATATCGACAGCACCCCTCTCTCACGCGCGGCTCTCTGAGAACATTCGGTTATGTGGATTTTTGGGGCGGATTTTGCTGGAAAAGTTCCGAGTGCGTTGTTCGGGCGCTCGATCTCGTAATTTGTTACGGCATGGGACATGAAACGACTGGCGTGCCGACGGTTCCGGATCCGGAAGAGAGCGGCCTTGGGCCTGCGATGCTGGCATTGACGGCGGCGCAGCGGCGGTTTGCGATTGCTGCGGTGCAGTTCCCGCTGGCGAAGGACTGGCAGATTGCGCGGGCGGCTGGGTATTCGGCCTTCAGCCATGGTGCGCTGCGGGTGCGGGCGTGTGAGCAGTTCCACAATGAGAAGGTTTTGGAGGCGATCAAGGAGTTGGCGGACAAGGAGATTCGCGGCTCGGCGCTGCTGGGGATCGCGACGATGAAGAAGATTGCGCGGCTGGACGGGCACAAGGATCAGTTGAAGGCGGCGACGGCGATATTGGACCGGGCTGGGTTTGGGGTCGAACAGACGATCAACGTGAACAAGACGGTGACGAGGAAGGTGGATGTTTCGGAGGCTGCGCTGCGGATTGCGGAGTTCCGGCAGAAGTTTCCGGAGCAGTTTGCGAAGATGATTGGGTCTGTTCCGGAGCCTGCGGTGCTTGAGGGCGAGTTTTCGGAGGTAAAGGAATGACCGCCGAGCCGACCCCGGAGGAAATCAAGGGGCTGCTTGAGGCGCTGGAGGTGATCGAGTACGCCGAGACCTATGAGCGGTTCCGGTCGTTCAAGCCGCATCCGAAGCAGAAGGCGCATCTGGATCTCGGTCGCACCAAGCGGGAGCGGCTGCTGATGGCGAACAACCGCGGCGGCAAGACCGAGACCGGGGCGTTCGAGGCGGCCTGCCATCTGACTGGGGAGTATCCGAAGGGCTGGGGCGGCCGTCGGTTCGATCAGCCGACCATGGGCTGGATTTGCGGCGAGACCTCGCTTTTGGTGCGCGATATTCAGCAAAAGAAGCTGTGCGGGCCGCCGGGGGTCGAGAGCATGTTCGGCACCGGGATGATTCCGAAGGACCTGTTTGCTGATAAGCCGTCGCTGGCGCGCGGGGTGACGGACGCTTACGACACGATCCAGGTCCGCCACAAGTCGGGCGGGATCTCGATCGGCAAGTTCAAATCGTATGAGCAGGGCCGGCAGAAGTTCCAGGGCGAGGGGCTGGACTGGATCTGGTTCGACGAGGAACCGCCGCTGGATATTTACGCCGAGGGCATCGCCCGTATCGGTGAGCGTGACGGGATTGCGTGGCTGACGTTCACGCCGCTGAAGGGCCGCTCGAGCGTGGTGCTGCGGTTCGTGGACGAGCCATCGACCGAGCGCGGCATCACCACCATGACGCTGGATGACGCCCACCACATCGCGCCTGCGGTGCGCCAGAAGATGCTGGACGGCTACCTGCCGCATGAGCGCGAGGCTCGAGCCCGCGGCGTGCCGACCTTGGGGTCGGGCCGGATCTTCATGGCCTCGGAAGAGACCGTGGTCGAGGCTCCGCTGGAGTACATCCCCGCCTATTTCACGAAAATCTGGGGAATTGATTTTGGAATCGACCACCCGTTCGCGGCGGCCTTGATCATCTGGGACAAGGACAATGACGTCATCCACGTCCATCACTGCATCCGGATTTCGGATGCGCTGCCGATCCAGCACGCCGCGGCGATGAAGCCGATCGGGGCCGCAATTCCGGTGGCGTGGCCACAGGACGGCACCCAGCGCCGCGACGACGGCAAGCCGATGAGCGATCATTACAAGCGGCAAGGGCTGCTGACGCTCTCGGAGCACGCGACATGGCCCGACGGCGGGGTCTCGACCGAGGCCGGAATTCTGGAGATGGACGAGCGCGAGCGGTCTGGCCGGCTGAAATACGCCGCTCACCTGTCGGATATCCTGGAGGAACGGCGGTTCTATCACAGGAAGGACGGCAAGATCGTCAAACTGAAGGATGATCTTCTGTCGGCGGTTCGCATCGCGATCATGATGAAGCGCTACGCGCGCGCGGTGCCCTTGGGCGGCAAGGCGGCGGAACGGATGGCCTGGGGCGACGGCCAGCTTGCCCGCGGCGTGGACTTTGACGTCTTCGGCTAGTTTGGCTTTGGAAGGGCCGGCAGATCGTTTGGCTTGATCTCGATGTCGAATTCCTGCCGCGGCCGGGTTTCATATAGCTGACGCATCAATTCCTCGGTCATAACCGTGCCAACGGGAACGGTGCCGAGATAGGTCGTTCCGGGTCTGCGCTTCCATTCGGACATTCCCAAATCCTATTCCCCTGAGTGCGTTGCTGGCAACCCTCTGACGACCCCACCTTCACATTGCCAGGTTCTTAGCCTGGCACGTTTCCTCCCATGACTTGGCGTGCGGTGAGACCCGCCGCCTCTTTCGGAGTTTCCGCGATGGCCGATGACACCACCCTGCCGCATCCGGCACCCGCCACGTCCAGCATTCTTGGAGGCCTCGGCGCCAAACCCGCCGAGAAGGCGCCCGACACCGCCGCAGCCAAGCTGCGTGCGTTCGAGGACAAGCACCTCGGTCGCAAGGCGATGCGCAACAAGGATGGTGTGGTTGAGAAGGGTTTCGGCTCACCGTTCAAGGCGATGAGTCCGGAACTGCTCGCCGAGCATGCCGCGCTCGAAAAGCTGGTCGAGGCGGAAGCCAAGGTCGACGAGGCCAATATCGAACTGTCGGCTGCGAAGGTTGCTCACGATTCGGCGAAGGCTGCCGTGGTCGAGGCCACCAAAGCCGCTGATGCCGCGGCCGCGGAAGCCAAGCGGATCGCCGACGAGGAAGCCAAGGTCGATGCCGCTGCCCACTAATCTTTCACCCGGGGGCGTGGATCTCGGTCTCGGCGACATGCTGGCGCAGCAGGCGCAGGGCGAGACCGAGGAAATGCGCAAGAAGCGCATGGCCGAACTTGCGCAAGCGCAGGCGCTCGGCCCAGCCGGCTCGCTCGGCGTGACCTCGCTGTTCGGTGTCGGTGGAGGGTCCAAGGGTGCTGGCTACTAAGATCGAGCAACAGATCGCCTTCGATCTTCGCGCGACTTGGCAGGGCCGGGCGTTGATGGAAATCAAAGGTCCGTTCCGCGCTGTGCTGATGTCGGTGCTGGCCCACACCCTCGACGAGGCCATGGTGACGCTGTGTGCCGTCGTATTCGAGAATTTTGATGGCTCGCTCGATCCGCCCTATCTGACGACCGCGGCGAAGATCAATAAGAGCGGCGCCATCGTCGCCGATGTCTGTGATCGCGTCGGCACCATCCGCAAGGACGAAGTGATCTTCGTCAGCGAGCAGCAGATGCAGGATACCTTCCGCAAATGTGCCGATCGCCTGAAGCTTTCCGATTCAGACCGCATCGAACTCTTCAAATACGCGCAGCGCTGGGTGGTCGCCGACCGCCGGCTCGATCCGAACTTTGACCCGAAAGACCCGGATGCTAAGCGCCTCACGCACTGACATCGTGGCCTATAATGGCACTGCGCCGATGGCAGCGACCGGCAAGACCCGTGATATTTCGGACCGCGAGGCCCAGATCGTCACCGCGATCATCCGCGAGTTCGGCCAGTATCAGACTCGCCGCTCGGTGTTCGCGCAGCAATGGGAAGAGGTTGCCGAACTGATTCTGCCGACCTCGCGCGGCACCTTCTACTACCAGGACATGCAGACCCCCGGCGCCAAGAAAACACAGCAGCAGGTCGACGCGACAGGCGCGCTGGCGCTGCACCGGTTCTGCGCCATCGCCGATTCCTTGGTGACACCTCGCAACCAGCAATGGCACGGGCTGCAGAGCGACGATTACGTGATGAAGGATCGCGCCTGCCGCATCTGGTTCGAGAACACCACCAAGATGCTGTTCCGCCAGCGCTATGCCGCGCACGCCAATTTCGCAGGCCAGAACTACAACAACTGGCAGTCGCTCGGCGCGTTCGGCAATTCCACCATGTATGTCGACGCCTTCGACAACCGCTGGACCGGCGGCGGCCGCGGCCTGCGCTACAAGTCAGTACCGCTCGGCGAGACCTATTTTGGCGAGAACCACCAGGGCAAGGTGGACCGCATGATCCGATGGTTCAAGCTCACGGCCTACCAGGCGATGCAGAAATGGGGTGAGGAGTGGCTGCCGGAGACGCTGCACTCGGCGCTGGCCCAGAACAGCGAGTTTAGGTATTCATTCCTGCATTGCGTCAAGCCGCGCGCCGAGGACTACGATCCCGAGGCGCTTGATGCCCGTTCGTTGCCATACTCTTCTCATTATGTCTCGGTCGATGGCCGCTGCCTGATGGCGGACGAGCGCGGCTACCGCACTTTCCCCTATGCGGTCAGCCGCTACGATCAGGCCCCGAACGAGGTCGAGGGCCGCGGCCCGGCGCAGATCGTGCTGCCGTCGCTCAAGACCTTGAACGCGCAGAAGATCACCTTCCTGAAACAGGGCCATCGCGCTGCCGATCCGATCCTGCTGATGGCCGATGACGGGCTCGTTGGCATGGACATGCGGCCCGGCGCGCAGAACAAGGGCGGCGTCAATTCGCAGGGCCAGGCGCTGGTGCACACTCTGCCCACCGGCGACATCAAGATATCGCTCGAGATGATGCAGGAGGAGCGCGGCATCATCGATGACGTATTTCTGGTCAGCCTGTTCAAGGTGCTGTCCGAGCATCCGAACATGACTGCAACGCAAGTCATTGAACTCGTTAACGAAAAGGGCATGCTGGTGGCGCCGACGCTGGGCCGCCAGCACACCGAATATGTCGGCGGGCTGGTCGAGCGCGAGATGGATCTCTTGTCCGGCATGCGGATGCTGGAGCCGATGCCGCCGCGGCTCAAGGAGGCGATGGGTCATTACGAGATCACCGACACCTCGCCGTTGTCGCTGGCCGCCGCCG
>Ga0137387_10000485_pt1 | contig 17176 bp, 14 predicted proteins | sample SagtaG_3_FD_104909 | JGI IMG/M metagenome (GOLD analysis project Ga0137387, IMG submission 104909) | Vadose zone soil microbial communities from Angelo Coast Range Reserve, California, USA - Sage2_R_115_16 metaG | ecosystem: Environmental > Terrestrial > Soil > Vadose zone > Saprolite | place...
GCGGTTCTTGGTGTTGCAGGTCAATGAGACGCACATGTGCCACAGGCCGGTTCCGTTGTAGAACCTTCGCTCGAGCAGGCTCGCCGCCCGGTCCGCGCGGTCCGCATAGTCGCCGGTGGCGATGCGGACGTGCCAGGAGAACTGGCGGCCGTGGCGCAGCACACTCGATCCGGCGGTGATCGCAGCGGCGCCGACGGCCACGCTCGCCGCTGCCGCCGCGAAACGGCGATACCGGGTGTGCCTGGCGAGCAGGGCAATGCGCTTGACGGGGGGCAGTCCGAGCATTCCACATAATAGCCCCCAAGTGGCACAAGTAGCCAGGCATGGGCCCAGAGTGACCCTCTCGCGCCCGGCGCCGGGCGTGCCGCGCCCGCCGTGCGGCGGTTACCGCGCCACGATGTTGACGATCCGGTCCGGCACGATCACGATGCGCTCGATCGTGCGGTCCTGGGTCAGCCTGGCCAGCTCGGGGTCGGCCAGCAGCAGCCGCTCCAGTTCCTCGCGCTCGGCCCCCGCCCTGACCGACACCACGTACCTGGTCTTGCCGTTGATCTGAACCGGCAGCCGGACCGTCGGCTGGCCGGCCAGGTCAGGGTCGGCCTCGGGGAACGGCTCGTAGGCAAGTGAGGCAGCGTGCCCGAGCCGGCCCCACAGCTCCTCGGCGATGTGCGGAGCCAGCGGCGCGACCATGAGGACGAGCGGCTCGGCGACCACGCGCGGCAGCGCACCGTCACGCACGGCGATCCGCGCGGCCGCGGTCGTCAGCTCGATCAGCCTGGCGATCGCGGTGTTGAACCTGAGCTCGCCGAAGTCCTTGCGCACGACCGCGATCGTGCGGTGCAGCAGGCGCATGACGTCCTCGTCTGGTGCCTGCTCGCTGACCGCGACATACCCGGTCTGCTCGCTGATCATGGCGCGCCAGAGCCGCTGCAGGAACCTGTGCACCCCGGCGATGTCGTCCGGCCGCCAGCGGCGGTCGGCCTCGATCGGACCCGCCGCCATCTCCTGCAGCCGCAGGGTGTCGGCGCCGTAGTCGCGGTAGATCTGGGCCGGGCTGACGCCGTTCTTCAGCGACTTGCCCATCTTCCCTGCCCGCCTGGTCACCGGCCTGCCGCGGTAGCTCGGCGACCCGTCGGCAGCCGGAACGACGTCCGCGGCAGGCACGTACATGCCGCGCTCGTCGGTGAACGCGTCGGCCAGGACGTAGCCCTGGTTGACCAGCCTGGCGAACGGCTCGCAGGTCGAGACGTAGCCCAGGTCGTAGAGCACCTTGTGCCAGAACCTGGCGTACAGCAGGTGCAGGACGGCATGCTCGGACCCGCCGACGTACAGGTCGGCGCCGCCAGCTCCCGCGGCGGCAGGAGCGGGCGCGGTCATCCAGTACTTCTCGTTCACCGGATCAACGAACTCCTCGTCGTTGGTCGGATCCAGATAGCGCAGGTAGTACCAGCAGGACCCGGCCCACTGCGGCATCGTGTTCAGCTCGCGCCGGTAGACCCGAGGCCCGTCGCCAAGGTCGAGCTCGACGCTCGCCCAGCCGGCCGCCCTGGCCAGCGGAGGCAGCGGCTCGCCTGCCTCGTCGTCGGCCGGCGCCGGCCGGAAGTCGGTCATCTCCGGCAACTCGACGGGGAGCATCTCGTCGGGCAGCACGACCGGGAACCCGGCCGGGTCGTACACGATCGGAAACGGCTCGCCCCAGTACCGCTGCCGCGAGAACAGCCAGTCCCGCATCCGGTGCGACCCCGGGCCGGACTCGCCCTGGCCCACGCCGATCCAGTTGCGCTGCATGGCCTTGACCGACTCGGGCCAGTCCACCTGGTCCAGGTCGGCCGCCAGCCGGCCCGCGTACGCCGTGATCCGCAGCATCCACTGCCGCATCGGCCTGCGGTAGACGGGGTAGTTGCCCACATCGCTGCGCCCGTCCGCGGTGACCTCCTCGTTCGCGAGCACGGTGCCGAGACCCGGGCACCAGTTCACCGGCTCGTCGGACAGGTAGGCCAGCCGCCTGGAGTCGACGGCGGCGCGCCGCTGCGCCCCGGTCAGCTCGGCCCACGGCCTGCCATCGGGTGTCTCCCGCAGCCCGGCCTCGAACTCGGCGACGAGCTCGGCGACCGGCCTGGCCCGCCCGGCCCTCTCGTCGTACCAGCTGCCGAAGATCCGGGCGAAGATCCACTGGGTCCACCGGTAGTACGAGGGATCGGTGGTGGCGAACTCCCTGCGGGTGTCATGGCCAAGGCCCAGGCGGCGCAGCTGGCCGCGCATGACCGCGATGTTGGCCTCGGTCGTGACCCTGGGGTGCTGGCCGGTGTCGATCGCGTACTGCTCGGCCGGCAGGCCGAACGCGTCGTAGCCGTAGGCGTGCAGCACATGCCGGCCGTTCATCCGCTGGTACCGGGCGAACACGTCGGTGGCTATGTAGCCGAGCGGATGCCCGACGTGCAGTCCGATGCCGCTCGGATACGCGAACATGTCGAGCACGTAGCACTTGGGACGGCCGGCCATGCGCTCGAAACCCGCGGAGAGCTGCCCGGCCGGGCCGGGCGAGGCGAAGGTGCCCTCGCGAGCCCACCGCTCCTGCCAGCGCTCCTCGATCTCGCCAGCCAGCCTGGCGTTGTACCGGAACCCCCCGTGCTCGCCGTGCTCGCCGCCCATTCGTGGCCTCCTCGTCCCGCTCAGGAAAAGAAAAAGCCCCTCACGCAGGAGGGGTGAGCCACGTCGACGGAAGCGTCAGCGCGGCTCGCCGCTAAGGAAACCGAAGAAACGGACCACGCCAGTAGAATACCATTGCGCCGCCCTCTCCCGGCGGCGCGGCGAGCGGCGCTGAACGACATATCATTACGTGGCGTCAGTTCGCTGCCCGGATTGTGAGCTTTGCGCAGCCGCAGCTAGTGACATGTCTCGGCTGCCGCGTCGCAACGGGCCGAGGTGCTCTGCGACGACCGGATTCCGGCTCCACTGGGCCGCCTGCCTGCGGTGATACCCTCCGGTCGGAAGGTGGTGTCCAGTGCGGATCAGCCGGAGGGCGCTGCTGGCGGCGGTTAGTTCCGCGGTTGCGTTGGCGATTCTGGTCGGCGGGTTCTTTCTGCTGACCGGCAACAGCGGGGGCAAGGACTCAGCGTCGGGGCCGGGGAGCGCGGCGGGCGGGCCGCTGTTCTCCCCGTTCACCGGCGAGCGGGTCTCCGCGCTGCGCCGCGAGCTGATCTTCAAGATCGACAACGTCCCCCAGGCGAGGCCGCCGACCGGCCTGAGCAAGGCCGACATCGTGTACCTGCTGCCGGTGGAGGGCGGGCTGAGCCGGATCATGGCGGTGTTCTCGTCGCACGTACCGCCGGTCGTCGGCCCGGTGCGCAGCTCGCGCGAGGAGGACATCGAGCTGCTGCGGCAGTTCGGCAAACCCGCGTTCGCCTTCTCCGGCGCGCAGCCGCGGCTGCTGCCGGTGGTCGAACACGCCAGGATCGTCGACCTGTACGACGGGAGAGCCGGCGGCTACTTCCGCGACCCGCACCGGATCGCGCCGTACAACCTCTACGCCAGAACCAGCCGGCTGCTCGCCGAGGCGACGGGCGCCAGCAAGGCGAGGGACATCGGGTTCAGGTTCGGGCCGCCTCCGCCAGGCGGCACCCCGACGAGCGTCTACAACGTGGCGTACCAGTCGGCGGCCTTCAGCTTCCGGTGGTCAGCCGCGCAGCACCGCTGGCGGGTGTGGATGGACGGCAGCCCGGCCGAGGCCGCCGAGGGCGGCCAACTCGGCGGCAGGACTGTAGTCGTGCAGAACGTCAAGGTGAGGACCTCCGGTTTCCTCGAACTCGGGATCAGGCCCCCGTACGCCCGCACGGTCGGCAGCGGCAACGCGGTCGTGCTGCGCGACGGCCGCGCGTACCACGTGCACTGGTCGCGTCCCGGAGCCGGCGGCGGCACCACGTTCACGCTGCCCGACGGCCGCCGGATGCCATTCGCCAGGGGGCAAGTATGGGTCGCCTTCGGTTACGGGCCCGGCTCGAAACGGTGATTCGCGGCTTCTGTCCTGCTCAGTGACGGCGGTGAAACCGGTAATGGCGGGGCGTCTTGTCGGCTCCTACGTCCCATGCCACACTCTCAGGTGATTGGCCGATGACGGGCTGCAACCTGCGGACCATGCGCGCAGTCCTATCTGTCGACATACTGGCCTTAAGTCCCGCGGACATGCACGAATCGGAGCAGGAACGTGACCGATCAGCCGACCGGTGTGGCCCGGGCAGCAGCGACGCCGACCCAGCCAGAAACGGCACAGCCGGAGACGGTGCAGCGCGGGCGGCCGGCCACGGGCGACGCGCCGGCGGGAGCGGGCGGCGGGCGAGGCGCGGCGGTCGGCTCCGGGGACCTGACCGACGACCTGCTCAGATCCGATCAGTGGACCGACGAGATGCTCCAGGCCGCCGGGATCCCGGTGATGGATGTGCCCCTTGTCAGCATCGGCGGCGGGATCGGCTCGTTCGTCACCGTCGACTACCTCAGGATCGCCGGCGTCGCCGCGGACCGGATCGCGGTCCTGACCAACCTCGACTTCGCCTGGCAGACCTACGAGTACCTGACCAGGGTCTCGCAGATACCCAAGCCCGAGCGGATCAGGTCGGACTCGGCGTCCAGGCCGGACAACATCTGGGGATTCCCCTCCTACGCCCTGGCCGAGGCCATGTCCGAGCGCACGTTCGCGCCGTTGTGGCAGGTGCTGATCGAGCCGATCGGGGCCGACTACTACACGCCGAAGGCGGGACGGGTGTTCGCCGGGCTCGAGCGCGAGAGCAAGCGGATCGGCTGGTCCCAGATGCTGGTCAAGGGCCAGGTCAGGATGGTGCGCAAGCGCCAGGGCGGCGGGTACTTCGTCATCTTGACCCCGATGGTGGGCTCGACGCCGACGAAACGGCTCGCCTACCGGGCCGAGTTCGTGCACCTGGCCGTGGGCTACCCCGGGCTGCGCTTCCTGCCCGAGCTGCAGGAGTTCCGCACCGCGCACCAGGACTTCCACCATGTGGTCAGCGCGTACGAGGAGCACGAGCACGTCTACGAGGCCGCGCGGACCAAGCACCTTGTCGTGATGCTGCGCGGCGGCGGCATCGTCGCGTCCCGGGTGCTGGCGCGCCTGATGGACGACCGGGCGAAGCACGGCCTGTCCACCGAGATCGTGCACCTGTTCCGCACGTACATCACGAGCTCGCACGGGCCCAACGCGTGGAACCGGCGTAAGGGCGCCCACGGTTTCGCCTACCAGGGCTTCAACTATCCGAAGTCGGTCTGGGGCGGCCAGCTGAAGGCGAGGATGCGCCGGCTGGAAGGCGAGGACCGGGCCGCGGCCTACAAGCTGATGGGCGGGACCAACACGCCGTACCGGCGGCGCTGGCAGGCGCAGATGACGGAGGGCCGGGAGGCGGGCTGGTACCGCACGATGGCGGGCACGGTCGAGCAGATGCGCCTCGACCAGGGCAAGATCGTCAGCGTGGTCAAGACGCAGGCAGGCATGGTCGAGGTCGCCGCGGACTTCGTGATCGACTGCACCGGGCTGGAGGCCGACATCGCCGAGCACCGGGTGCTGGCCGACCTGCTCGAGCACTCCGGCGCCGGACGCAACCCGGTGGGCAGGCTGGACGTCGAGCGTACCTTCGAGCTGCGCGGGGCCGGCAGCGGTCCTGGCGTCATGTACGCCTCGGGCGCCACGACCCTGGGCGGGTACTTTCCCGGCGTGGATACCTTCCTGGGACTTCAGGTAGCGGCGCAGGAGATCGCCGACGATCTCGCGCGACGCGGATTCTGCCGCCGGATCGGTACATTCCGCTCGATACAGCAGTGGCTCAGGTGGGCACGTAACAAGCAGCCCTAGCCAGGCCCGCCGCGGGCCCCAGCCCCGCGCCTCGTGCCCGGGGCCACGGTCGCGTCGCGGCGGACATCAGGTCAAACAGGAGGCAGAAGGTGCTACCCACCCTGGGTGGTCGGATCCAGACCCGGCTGGTGCTGCTCGCCGTGGTCGGCGGGCTCGTGACCCTCATCATCGGCCCGCTGCTGCCGATACCCGCTCCGCTCTCCGTGGTGTACCAGGACACCTTCGTGATCCTCGCCGCGGTGGCCGTGCTGGGCGTCGGCTGGGAGTTGGTGTACCACTTCGTCATGCAATGGCGCTGGGAGAAGGACTGGCCGACGCTCTTCGGCCTGGTCACGGCGATTCCGGAAGGGCTGCTCGTCTGGCTGCTGCTCCAGGCCGGCGCGATACCGGGCATCAGCGGAACCGTGCCAGGCGCGGCGTTCGTCATCGACTTCGGCCTGGTCTGGCTGGCAGTGTGGCTGGTAGCCAACGGTCCGATGCGCGTTCCGTTCATCCGGTGGCGCTTTCATGGCGGGAGACTGGTGTGACCGAGCATGGCGTGGGCGAGCACGCGCCCGGCCTGTTCCCCGTTCCGGGCGACGGAGTTCTGGCCAGGCACGGCGACCTGATCCTGCTCTGCAGCCTGGAGGAGAGCCAGACCGCCGACAACCTGCTTGACCTGCTTGAGCAGATCGCCGCTGAGCGCGGCGACGGGAGGCAGTTCACCGGCGCGATCGCCGATGCGCTGGACGCGGAAGAGGGCGCACCGTCGGTACTCGCGTTCGGCCCGGCCGGGTCCGGCCTGGCCGTCGCCGTCAGCGGCGGCGCGTGGGCCGACCTCAGCACCACGGAAGGCACCGTCCGGGTCGAGGCGGGCCATCCGCGGCTGCTGCTGCGCTGCGCGCTGCGCTCACCGGTCAGCGGGGTCAGGGGCGGGCTCACCCCGGACGACAACGGTGCCGCGAGCACCGACCGGTTCTCCAGGCTGGATGCCGGCACCGTGCGGGCGGGCGGCCTGAGCTACTACCAGGCAGGGGCGGCCGGCGGCGGCCTGGGCACCGACACCGGGCAGGGCGCCGGCGGCGTGCCGGGCGCCGCGGGCGGCGGAGCGGTGCGCCTGGGCAAACTCCGCGGGCCCAAGGCGGCGCCGGCCCAGACGCGAGCCGCCGAGGCGAGGCTGGCCGGCGTGCCGGTCGCGCAGATCCCGGAGCAGGACAGCGCAGAGCCCGAGCCGGCCGGCGGTGCGAGCGGGGAGCCCGACCTGGCCGGAGGGGCAGGCGCAGGACCCGAGTCGGCCGGTGCGCCGCAGCCGGCCGCAGCGGAGCCCGCGCGAGCCGAGTCCGCGCGAGCCGAGTCCGCGCGAGCCGAGTCCGCGCGAGCCGAGGCCGCGCGAGCCGAGGCCGTGCGAGCCGAGGCCCCGGCCGAGCTGTCGCGCGCGCCGGAGACATCGTCGCCGGGCGCGTCGTTCGAGCCGACGGCCGCGTGGGTCTCGCCCGACACGCCGGTGGCCGGCCCGCCGGACGCGCCGCGGCGCCAGGCCACCGACCTGTGGGCGCCGCCCGGCCAGCCCGCCGGGCAGGCCCCGCCTCTCGCGCAGGGCGACCTGCCCTCGAGCGGAGCCGGCGCATCCGCGGCCGAGGACCTGGAGCGGGAGGTCACCGCCCCGCCGGAGCCGGTCGAGTCCGCCCAGCAGGCCGGAACCGGGCAGCCGTACCAGCCCGCCGAGCCGTTCGAGGCGGTGCTGCTGCTCGACGCCGGCTCGGCAAGCGGCGTCGAGCAGCGCGCTCGTCAGCCGCTGGCAAAGATAAGGGACCTGCCGCCCGGCACGAGCAGCTACGTCTCGGCCGGGCCGATCATCCAGGGGGTGTACTGCAAGAACGGTCACTTCGACGACCCTGATGCGCTCTTCTGCGCAATCTGCGGCATCTCCATGAACCAGCAGACGCTCGTGCCAAGGCCCGGCGAGAGGCCGCCGCTCGGCGTGCTGCTGCTCGACGACGGGGCGGTGTTCCAGCTCGACAGCGACTACGTGGTGGGCAGGGAACCTGGCCTGGACTCCTCGGTCGCGGCGGGCAACGCCAGGCCGCTGCGGGTGTCGGACGAGTCCGGCATCGTGTCTCGGGTGCACGCCAGGATTCAGCTCGACGGCTGGCGGGTGCTGGTGACGGACCTGGGATCGGCGAACGGGACCCGGGTGCTGCTACCGGGCCAGCCGGCCGACCAGCCGCTCGCGCCGCAGGTCCCGGTCGTGCTTGCCACCGGCAGCCAGGTCGACCTGGGCGGTCGCGGGTTCCGTTACGAGTCCCATCGCGGCCGGTGAGCGTGCACATGCCAGGCTTGGCCAAGCCGGGGGGACAGGCGGGCGATGCCTGACTCCGACGTCCAGCTGCTGCTGGCCGACCTCGCGCTGATCATCATCCTGGCGCGACTGCTCGGGATGGCCGCCAAGCGGATCGGGCAGCCGCCGGTGCTCGGCGAGATCGTCGCGGGCATCCTGCTCGGACCGACGATCTGGGGCACGAAGATCACGACGACGCTGTTCCCGCCCACGCTGATCCCGCCGCTTACCGCGCTCGCCGATATCGGCCTGGTCCTGTTCATGTTCGTGGTCGGCTACGAGGTCGACCTGGGGCTCGTCAAGGGCCGCGAGCGGGTCGCGGCGGCGGTGGCCATCGGCTCGATCGTCGTCCCGCTGCTCCTCGGCTCGGGCCTCGGGGTGTGGCTGGCGCACCGGTATCACGTGCACAACCCGACCACGTTCGTGCTGTTCTTCGGCACCGCCATGTCGATCACGGCATTCCCCGTGCTCGCGCGCATCTTGTCGGACCGGGGCCTGCACCGGACGCGGGTCGGCGGGCTGGCGCTCGCGGCTGCCTCCGTCGACGACGTGCTCGCCTGGGCCCTGCTCGCCGTGGTGATCGCGGTCGCCGGCGCGAGCACCGGCCACAACCAGTTCAGGCTGCTGCTCGCGCCGGCCTATGCCGCAGTGATGATCTGGCTGGTCCGGCCGGCCCTGCGCAGGCTCGCCGAGGTCTACCAGCGGCAGGGCAGGCTCACGCCGAACGTGCTGGCCGCGGTGCTTGCCCTGGTGTTCCTCTCCAGCTACGCGACCGACTGGATGGGCGTGAAGTTCATCTTCGGCGCCTTCATCTTCGGCATCGCGATGCCCAGGGACGTTCCGGCCCTGCGCGAGGCCATCCTGGAACGGCTCGAACAGGTCAGCGTCCTCGTGCTGCTGCCGGTCTTCTTCGTGATCGCCGGGCTGAACGTGAACCTGCGCGGGATCGGCCTGTCCGGCCTGGTCGACCTCGTGCTGATCATGCTGGTCGCGGTCGCGGGCAAGTTCGGCGGCGCCTACTACGGCGCCCGCCTGACCGGGGTCAGGCACCGGCAGTCCGGCGCCCTCGCGGCGCTGATGAACACCCGCGGCCTGACCGAGATCGTGATCCTCACCGTCGGCCTCCAGCTCGGCATCCTGAACAAGTCCCTGTTCACGCTGATGGTGGTCATGGCCATCGTCACCACCGGCATGGCCGGGCCGCTGCTGAAAGTCATCTACCCGAACCGGATCATGGAACGTGACATCGCCGAGGCGGACCGGGCCGCGCTCGGCAAGGCGGCGGCGCACCGGATACTCGTGCTGATCGATGACCCGGCGACGGCCGGCCCGCTGATCGACGTCGGGGCGCTGCTCGCGGCGAGCAGGCCGAACAGCGAGCTCGTGCTCTCGCACCTGGTCGCGCACCGTCCGGACGGCAGGCTGGAGGTCGGCGCGGGTCTTGGCGGGGAGCTGCTGCAGATGACCCAGACGATGGCCAGGCTCAAGGATCTCGCCGCGGAGATCGGACCTGACGGCGTCGCGGCGACCGTGCAGTCCAGGTTCAGCGACGATGTCAGGGCCGAGCTGCCCGGCTACGTGGCGGCCGCCGAGCCTGACACGGTCGTCCTCCGCCCGGGGATCGCGGATGGCGCGGCGCTCAGCCGGGACGGCGCGGCCCAGCTCGTCTACTTCCTGCGCGCGCTGCCGCCCGCGCCCGCGGCTGCCGTCGCCCGATGGGTGCGCAGCGCAGACGGAGATGCCGCCGTGCAGGTCGCCGCGCAGGTGGCGGTGGCCGGCGGGTTCGACCTCATCCTCACGCCATCCGGCAGGCCGTGCGCCTCGCTGGCGGCCGACCTGACCAAGCGCGGGCTCGCCGCCAGAGCAGGAAAGCAGCCGGCGGGAGCGATCGTGGTCGCCCCGGCGAGCGGCCTGGTGGGGGGCGAACCGGACGGGCCCGCCGCGCGTGACACCGATGTGCACCTCGCGGTCGCGGCAGGCACCAACGAGGCAAGCGACGACATGGACCAGTGGGTCCAGGCCATGGCCGCGCGGGACGTCGGGGACACAAGCAGCGCCGGGGACGGCGACAGCACCGCGGCATCGACCGCCGGCGGCACGACCGCCGGCGGCACGCACAGCCACAGCAGCAGCACCGACAGCAGCCAGCAGGAGAGCAGACAGCCGTGAACATTCCTGATGCGCGCCTCGCGGCCGACCGGGCCGGAATCGCCGACTACCGCTTCGTCAGGCCTCTTGGCGCGGGTAACCACGGTGTCTTCTATCTCGCCCGCCGCCCGGACCGGCTGCACATCGACGCCGAGTTCGTGGCGGTGAAGGTGCTCTCCGGGTCGAACAGCCAGGACACCTTCCGGCGGGCGATCAGGGAACTGGCCGCGTTCGCCGCCGTCAGGTCGCCGTACCTGGTGACTCTCTACGACGCCGGGCAGCAGGGCGACGACCTGTACTACTCCATGGAGTACCTGCCGGCCGGATCGCTGGCTGACGCCATCGGCGCGCTGCCGCCCGGGCAGGTGCTCGCCGCGGTCGCCGACGCGGCCAGGGCCGCGGACGCCTTGCACGAGGCCGGCATTGCGCACAACGACATCAAGCCGGGCAACATCATGATCCATGACGGCCGCGCCAAGCTGAGCGACCTCGGCCTCAGTCAGCTGCTGACGCCGGGCCTAACCATCACCGGTATCGGCTCGACCGGCTCGGTCGAGTACCTCGACCCGGCCGTGATCCGGGGCGAGATGCCGGGCCGCGCGACCGACATCTTCGCGCTCGGTGCCACCCTGCACCGCGCGCTGACCGGGATCGGCCTGTACGGTGAGCTGCCCACCAACAACACCATGCTGGCCATGCGCCGGGTGCTGTCGCGCGCTCCGGAGATCTCGCCGAGCCTGCCGCCCGGCGTGCGGGACGTGATCGCGAACGCGATCAACCCGAACCCGGCCGCCCGGCCGGCCACCGCCGCGCAGTTCGCGGCGCGGATCGACGCCCTGTCCGAGGAAGTCCTCTGACCGCTTCGGCCGCTGGCCGCGCCCGGGCAGCGGGAACCGCGTTGGGCTTGACCAGCAGCGACACGGCCGGGATCCAGAGCGCGGCGAAGACGAGGCTGCCCGCGATGTCGGTCGGATGATGCTCGCCGCGGTACAAGCGGGAGATCGCGACCAGGACGGGAAAGGCGATCGCCGGGATCAGGAACAGCCACCGCCACCAGCCGCGGGCGTACCCGATGACCAGGACTGCCAGCCCGATGTAGAGGCAGCAGGCCGCTGCCTCGTGCCCGGAGGGGTAGGCCGAGGTGGGCAAGGCGTGGTCGAGGTGCGGCACGGCCGGCCTGTGCCGTCTGACGATGGCCGCCGCCGTGAGGAACATCGCGACCTCGCCGACCAGGAGGGTCGCGATGTACACGGCCGGCCGCCGGCGTCGGGTGACGCCGACGAATACGAGGCAGACGAACGCCGCCGCGGCGATGATGACCACCGTGGTGCCGAGCGTGCTGAGGATCAGGCTCCAGCGGTTCAGTGTCGGCGTGCGGTGTGCCGCGAACCAGCGCGGGATGGTCCGGTCGCCGAGGTCGTTGCCGTTGCCCTCCTTGACGACCAGCTCGCCGAGCCCGACGATCAGGCCGAGGAACAGTACCCACGCGACGAGTAGCCGGGCGGCGACCCGGGACCGCCAGCCCGGCGGCCCGCCCCAGCCACGTTCCGGCTGAGCCAGTTCCAGATCGCCCGCGGCCTCGGGCTCGAGGCCCTCGGCGACCGGATGGGTGACCGGCCGCCCGGCGGCGCGCCTGCTCAGCTCGAACGCCACCGTGGTCACGCCCAGCCAGGCGACGCCGATCGCCCAGCCGCCGAGCACGTCGGACAGGTAATGCACGCCGAGCAGTATCCGGCTGATCCCGATCAGGGCCACGAGCACCGCGATCACGACGGTGAACACGGTGCGCCAGCGGCCCCGGGCGGCCGGGATGAATACCACTAAGATGGCGCCGTAGCAGACCAGGGAGCCGAGCGCGTGCCCGCTCGGGAAGCTGTTCCCTGGGGCATGCGCGACCGGATGCGCCAGAACGGGCCTGAGCCGGCCGACCAGGGACTTCAGTACCGGGTCGAGGACAAGCGCGCCTGCGCCGGTGACCACCAGATAGGTCGCCAGCCGCCACTGCCGCCTGATCAGCAGCAGGATGGCACCGGCCGCGACGACCGCCAAAACCGCGATGGTGCTGCCCAGCAGGGTGACGTCCTTGACGATCGTGACAAGCGTGTGCTGCCCGGCCATCAGGCTGTTGATGTCGGAGGCCGCGCCGTGATCCGCCCTCTCCAGCGGCCGCCACCGCAGGCGTACCAGGACTAGCAGGGCTGTGAATACAAGGGCGGCAACGGTGACGGCGATCAGCGGAGTAAGGCCCCGTCCCCGGAAATAGCGACGTATGCGCGGTGACATGCGCGCCAAGCTGCCCAGTCGGCGCCTGTTCACGCAGCGGTGCGCGCAGGCAGCGGAATGTCAGGCCGCGGCCGGGGAAGCTTGCTGGGCGCGATCCGGTCTGCCGGACTTGCCCTCGGCGGCGGAGTGAGGAAGGAGGGCAGCAGATGACGACTGTCGCGGTCGTTGCGCATGCCAGGAAGAGCTTCGGCGGCGGCCTGCCCGAACTGCGGGAGGTGCTGGCCAGGGAAGGGTTCGGCCAGCCGCTCTGGTACGAGGTGAACAAGAGCCGTAAGGCGCCTAAGCGCGCGCGCTGCGCGCTGGCGGCCGGGGCCGAGGTCATCTTCGTCTGGGGCGGCGACGGGATGGTGCAGCGCTGCGTCGACTCACTGGCCGGGACCGACGCCGTGCTCGCGATCCTTCCGGCTGGAACCGCGAACCTGCTCGCGACGAGCCTGCACCTTCCGGCTGACATCACCGAGGCCGTGCGGGTGGGGCTGCATGGGCAGCGCCGCAGGATCGACACCGGCTCGCTGAACGGTGAGCACTTCGCCGTGATGGCCGGCGCGGGATTCGACGCACGGATGATCAAGGAAGCCGACCGGCGGATGAAGGAGAGGATCGGGCGCCTGGCCTACGTCTACACCGGCGCCAGGAATCTCGGCGCGCGGGGCATGCGTGCCGTGATCAAGGTGGATGGCCGGCCATTCTTCAAGGGCAGGCTGTCCTGCGTTCTGGTCGCGAACGTCGGCAAGGTCCTTGGCGGCATCGAGATCTTCGGCGATGCCAGGCCGGACGACGGGATTCTCGAGCTTGGCGTGGTCACCGCGAGGAACCCGGCGCAGTGGGCGAGGACCCTCGGGCGGGTCGTGGCCGGCCAGCCGCAGAAGTCACCGTTCGTGCACGTCGCCCGTGGTCAGCGGATCCGGATCCGGTTCAATCGGGAGTTTCCCTGCGAGCTGGACGGCGGTGCCCGCAAGGCCGTCAAGAAGGTGAGGATCAGGGTCCATCCCGGTTCGCTCAGGATCAGCGTGCCGGCGGATCCCCATGATCTGGCTGATGACTGAAGAACCCGACTTCCCCAGGTGGGCGCGAAGGCGCTGCGGCTGCTGCGGGAGCAGCCGCGCGCCGGCGGAGCAGGTCAAAGGATCCCACGAGCACGGGCAGGGCCATAGACGGTCAGGAACAGCGCGCCCGGTGAACGCCACGTGGCTCAGCGCGTCTCCGGTGAGCACCTGCGAGCGCAGCACCACGAAGTAGCCGCTCAGCCCGGAGGCTACGGCGATCGCTGCGCCCGCGATGAAGGCTTAGCGCAGGAACGGCTGGCCGAGCGCCCCGGTGATCTGGCCGACCTCGGCGGCGGCGCAGCCGAGCAGGACGAGGAGTACTCCGCAGAGCAGCCGCACGGGTACGCCGCGCGCCTCCGCTACGTCAGGGTCGACCGTGGCGAAGAACGTCGGCCGCGCGATCAGCGAACTGCTCGGTTATGCCGGGCAGCGCGAGCGGCCAATCGGGCAGGCCGCCCGGCGAAAGTGCCCATTCCGGTTAATTCAGGCGATCGGGTCGATGGTCCGGGCGGGGCGCCGAGTTGATATCACGAGTTGTGGCTCCGCAAAGCTCACAAGTCGGACACCAGATTGACCACACCTAATGACAAGTGGATTTCGCCCCCCGGGCGTCGGGTTTCCAGGCCGGTCAGCGGCGGCGCGGTGAGAGGAGTGATGCCAGATCGTTCGGCGACGACCAGCTCGACCTGGTCGAGCAATTCCGCCTCTGCGGCCAGCGAGGCGACGGCGGCCGCCTGCGCGACCGCGTTCACCGCGAACGTGAGCATGGCCTTGTGTGCCGCGGCGCCGCCGCGTCGTGGCCGATCAGGCAGGCAGGCGCCGCGGCAGGGCTAATGCCGACCCTTCAGCTTGCGCCAGCCGCCCGCCCGGTTGTTGGCGATGATCTGCCTGAACATGGCCCCAAGGGCCGGCGCGTTGACGGACTCGCCCTGCCTGAGCGCCACGGTGCGGGCGGTCTTGTTGTCGTGACCTGCGGTGATGATCCCCTCGGAGTCGGGGACGATGCCGCCGTCGTAGAGGAACACGTTGACGTGGTCCTTCGCCGCCATCAGCGCGCAGATGTTGCCCTGCAGCACGAAGTACGGCTGAACGGTCCGCTTGATGGTCTCGGCGACCTCGGGGTCGGCAGCGTGGACCAGTTCCCTGACCTGGCGGCAGATGGCCTGCTGCCAGTCGGGCAGCGCCTCGATATAGGCGTCAACGCGCGGGTCAGCCTGGTAGGTCATGGCAACACAACGATAACCGCCGGGCCCACCAGCCAGCGGCCGGCCGCCGACGCAGGGAACGGGTGCCATGAATACCCGGCCGGCGGCCGGGCAGTAGGCTGAACCGGCAGCGGCCAGGCCGCGAGTGACACGCCAGCCGGAACGGGCCAGAGAAGGGATGAGCAGTGGCAGCCAAGTTCGTTATCAAAAAAGGAACCACCGGCAAGTTCCATTTCAATCTCCTGGCGACCAACGGACAGGTAATCGCGACCTCCGAGGCGTACGAGAGCAAGGCAGCGGTGCTCAATGGCATCGAGTCGGTGAAGAAGAACGCGCCGGTCGCCGAGCTCGACGACCAGACCGCTCGCTGACGCGGGGCGGCGATTGCTGAGCCGGGCCGCTCAGGGGGTCGGCGAGGTGAACTCGGTGACGGCTGGATAGTGCCGCGACGCGTAGACCGACAGCGCGTCCAGCCCGTCCCTGATCTGGCTCTGGGTGAGTTCCTGGGTGGGCAGCTCGACGGTCAGCACGATATCGCGCTGCTCGACGGCGAACTTCGCGAGCGTGATCCGGCGGTTCAGCTCGAGCAGCCGCCGCATCAGCGCGTACTCGGCCTCCTGGTCATCGGGCAGCACCGCGAACGGGACGATCGTCAGGAACAGCCAGTCGGCCGTGAGCCGCAGGAAGAACCGGACCCTGCGGAAGCCGGGTGCCTGAAACCCCGAGCGCCATGTGGTCGAGTCGAGGCGCTCGAATGGCCAGCCCTCCGCCGCCAGTATGGCCTCGAGCGCATCGTCGGTTAGCGGCACCTCTCTGTGTTAAACCTCGGATACGATCCGCGTCAAGGGCAGAACCGTGCGCGCATGCCCGCACGAACGGTGCGCTACAGCGAGGGCAACTAGCACAGTCCGGGCGATCCGTCTGGCCGCAGCGAACCTGTTATCGCGCCCGACGGCAGCGCTCTGGGTGAGCGGTGACGCCGTGCCGTACCCGACGACGCAGCCGCCCACCGTCCGCGACATAGCGGCCGTCCAGGCGGTCGACGCCCGGTTCTACCCGCACCTTGGCTCTCCCGGGCACCCCAGCACCCGGCCACCCAGCACTCCACCGCCCATTGGGCGCCCGCCCTCGGGCGCCGCCCTCGGGCGTCCGCACAGCGCGACCCTGCCGCCGTACGGGCGCTATGACGGGAAGCGTCCGCCGATGCGCGACATGATGCGCGATGTGATGTGCGATGTCATATGTGATGTCATGTGTGATGTCATGTGTGATGTGCCTCATTCGCCGTGCACGCCGTGATTGAGCCACGATAAGCGTAATACGCCGCTATGCTGCCATGTGGTCGCGCACAGTCAGGCCCGGCGAGAGGCGCAGTTTGCCGCGTAGCCGGGCGCAGCACCGGCGTTAGGGAGCTCTTGAGGCCAGGCACCACACACGGCAGCCGGGCGAGAATCAGGAATACCGGGCGGCACGTCGCGCACGCGGAGCGACGGCATGCTCGGCCCGGGCAACTCAACAAGCTGGTCAAGGGGGCGGCGATGGTCGCCCCCGCGGTCGCGGTGGCGAGCGCCGCCGTGGCCGCCGTTCATGCTCACGGCCCGGCGTCAGTGGCCCGCAGCGACGCCGCGGGGCGCGTGACGGCAAGCCGGGTCCAGGCCGGGCACGCTGGGCCGCACCCGAACCCCGTCAGCGGGCATTCCGGGCAGTCCGCATCATCTAATACCGCCGCGGCGCTCCGCGCGGCCAGGTCGCGCAGCGCCGCCGCGAAGTCCGGCGCCCGCCCGTCCGCCGCGCCCCCGACCCGGTCGTCAAGCCCCTCCGCGAGCAGCAGTCCAAGCATCCTGCACTGTGCCGGGTCGTCGGTGATGCTGCCGGCGAACTACGCGGCCATCGTCAGCTTCCTGACGGCGCACGGGTACACCAAGTTCGCGGCGGCCGGCATCGCCGGAAACATGTACCAGGAGTCCATGGGCAATCCCGAGTCGGTGGGCACGGGCGGCGGCGGCCTGATCGGCTGGACGCCGCTGCCGGCCGGGTTCGTCACCGGCAACCCCGTGACTGACCTGCGGACTCAGCTGGCCGCGGTGCTGACCTACAACCAGCAATGGTCGCAGTACATCCCGGCACTGAACGCCGCCACGAGCGCCACTGCGGCCGCGGACATCTACATGACCTACTTCGAGCGCCCCGGCCTGCCGGCCGCCGCCAACCGCGAGGGCGCCGCCGCCGCGGTCGCCGCCGCCTGCGGGTTCTGACCGGGCTGGCCGGACGAGCCAGGGAAGGCAACGGCGGTTGTGCGCCTCGGACACAAGCTCCGCTAGAC
>Ga0137387_10000520_pt1 | contig 16782 bp, 16 predicted proteins | sample SagtaG_3_FD_104909 | JGI IMG/M metagenome (GOLD analysis project Ga0137387, IMG submission 104909) | Vadose zone soil microbial communities from Angelo Coast Range Reserve, California, USA - Sage2_R_115_16 metaG | ecosystem: Environmental > Terrestrial > Soil > Vadose zone > Saprolite | place...
GGTGGTGCGCCGCTGCCAACAACTCCTGTAACTCACCCAGTTCCTTGCCGAGTTGTTCCAGTTCTGCCCTCGCCAATGCGGGATCCGTATGCTCATCAACATAGTCGGGATCATAGTCCTGCAGCTTGACGTTGCTACCTGCTTCAACTTTCCATGCACCTTGCATCATCCTTCTCCTTTCTCGATGTCGTCTTCTTGGAGAAACCTAGCTACGTAGTAGAGGCGTTGCTTCGACGGGATTATCTCCCGCCTGCTGCAATTTCTCTATACGCGCAAGTTCACGCTCTCCCCGCTTCACTAATTTGGCTTGCCACTCCTTTTTATATGGACGCAAGGTAGAAACGAGGGTGCGTGCCACGAGCAAATTGCGATACCATTTACGATTAGCTGGCACGATATACCAGGGAGCTTCATCCATACTGCACCTGGAGAGCGCATCCCCATAGGCTTGTTGATAATCGTTCCAGTATTTGCGCTCGGCCCAATCAGCCGACGAGAGTTTCCAGGCTTTGGTTCTATCCTCCTGACGAGCCAGTAAGCGTTTTTCCTGCTCCTCGTAGCTAATATGCAAATAGAACTTCAGAATAATCATGTCATTCTGGGCCAGCAAGCGCTCAAAGTCGTTAATGGCGGCGTACCGTCGCCGCCACACCTTTTCTGGCAGCAGGCCATGCACACGCACCACCAGAACATCTTCATAATGGGAACGATTGAAAATGCTGATCATGCCTCTGCCTGGAACGACCCGATGGATTCGCCAGAGGAAATCACGCGCCTGTTCCCTGGACGTAGGTCCCTTAAACGAACGCACCTCACATCCCAGCGGATTGACTTGTGCCATGACATGGCGAATCGTGCCATCTTTGCCGCTGGTATCCATCCCCTGGAGGACGATGAGCAGGCTGTGATGCTGCGCCGCCGCCAATAACTGCTGTAACTCGCCGAGTTCCTTGCCGAGTTGTTCCAGTTCTGCCATTGCTAATGCGCGATCCGTGTGCTTATCTATAAAGTCTGGATCGTAATCATTCAGTTTGACTTTGCTGCCTTCAGCAACCTTCCATGCAAGTTGCATAGTGTTTCTCCTTTCGCATTGTCGAACTCGTCATAACTTTTGAAATGAAACAACAGCGGAGGTGGGCTTACCTCCTCGGTTCACCGCTCCAAAGGTGGAATAGAGCTGCGAACATAGGTGGCTTATTATCAGCAATTTTAACACAGATAACAATTATTGGCCGGTGTAGCGTTGAGACGTAATCGGCACGACATCGGCGATCCTATGCTCGCTGATCGAGAAGAGCAGGGTGATGTACTCGCCCATAGCCCAGTTGAGCGGATTCATCGATTTTGTGAGCGTTCCCGGCATATATCCTGCCGGGGCGTCATTGCTCCAGATTTGCTCAGGGATCATGCCTGAACTGTTGGCTGCGGCCATCATTGCTGTCAAGTACTGATCGGCATCCTGACCGGCAGCGACTTCGTAGATGCCGCGCTCTCCCGATAGGAGGGGCCAGAGCTGGCCTATGCCCGAACCGTCATAGTCAGAGCCGTTCGCGTGTTCGCCGTAGCCGTCGTGGTTGTAGCGGTGCCAGTAGTGATTGCCGTTGATTGTTTCCTCGATGGTGGCATCGACGACTGGCAGAGACGACGTGATATACGGTGAGTTCGCCGGGTAGATGCCCTGGCGCACCAGTTCGAGGAAACCCATGTCTACGATGGAGCGCTCGTCATATGAGCCGCCGCTGTTGGTGATCTGGATCATAGCGGCATCGTTGGGATTGCCGTTGCTGTCGATGCGCTCAAAATAGCGGCTGTTGCCCAGAGGGCCGGTGGTCGTATACGTCCACGCGATCACCATCTTCCGGTAGTAGTCGGCTGTGCTGAGATAGCGTTGCTGGCTGGCGGCATCGTCGTTGACGCGGGCGATAGCTGCGGCACAGACCAGCCCGCTGATCATGGCCGCGAGAGTTGACGGGCTGTGGCCTCCATTCTCTTCCCATCGTTCCTGTCCCGTCACGCCGCCCGATTTGACGAGGAGATCCGCTGTTGGTTTGATATGTTGAAGGTAGTCCTGTTTGTCGGTGATGCCCAGTTTCCAGGCCAGCATGATAGGAAATGCCTGCTCATCCATCTGTATGCCACTGAAGTAGGGTGTGCCATCAACGTAGCTGTTTTGCGGGAAAAGACCTCCTGTCTGCTGCTGTTTGGTAAATGCCCAGAGCAGCACCCGTTTCGGATCGACTGTATCGCCGGCTATGATCAGCGCGCTGGAGAACTCGTACATATCGCGTTCCCAGACGAGATGATAGCCGCCGGAGTCCTGGTCGCCGTTGCTCTCGCCCCAGGGCGTCCCTAGTCCGGCGACGAACGCGCCCGTTTGCTTATCCTGCGAGGTCTTCAACACGTTCGCCGCCAGGTAGTATTCTTGCTGCCGCGCTTGCTGGATGGCCGGTGTACTGCCTACTGTCGGTGGTGTTCGCAGGCTGTCATCATAGCCGTTCCACTGCGTGACATACGTTGCCAGCATCGTTTTGCCTTGATATGTTTTCGTGTAACTGTTGTTGTTGTCGCCTTTGTTGTGGATGGCCGGATCGTAGTAGACGTAGAGCAGGTAATCGGCGAGATGTCCTTGTAAAGCCTTGAACGTGACCTGCTGAACGACAGAGTTGCGCGCCGGGTCGGTGTAGATGATCTTTGTGAGCTGGTAATCCCCGTTTTTGGCCGTGTTCGTCACGATCCACGCCAGCGAGTGGTTGTTGTACAGCCGGACTTTTGGGATTGTGCCGGTTTTCTCCTGGTTGACCCAGGTATGGCTGCTATCTCCGATGAGAAATTGCAGGGCTGTTGTATTGGGAGTGTCAGCCGTTGGGTAAAATATTTCGCCGATGATGCCGTTGCTGCCGGTGAACCAGACATCGCTGGCGGCATTTTGCGCCGTTCCCAGGATGGTATTGTTAGATGGAGCCCAGGTCGAGTTCGTCCACCGGTCGTTGTTTGGAGCTGTGCCGCCAATCGTGTGAACGGCGTACGCCTGGAAGAAGCGCGGTAACGCGAGAACCAGGACGACAATGATCGCGGCAATGATCACGAATGCCGAAAAGAGCAGCGAACTGCGATTACGTAAGAATGTCGTCAGGATCGTTCCTCCCAAAGGGTACTGCCAATTACCTTGATGGGTCCAGCACGCAGGCGCCAGCATGAGCGCACCCCGTTGTGCCTGCTTGCTGCCTGGCCAATACTGGCGCGCTCATGCTGTCAACTGTCGCTAACCCTTGACACTGCCAATGGTCAAGCCGGACTGGAAGAAGCGTTGGGCGTATAGGAACAAAAGGATCAAGGGAACCGAGATAACCACCGAAGACGCCGCAAAGTAGCCCCACGGTGTGCGGAAGTCGCCCTGCAGGGCAAAGAGACCCAGCACGAACGTCAGGTTGGAACCGGTCGCGTTCGAGTTGAGCACTAAGTTTGCCAGCGCGTACTCGTTCCAGCCGCCAATGAACATGAACAGCGCCGAGGCCGCCAGCGCAGGGGCAGCCAGCGGCAGCGTCACGCGCAGGAATGCCTGGGTGGTAGTTGCCCCATCGATCAGCGCTGCCTGTTCTAGCTCAACCGGCAAGGTATCGAAGTAGCCTTTCATGTTCCAAGTGCCAAAGACGAGCGATCCTCCTGCATAGATCACCACCAGTCCAACCAGACTGTTGAGCAGGCCAAGTTTGTTCAATAGGACGTAGTAGGCGGTAAGCGCCAGCAGTCCGGGGAATGCCTGGATCGCCAGCAACAGATTCAAACCGATCTCACGCCCTCTCAGGCGGAAACGTGAGAGGGCATAAGCGCCGCTCACTGAGAAGACGAGGCCAATAATAGTCGTCATACTACAGATGAAGAACGTGTTGGCTATCCAGTTCAACAACGGCAGTTGCGTAAGAACGTAGATGTAGTTATCAATGGTCGGATTGGCGGGAAGCAGTTTCAGGTCGGTCGTGTAGAGGTTTTGACCTCCGGCCAGTGACGCCTGGATCACATAGTAAATGGGAAACAGGGCAAAGATCGTCATGACGGCGAGGAAGAGGTAGATGAGCCCGGTCATTGACGACGACAAGAAACGCCGCCACAGAGTAATAGCTACCACCTTTTCGCGCTCGGCTGCCCTCCCGGCCACCTGTACCTGAGCAGACACTGCCTCTCCGCTTGTGCTCGCTTTCATGATCTGGTCACTCATGCCAGCGCCTCCTTCCTTCTCGACCTCTGCTGTCCTAACGAGCGTGCAAAGAACGTCAGGGCCCCAAGGATGATGAATACCATGATGGCAAATGCCGCTATAGCCCCGTAGTGCGGGTTGGCGACGGTAGCTCCCAGGATGCGGTTGTACATGTAGATCATCACAAATTCGGTGAAGCCAGGCTTGGCAGGATTGGGCGTCGGGCCGCCGCTGGTGATGAGGAAGACCGTATTGAACATCTGGAAGGTTGTGATAGCGCTCAAGATTGTCGCCGGTGTGATAGCAGGGCGCACCAGTGGCAGGGTGACGTTCAGGAAACGCTGCCACGCGTTCGCGCCATCTACGGCGGCTGCCTCATTTAACTCCGCTGGCACGCTTTGCAGCGCCCCCAGAATCACGACGGTGAAGAACGGGTAGGTGAGCCAGACATTGACGATCACCACCGCTGTAAACGCCCACCAGGGACTGGTGACCCAGGGAACACCGAAATTGTGGCCGAAGAACACGCGCCCTATCTGGTTAATCGGGCCGAAGTCGTAATTGAAAAGGAACTTCCAGATCAGCGCGGTGATGGCCGATGGTGCTGCCCAGGGCACAAGCAATGCGACACGCCAGAACGCCAGTCCTTTAATCTTGCGGTTATTCAGAGCCAGCGCGGTGAGCATGCCCACAACAAGGAACAGGCCGACACAAATAACCACGTACAGCACTGTTTGCCCTAAGACGTAGAGCAGGTCGCTATCGGCAGCGAAGAATAGCTTCTGATAGTTCCCCAACCCTCTCAGGGTATAGTCGTCATTGAAAAACGTCAGGTTGGTGAGTGAGAGGTACAAGGTGTACAGGATGGGAGTACCACTGACGAGCGCAATCGTGATAATCATGGGGGCGAGATAGGCAGTGATAGTCCAGCGACTCACCTTCAGCATGTATCACCTCTCTTTCCTGCAACATCAAGGACAGGTAACATCTTGACTAATGCCCTTTCTTTATAGACGGACTGGTGACAAGAAGAGAGGTGGAGAACCTGGAATATTTCGGCCTCCACCCCTCATGGATGCCCGTGTAGGGGCGGCTACTCGCAAGGAGCTTACTCGTCCGACCGCCTGAGCGAAGCTAGCTGCGTGTAGCCCCCCGATTTATCGAGGTGGCGTTGGCGGTCGGAATAGCAAAGAACATGTTCTACATCTACCTGTACGGTACCGCCCTTCTCTGCTTGACGTACCTACGAAGTGATCTGTGAGATGTTCTTCTGGGCGGCGGTCTCAGCCTCATTCAGTGCCGTTTGGACAGGCGTGCTCCCGGCCCAGATAGCTGCCAGGGCACTGTCCATCGGGGTCCAGACGCCTGACATGAAAGGTGTGTTCGGCAGGGCCACTCCCAATTGCGCCTGGGCAGCAAAGCCTGATATCGCCGGGTTCGAGGTCACTGAGGGATCGTTGTCGGCGGCCAGGTTAGCTGGAACCTCGCCATCGACCTTCGACATCGCGACCTGGTTTGATGCATTAGTATAGAACTTCAGCAGATCCGCAGCCAGGGCAGGATCCTTGGCATTCTTCGTGATCCACAGCGACTTCACGCCCACAAACGGCTTGCCCGGCGTATTGGTAGAGGTGATGACAGGAATCTTGGCGAAGCCAACGTCGATACCGGCCTTAGTTGCGTAGTCAGCGTAGGCCCAGGGGCCGTTGATGATGGCGGCCGCTTTGCCCTCGGTGAAGAGCGAAGAGGTGGCATCATAGGTAGGCTGCTTCGGCAGGTAGGGCCTGAATTGGGCGATGTAATTCGCCGCCGCTACTGCCTCTGGCGTGTTCAGGTGAGCCTGACCGTCAGGGGTCACAAACTGGGCGCCAAAACCGTAGAAGAAGGCGGCATCGTCGTACGTGGTCGTCGAGGGCCATACAATGCCGTACTGCCCCGGGTGTGCCTTCGCGTAGGTCTGCTCGAAGGTCAGCATGTCATCGGTGTTCTGCGGTAGCTGGGCGGCCGTCACCAGCTTCTTGTTGTACATGATCGTGACCGCCTCAACCGCTTCGGGGACGCCATAGACGTGCCCGTTGAAGGTGACCGCCTCGGCTGCTGCCTTGTTATAAGTTGAATTGACGTAGTCCGGACTGATGTACTGATCAGCGGGTATAACGATGTGACCCAGTACCAGCTTGCCCAGGGTATCATCTACCCAGGCGATGATATCGGGGCCGGTACCGGTTTTCACGGCGGTGCTTGACTTGTCAACAACGTTATCCTGGTGGACGAGATTGATGTGTACACCGGGATGCAGCTTCATGTAGGCGTTAAAGATGGCCACCTTCGCTTGCAGGTAGCTCCCCTGCCAGCCGTGCCAGATGGTGATGGTGCCACTGAAACTGGTCGACGGGGGAGTGGACGGTTGAGACCCCCCGCAAGCCGCCAGGAGCATTGCGCTCAACACTGCAAGCGGCAGGAAGTATTTGAGGACGCGCTTGAATGACATGGTGTAATCCTCCATGGTCATAAAATAGCGGGAATAATTTCCTCGCCTGTTAGCTTACTTGCTTCACTTTACGCCCAACAGCAAGGCTGGACGTAACTCCACGCGCACGCGGCGTCGAGATAACATACCATGTAAGGGAAGTGTTCGTGTAGCACCGCAGCGGAGCCCACCCGCCAGGTACATTGATGAGGTCCGTATGCATATCGCCCCCTTTGGGACGGACATACATAGAGAAGCGAGACATTTAAGAGGCTCCATCCTCCTCCTATGCGCTCGATCGCATCCTGCGAACTTATCGTATCGAAGATTTTACAAATAGGCTCTACGGTTGACAGGTGTTCAATTGCCCTCCGAAATCAGGCCACCGAAGTGTTGCCTGGCGTCCCCTCTTGCCCCAGGTAGGCCTCCAGGCTATAGATAATCGCGCTCAGGTGATCCAGGAGTACATGCAAACCGTCGTTGCTCACAACACTCATCAGTGTACGAATACGGGCCTCGTGCTCCTCGTTGACAGAATCGCGCAGGCGGCGGCCATGAGGCGTGAGCTTGATCAAGATAACGCGGCGGTCATGGGAAGCAGGAATACGCACAGCCAGATTGAGGCGTTCCAGGCGATCCACTATGCCGGTCATGTTACTTTTATCGGTGAACAGGACACGGCTCAGATCGACCATCGAGCGACCACTCTCTTCGTCCAGGTGTTTGAGCGCCCAGAACTGGCGAATACTCAAACCATGTTGAGCGAAGAATTGGCGATCGCAGTCATCTAGCAAATAGAAGATCTTAGTGAGCAAATTGTAAGCGTTCTGCTCGAGATCCGCATCCTGGTCGATTTCACTCATGTAGACTGCCCCTTTGCAATCGCGTGACTACCAACTGCACGAGTGTCCAAATGTCTGCTTATCTATAGTATAGGAAAAAACTGTTGATTTGTCAAGCATTTCGGTCAACGCCTGAGAAATTCCGCTGCTTCATAGCACTTGATCGATGGCAGCGCCCGGCCGTCGCGATCAAAAAGGGTCATGTTCCCCCAGGTGTCGCCTGCGCCGGGCTGCCAACCCACACCGGGAATCCAGGCCGATTCCCAGTAGACGATGCCTCGGCCACGCTGATTAGGAAGCTGGCCTAGCATCGAGAAGATTTCACGAATGAAGGCAAGTTGGCCTTCAGGTGTGGATGGATAGCCAGGTAAGAGCACTGGGTACGAACCACCGACGTTGCGTTCGCCATCTTCGTTCGTTAGTGCCCAGGGATATGCCGTTTCCACAATCACGATGTCCTTGTTATAACGTGGAGCCAGGTCGTTGAGGTTTGCTTGCAGAGCCGATAACGGGCCATGCCACCAGGGATAATAGGAGAGGCCAATGACATCAAAATCCACTCCTTGCTCCAGAATGGCATCATAAAAGTACCGGCTGCCAGCGTTATCGCCACCGCGATCAATATGCACCATGATACGCACATCGTAGTGAGAGCCATCGCGTACACCGGCTATGGCCGCCTTGAGCAGCGTGGTGAACTCAAGCCAGCGCTCACTGCCGTCGACATAGATTGCTCCTTGCGGCCACAGCATCCCGTTGGTAACTTCATTGCCGGTCTGTACCATTTCGACGGGCGTACCTTGCCTGGCGAGACGTTTAACCACGTCCCGTGTGTAGCTGTATACGGTATTGGCAAGGGTGGAGAGGTCCTGGCCTTGCCAGCCCTGCGGCGTGGGCTGCTTGCCTGGATCAGCCCAGAAATCGGAGTAGTGGAAGTCGAGCAGGAACTTGAGACCGGCTGCCTTGATGCGCCTGGCCATCGTTAAAATGTGAGGGAGATCGTTATATGCTATCGGCGGATTTACCCATAACCGTTCGCGGATGTACGTTGCGCCATGATGTGCTACAATCCGTTCCACCGGTTGCGCCCATCCCTCGTCTGAGAAGGTCCGTCCGACATCCTCAAGTTGTTGCAGAGTGGAGAGATCATGACCCAGCACCAGCTTTTGGTCGGCTTCACTTCGGTTCATCAAGGCCTCCGCTTTGTGGTCGCTGGTACAATTCGTTCGCGAGAATAACGATAAGATGGAACGGTTCGCACGCATAGAGTATACTTATTGGACCGGTCCAAGTCAAGTAGCACCAGAAAGGCGCTTTCAGTGTGATCGAAGTATTCCACCTTATCGAAATAGATGGAAAGGAGTTAATTTATGGTAACAATTTATGATATTGCAAAAGAGGCGGGTGTCGCCAAGAGTACTGTTGCCAATGCTCTGACAGGAAAAGGCAAAGTAAGTGAAACGACGCGCCAGCGTGTGTTACAATGCGCCAGGGAGATGGGCTATCGCCCCAACGTGCTTGCCCGCAATCTCTCTCAACATAAGACACTCACCATCGCTCTTATCCTTCCCAACATTGCCAATCCATTCTATCCGGAAATTATTGAAGCTGTCGAGAACATTGTTCGCGAGCACGAATATCAGACATTGTTCTGTAACACCCATGGCGATTTTGCCTTAGGGCGGCAACAGATGGAACGGCTGATGAGCCGTTGGGTGGATGGGTACATTATCATGGGATCGAGCATGGATATTGCTGATATTACCCGGTATTTTCAGCAAAGGGTCCCCATAGTTCTTTGCGATTGGCAAGAAAATGAATCCCCTGTTGGGATAACTCAGGTCAGTGTTGACTTTTACCACGCGGGGCAACTTGCAGCAGAGCATCTGCTCGCACTTGGGCATCGACATATCGCTGTTATCGTTGACGAACCGCAGCAAACGTTGCGCCTGGCGGGGTTCCGGTCCGTTTTAAAAACATCCGGCGTTCCCTTGCCTCCTGAGTTGATACAACGAGGGGACTCAACATTAGAGAGTGGGTACGCCGCGGCGCAGAACCTGCTTGCTCGTCTAGAGCATCCAACGGCTATATTTGCGACCACTGACTGGATGGCCCTGGGTGCTATGGAAGTCATATTGGATGAGGGGCTGCGTGTTCCTCAAGATATTTCTATTATTGGGTTGGACGATATTGTTGTTTCGGCGCATTTGCGCCCTCCGTTGACTACTATTGCCGTTCCTAAGTCTCAACTCGCAAAGGAAGCGACTGAGCTGCTGTTTGGTCAGATCAATGGAAACAAGGATATGGCAGTTTTACGTCTGGTGGAGCCTTATCTTGTCTTACGTCAATCAACTACCTTTCCTCTCATACAGGAAATGTAACACAGCAAGACTCGTTCATAACATCAGGATGGCTTTTGTAATTGCCGGGGGATGTACCATTCCTGCCCGATAATCCCGCTTGAGTGCCTCTCGCCTCTTACTTGAGGTGGAGGAACCTGGCTTAACTTGACGCCTATAGGGACGCACTCAAGCTGGCCCTACGCGCGGACGCGTCCAGGTAATTGGTTAAAGTTCATACAATCCGGGCCCGGTACAGCGCCACACCTGCATTCCTGCGCCAGGCAGGTTGGAGAGGGACAGCATTCCCTGCTCTACCACTGTTTCCGCGCCGGAAATCACTTCTTGCAAGACAAGGCCGTCGGGCAGGCCGCCGTGTCGTACTGGCAGCACCATCAGACCATCAGGCGCGCGGCGCGCTACGACGATCAGGCGTTCTTCGGGAGCCTCGCGCAGGAAGGCCAGTGTCTCACCCGCCGCGTAGAGAATCTGAAAACCACCGCGACACAAGGCGGGAGATGAGCGACGCAGGTGGATACACTGTTGATAGAATGCGCGCCGCCCGCTATTCCATGCTCGTTCATCCCAGATTATGCAGCGACGATTATCAGGGTCCTCGCCACCTGTCATGCCGATCTCGTCGCCGTAATAGACGTTGGGCGTGCCGGGAAAGGTGAACAGCAGTGCTGCGGCAATACGCGCCAGCGTTTCGTCTTCGCCGACCACCGTTTGAATGCGGGGCGTATCGTGGCTGCCAAGCAAGTTGAATTGCTGCGCAGCGATCTGCCAGGGGATAGCAGCGATAAACGTGCGCCACTGGTCTGCCAGCGCCTCTGTCGGCAGCATATCCGGGTCTTGCAAACCCGGCCTCCACGCCAGCGACACATCAAAGCCGACCAGCCACTGCTGGAGTGGGATGCTGAAGTCACGGTAATTCATTGTGGCATCAAACTCGTCTCCCTGCAACTGCGGCGTGCCGTCGTACATATTCTCGCCAATGAAATAGGCGTTGGGTGCTAGTGATTTGATGGCCCTACGCAGGCCGCGCCCAACCTTATGTCCTAGCTGGCTCTCCCCCTGCCGCGCCAGCGTATTCGCTACATCGATACGCCAGCCATCGATACGGAATGGGGGCTTTAGCCAGTAACGCGCGATGGAATCATCTGCGGCGTACATTTCTTCGCGCAAGCGCAAACTGCGATAGTTGAGTTTGGGGAGGCTCTGTATCCCCATCCAGGTCTCATACTCATCTGGCCACTGATGGAACGTGAAAAATTCGGCGCTGGGAGCGTTCAGATCGGCCTGGGCAGCCAGGAACCACGGGTGTTCAGTGCTACAATGGTTCGGAACGAGATCGAGCATAAGCCTCATGCCTCGCTCATCCAGTGCATTGCGCAGGGCAATCAACGCTTCGTCGCCACCAAAGTGGGCATCGACATGCTTATAATCTACCGTGTCATATTTATGATTGCTGGGCGAAGTGAAAATCGGTGTGAGATAGAGCGCATTGATGCCCAGATCTTGCAGGTAGTCTAAATGCTGGGTAATCCCCCACAGGTCACCGCCGAAGAATTCGACCGCGCCCGACTCGCGAAGTGAGCGCGGGATCTCGCCCCAGGGCCGCGCAACGACCGACTTCCCATAACTTACATATTCGCCATCTCGAACATTGTTGGAAGAATCGCCATCGGCGAAACGGTCAGGAAAAATCTGGTAAAAGACAGCATCACGCACCCAGGTTGGGGCATCATAATGGGCCAGGATACGAAAATCCGTTGCGTCCGTCGGCGTATATCGCGTCATTCCGGCAGCAGTAAGCCACCAGTTGCCCTCGATTGTCAGGAGAAGAAAGCGGTAGTTGTTTCTCACCATACTGATTTGCATATCCCCTTCCCACCAGCACGCGGCAGGGTCTTTCGTGATCAACCGCAGCGGAGCCATGTGCTGCTCGCCGTCCGGGTTGGTGCGAACGAAGATGCTTTCAACCGGCGCATCCAGGCCAGTACGCACGCGGAGCTTTACAGTTGAGCCGAGAGAGATGGTCCCATTCACGACAGTGTAGCATGAAGAGCCATCGTGGTGAACGCTGTGGGACCAGTGGTGATCAGGCATGAATGATCCTTGCAATACTGTTGATAATTCAACTATCGAACAATGAGTAGTATATCATGCTATTGTTGGGAAGTCAATGGCTAAGCGAGTCTCTCCAACTATACGTAGTCACCATACACTAGCCAAACGACTATCGTCGAGGATATCAGCAAAAGTAGTTAAAGAGAAAAGAACAGGAGAGATAATAACCAGAGTACCGACTGCTGTTCAAGGAATCGATACCCTGGTTGTGTTTTCCCTCAGTTCCTAACTATCACGAGTGTCAAATGGACGCAGGAAGGTGGTTGGCTCGAAGGTGAGGAACGCAGGGGGGACCGGGTTGAAGGTCGAGCCGAGCGCTGCCGCTTCCTGATTCAGGAGATCGGGATTGGTGGAATCGTCCCACTTGCCCGTATCCAGGCGATGGATGAGCGTCTGGAATGCCGTCAGGGTCTCTGCAGGGGTGAAGGAGCAGTGATTGGCACGGTGGACGAAGATTTCACGCAGCAGCGGGTTGTTGCCTGCAGCGCGAACCACGCTCGCATACGCTTGCTCATCCTGGTTGGCTACAAGTCCGTCGCCAGTGGTGTGCATGGTGAGGACAGGCATAGTCACATCCCCATTGAAGATGATGTATCTACTGAGGTACTGCAGGGCTCCCGGGTCGGCTGCGATACGTGGAGCTGCGTCGAGGGTCTTCAGGTCCCCGTCCAGGCTCAGTCCGGCTTGCTGGTAGAGGGCTTCGACTTCGCTGTGGTCGATTGAATGTTCCAGTTGCCGGCGATAGTTGACACCAGTGTTCCAGGAGGGGTTGCCCCCGGCACGAGCCTCGAGTTCGGCCCGGGCAAAGAAGGCGAAGGCGAAGTCAACCTGGTTTTCCCAGAGGAATTGATTCTGCTCCTGTGCCGTGAAATCCTTGCTGGCGGGTTCAGGTGAGGCAGGGTTAAACCAGCCGGGAATATCTGACAGGGCCGCCGCCAGTGCGATGCGCGCTCTACCCTGAGCGGTCTGCTGCGCAGAGGCAAGGATGGCTTTGGCCTGCTTGAAAGCACTCGTGGGATCAGTGATATGGACGATGGAAAGTGCGCTCCCCGCCAGCAGGACGTTAAAGGCAAAGGCACCATCGAGTCCCTGGTTCCAGGTCCCGACGCCGCCGGCAAGCACACCACACATCGGCAGGGCACCCGCAAAACGATCAGGGTACAGCTGGATCAGGCCGGCAGTGATGATACCACCGAGCGAGTGGCCCCAGGCGATCGTGCGGGTGGGAGGGCCGCAGGTGGTAGTGAAGAAATCAAGTAAGGCGACCTGGTCGTTAAAGGCCTGCTGGAGCGCCCAACCGTTCTGGCTGTAAGACGAGCCAGCAAGCGCATAGCCCTGCTGCAAGAGTGCCGCTCCAGTCAGCGCATCACCAGCATCGACGCCATCCCGAGTTCTGTGTAAAGGCGGGAGGTAAATAAGCAAGCAGAGATATGAGACTGACCAGCCAATCAACAAGGTTTGACAAAACGAACACAAGGGCTACAAACGCACCATCAGTCATCACCAGAAAAGGCTGTGCGCTCCTCGGGAAAAAATGTTGGGAGACCTGATACGCACGCGAAACCAAGAAATGGATCTCAGGACGACTTGGCCAACAGGATCACCTATGATCGGAACCCTCGTTGATGGACATGGTGCATGCTGCCGCACGCTCCCTCTCAACAGGCATTCCTTCCTCATGCAGAGGGAGATCAAGCGGCAGCACCCAGGCTCTCAGCAAACTGTCAGTCTCAGTCCGTGCGCAGCGCATTCACGATGGCTTGCCCCAGCACATCGCGCCCCGTATCGGCATGCGACTCGAGGCCGTTGTCACTAGGATACGACGGATGGATGTTACAGGTAAGAGGGGAGGACGACACCTCGATGAGTAATCTTGCCGTGCAGGAGTCGAAGCCAAAAGCGGCGGTGGCGATAGCGGCGAACGCGCCGTACCCGTCGGCAACTTTCCCTCCCACGGCCAGGGTCACTTGAGCAACCACATTATTCAGCGCCATAATGATGGAATTAGCGGTGGAGTTGGCTGAACTATAGTTGAGCGAGTAGTAGGTCAGCGCGACGAGTTGATGGTGATAGCCATCCAAGGTGCGGATGTGGTAGTAGATGGTGTTGAGGTTTGCTGCGAGCGTGTTCAACATGCCAGGCAAGCCATTCTCAATGCAGGTGATGTTCCCCGAGCACGTTCTTTGCAGGACGAAGAGGTCGTTGGCACCGATGTTGATGCTGACCAGTTGGGTAGTGGGATGAGACGTGAGGAAACTGTCAGCAAAAGCGAGTTGGGTGCCGCTGTACGCCGCGTGGAGGGGGTACTTGGCGCGGAAAGCTCCACAGCCGTTGTCCGAGCCAGTGAGGTCGATGAAGTGACTGCTCGTCTCACCAGGGCAGGAAGCGTTAGTAAGGCTCTCCTTGAGCGCCCGTGCCGCTGGGGTCGGGTATCCACTGAAGTTGTGAGGGTCAGACGGGTCGACCAGCGGGCTATAGCCGAAGGCGACGGAGTCGCCCAGGGCCAGATAGGGCGGTGGCGGGTTCGAGGCGGCTAGGGTACTGCGTAAGGCTGGCCCAGCCAGCAGGGTCGTAGCCAGCGTCGCGACGAGAGCAACTGCCACAATCAACCAGCGCATGCGCGTGTGTAGCATGAAAATCCTCCCTTGCAGCGTGCAACCTGATGCTCAATACAAAGGCGCCAGGTTAAGCCGTAGCATCCTTGTCACATTGCGCTGCTTTGTTGTAGTTTGTTGAATTGTTGCCAAATATTTGGACCTTCCATTGATAGAAAAGCTAAAATACTAACCGATACTAGTATGGGGGCAATCCAGAGGATGAGGAAGAGCGAAACGGTAAAGATGAGGTGAAGGTTCAGTTGAGATTACAGGCTGAAGGTTAACATTTTGATATGATAAGCTCTCTCGGATCAGAAAGAAGTTGGATCCGTGTTGAGAAAAGTCTAGACAAGGCACAAAAGGATACCTCCCTCTGAACCACCCATTGCGGCTGGTTGCTTACTTTACCAGAGTGATGCGTTTTGAAGCTTCACACGAGCGTGATTTTGTGCAAGCGGATATCCTGGATCGTAGCCCAAACAATGGTGAGGCAACTGGTCTCCAAAGTACAATACATCAATCTGATCGGTGCGCTGTCTCACGTTGCTGAAGAGGCTTTCGATCGCATTGGTCGTCTGGATATGTCGGTGCATGCTAGCAGGTAACTCGTAAAACGTCAACAGGTGCGCCTCATCCTCAATCAGACTGCGGATCGCTTCTGGATAGCGCTGAGCATACTTGGCTTTGAAAGCTGCCAGATGAGTTAATGCCTCAGACTTTGTCGGTTGCTCCCAGATGCCCACGAGTTCAGCTTGCACATCACCGCGCTCTCGTCGTGGGATGGCATTAAGCACGTTGCGCTGTTTATGTACCAGACAGCGAGGACTGGGCGTGGCCGAAAACAGCTCCGCGACCGCAGCCAACAGCCCATCATGCCCGTCACTGACAATCAGATCGATCTGAATAGCTCCTCTTGAACGCAGATCTTGCAGCAGGCACGCCCATCTTTGTCAAGTACCCGGTTTACTAGACACTAAAACAGGGTGATAGAAGGGAGACTATCTAATTGCTGATCTTTGGCATATTGATCAGGTGAGCGATAGCCCAGACTCTGATGCGGGCGCGTCGTGTTATAAAAGTTGACCCAAGGCTTGGCTGCTCGCAAAAAGTCGCCCAAGGTGCGATAGGGCTGACGTTCGGCGACGGCCAGCTTAAAGAGCCCCACAAAGCGCTCGGCGTAGCCGTTATCGGTCGGCGTGCCTGCTCGGCTCATCGAGCGGATAAAGCCCTTCTCCAGCAAGAGCATTCTGGTCTGTTCGGCCCCCTATTGCTTGCCCTGGTCAGAATGAAAGATGGCTCCTGGGATCTTAAAGGATACCATCTTGATCGCCGTCACCACCAGCTCGGCTTGCATGCGATCATCAAAAGCCAGTGCTAAGATATGCCGCGTGCGCCTCCAGAGCGCAAAGCAGCCACGCACGCGCGTCCCGTCAGCCAAGCGCACTTCAAAGATGTCAGAGAAGACCACCTCCGTGGGACTGCTCTGCTCCAGCTCTCTCACCCGATTCGGAGCCACCTGATCCGTTTTGCCAGGATACACATACCGCCTCTTCTTGCGCCGAGCTGTGATGCCATACTTGTGCATGATGCGATTGACCCGGTTGTGGCCCATGCCCAAGAGCACGGCCAGCTTGCGATGCCCTAGGGTATCATCCAGTTCATGCCACTGCTCGATAGCCACTGCCACCTGCTTATCTTTGAGAGCCCGCTTGGACACCAGATACAAAGTGCTGCGGGCAAATGAGAGCGCTCGAACCATCTGGCTCTTGCTGTAGGGACCGTTGGGAACCATCAACTGGTGGGCCAGTTCCACCTTCTGTGCGGTTTTTAGCGAGCCAACAGCCCCTGGACTTTTTTTAGAATCTCGTTTTGCACCGTCAGCTCGCCAATGATTTTTTTCAGGTCGTCAGGCGACTCGCCTGGCGCATAGCCCTGCGCTTGTGCTTTCTGCTTCGGGTTGCGTTTGTCCACGAAGATCTCTACCGCCCTGGTTTGAACTTCTTCTCGCCATCGATAGATCATGGAGTTCGACACCCCGAACTTCTTGCGCACTTCTTCTAAGGTCGTCTCCCGTTGCAAGCTTTCTAGCACTACTTTCAGTTTGAACTCCGGGGTGTGCTGCTTTCGTTGCTTCTCCATCTGTTCCAATACCTTTCTCGTTCCCTTCTTCCCTTCTTCTCCTGTTTATTATACCAGGTATCGGACA
>Ga0137387_10000526_pt1 | contig 16699 bp, 16 predicted proteins | sample SagtaG_3_FD_104909 | JGI IMG/M metagenome (GOLD analysis project Ga0137387, IMG submission 104909) | Vadose zone soil microbial communities from Angelo Coast Range Reserve, California, USA - Sage2_R_115_16 metaG | ecosystem: Environmental > Terrestrial > Soil > Vadose zone > Saprolite | place...
GCGGTCTTCCTCGCTGATAGTGAGCTTGTAGACTTCGTAGATGCTTATCGCGGAGGCGTAGGTGGTCTTTGAGCTGTCGAAGATGGTTCTGAGCTTCTTCAGGAATTCGGGGCTCTTTGAGGTGAAGACTGCCCAGAAGTATCGGGTGTCGAAGAGCACTAGCTTTCTTCCCGCATCTTGTCGAGTAGCTTGAATGCTTCGTCCTTGGTCATCTTGCTTTTCCCGGCAAGGTCGAAAATGGATGGTATCTTGCTGAAGACTATTTTTCCGCCTTCAGCCTCCACGGTCAGCCTAGTACCTTCGCGGATGCCCAGTTTCTTGCGAATCTCTTGCGGTATAGTGGTCTGACCACGCCTCGTGACCACGACCTCCTGTGTCATGATAGGATGAGTCGCCTCTTCCTACTATTAAACGGTTCCTATTCAGACGTCAATCCTATCATAGACACCGTTCGGATTGGCGGAACCCGCCGTGCCTGTCTTAGTCGCTGCTAGGGGGCAGGCTGCTAGCCCGTGCTAGGCTGAGCGCTAGAGTCGCTCATCCTCTTCTTCGGAGATATACTGGGGCGACCGCAACGACTGCCGCGACCGCCACGACGACTCGGGCGATAATTAGGAAGAGGTCGGAGTTGCCGAGGGGGCCCGAGGACACAGACTGGATGGAGGTTCTGGTTGTTGGCACTTCCTCTCATCTAAGACGAGAGTCGGTAATTAGGAGCCCAAAGGTATCAAAAAGTGATAGCTAAGAGTTCTGCTCGTTGCTCCTTTCGATTTTGCTTCCTATCTGATGCAAGGTTGAAAAATCCTTTACGTGATGCTCGAAAGCTAGGTTACAGCCAGTTCATCTTTCAGCTCTTGCGCCCGCAAGTTGAGTCATTGTGCATGTCAGCGCTAGGCTGTGAGTCCAGTCTGACCAATTTTCACGCTAATTTCTTGCCTCTTCTGGAGTTGGTTGACAGGCAGGTCGAGACGGTCAGTATAAGTGGAGAGAAATGACCGCGCCAAGTTCGAAGGCTGGAGCCGCAGGCTTCGATCACCTGTTCTCCAGTCGAATGGAAGAATGTCTTCGGGTCAAGACTGGAATCGTCGAGCTTGACGAGATGCTCGGAGGTGGGTTCATGCCCCGTGACGCTGTGATGGTTGCTGGAGCCGCAGGCACAGGAAAGACAACGCTCGCCATACAGTATCTTGTCAACGGGGTCGGTCTTGGAGAGCCCGGGATCTATGTGACCTTCGAAGAGCTTCCAGACCAGATCTATAGAGATGCGAAGAACTTTGGTTGGGATCTTCGAAAAATAGAAGATGAAGGTAAGTTCCGAGTAGTCTGCACTTCTCCAAGTCTCATGCTGGAATCCGGTGACGGCAGCCTGCTTGATGACGTCCTCAAGGACGTTCAGCCGCGACGGCTCGTTATCGATTCGTTGAGCCATCTAGAGATGTTCGTGAAAAAGGAAGATATGAGAATGGAAGCCTACCGGTTGGTAAGTTATCTGAAGACCCGGGGAATCAGCTCCGTACTGCTCTGGGAGTCGCCTCAGATCAGTGGATCATCTTTCAGCGTAACCGATGCTGGACTAAGCTTCCTAGTCGACTGTATCGTAGCGCTCAAACCCGTAGAGATCGAGTCTTCGATGCGCAAGGCGTTGGTCATACTGAAGATGCGGGGCAGTGACCATGACAAACGGTTGCGGGAATACGATATTACTTCGCAGGGTATCGCAGTTTCTAGGCCGTTCTCAAATTACGAGGGTCTGATGACTGGAAGCCCGAGAAGGTCGTATACGGAAGAAGCCGCAAGCAACTGGGCGAGGGCATTTGCCAAGAACAAATAGAAACCTTCCTGAACCAAACCCGATAGGGCGGGTCGGACAAACAGCGGGAGCTCTTCCGCCAACTTGGAAACCCAGCATGCTCGTCGCGGTTCCACTCCCCGTTGTCATAGTCTCTGTTGTGGTATTCAACCTCATTCTGCCTCCTCCGGCACAGTTTAACAAGGGGCTGACGTTTGAGCCTCCATTCCTAAACGCGATTCTGTACACCGTATTCCTGGCATTCACATCGTACATGGTAGGCTACATTTCTTTCAAGAGCTACCTGCAGAACGGCTGGCCATTTTTGGTCCTCTTGGGAAGTGGAGCGCTAGCCTGGGGCTCGACCTCACTGCTTTCAGGCTGGCTAACAAATCTCCCAGGCGGACCGAACCCCGCAATAACAATATCGAACACCGGAGCACTTGTCGCGTCTATCTTCCATTTCGTAAGTAGCACTTGGTCCCGAGGACCTTCTCCAAGAACGGACCTGAAGATTCGCAAATCGATCATCATTCTCGCATACGGGAGCGTCCTCGGTTTCACAGCGTTGTATTCTGTAGCCGCGCTGGAGGGGATGACTCCACTGTTCTTCGTTCCAGGGGTTGGCCAGACAGTTCTGCGCATGGCTGTTCTAGGAAGCGCGGCCGCCCTATTCGCAGTATCATCGATCCTCTTTGCCAGACGATACTTCGCGTCCCGGTCGAGGTCAAGGACTCTCTACTGGTACTTTCTGGCTCTCGGATTGACAGGGGTAGGCCTGGCCGCGGTCTTCTTCGGGAGAGCTCCCGGCGATCCTATCTCGTGGACCGGGAGAGCTGCCATGTTCCTTGGAGGAACATACTTCCTCAAAGCAGTCCACACGGCATTCAAGGGAACAAACGTCGGCTAGTCATAATAGGACACTTAGAAACGTTGACCGTCGACCAAGTCACGACCATTGAGGACAAGTCTCAACTAGCTAGCTGATTCTAAGGCGTTGAGGAAGGCGGTTATCCCTGCTGCACGGCTGGGAACAAGACTTTTCTCGGTAATCAAAGAGCAACCGAAGGAATTGCTGCACGTCTAGCCGTTTTGCGATCAACCAAGAACCGCTCAAGGACGTCCAGAAATCTTCCTAGGATCCGGGGTAGAGCGTTTTCCAAAAGATCGAAATCAGTCTTGCTGAAGACGGAGAGCTGTCGGCAAACGAGGAGGAAGGAGAGGGCGAAGACGATTACGAGCGCAGGTAGACGGAAGAGTGGGATAAGGTAGAGGTTTGTTGCTAGAACGTAGTCAACTATTGCAAGGGGAGCGGCCGTGAGGATTGCCACGAGAAGGGCTTTGGACAACCCCCGTGTTATGGGCACGTGTAGGACTCTGCGTAGGGTCCACCATGCTAGGGTCATCATTCCGATGGCGAGTAGTGCTCTGCCGATTGCTCCAGCGGTTGTTCCGAGCGGTCGTGCTCCGAGACCGACGGCTGCTAGGTCGAGTATGGTGGCCGCGAGACTGATCCCTAGGATCGGTTTCGTCTTTCCGATGGCTTGCAAAGTCGTGATCAATAGGAGGCTCTGGGCGGAGAAGATTATCGTGACTGCAAGTATAGCGAAGGGGACTGCGCCAGCGACGAGTGAGGGTCCATAGACCGCTTCCAGTGCAGTGGGTGCGATTACGGCGAGGGCGGTGCCGGTGGGGAGGACTGTTAGGTTGACGAGTCGCATTGCGACTCCAAGTTTCTCCGATACTCCTGTTGGTCCTTGGCTTGTGTAGCTGGAGGATAGTGCAGGGTAGAGTGCTCCCGCGGTTGGGGTCCAGAGGATGGAGAGAAAGGAGACGCTTGTTACGACGAGGTAGTATGCGCCAGTTGTGCCGAACTGGCCTAGAATCGCTTGGAGGAGTGCGATGTCTCCCCAGCCTTGGAGCAGGGTGACGAGGGCTGAGGCGAATAATGGGAGGCTGAAGACGAGCAATGTTCGGGCCGGGAAACCGTTAGCTTTTGGAAGCCTGCCTCTCAAGAGGTAGGTTGATAGTAGGAGGGCTGCTGACGCTCCGATAGCCCAGCCTACTGGTATTCCTAGGGGGCCGAGGCCCTTGTAGGCGAGGACTAGTCCGAAGCCGCGGCTGAGAGGATGATAGAGAACGTTCTGGTACGTCATCTCAGCATAGCGTCCAGGCCGAGAAAATATGCGCCATAGAGCGCGGTGAGGTCGAGGAGAAAGGAGGCGACGAAAGCAATGATGAGGAAGGAGGTTGCGTCGGAGTTCTTGAAAACTGTACTGGCGATCCAGGGTGATGCGAGGACGGACAGTAGTAGTGTAGGTGCGGCGATAGTTATCGTAAGTCTAAGGCTTGTTCGCGCAACGGATCCGGCGGTTGAGGATCCTTGCCTCCACTAGTTGCGGAGATGAACCGGGTCGCCGCGAGTGGAAGGGCGAGCTGAGTTATCGTAGTGAATCCGGCGGATGCCGCAGCGAGGAGGGATACCTCTCCGATCTGGGAGAGGTTGAGGATTCGGATCAGGAGTACGTAGTAGATGAAGGAGCTGGCGTAGATGACCAGCTGCTGGGCTGTGATGTACGCTGTTCCACGTGGAACATTGAAGATGACCGTTGTGTCAGTCAACGAGGACGGGTCGAGTTCAGAGGAGCAGTTCTTCTGGATTGTGCTCCGGGCTGTTTACAAAGCTGAACGCGGAGGCAAGTCTCCTCTCCAACTGCAACAGTCTTCGCCATCGGCCCGGTGAGAATTCATGATACACAAATGTAAAACATATTGTTGCCGAGCTACCTCATCCACCAACCTCTACCGCCAAACATGAGCGCGAGACGATTCATCTCACTCTTCACACCAGACAAGTTGTGTTCCGGAACTCTTAAGAAAAAACTGGATGGCAGGCGCAGTGACAGGGGGGTCCGAATCGAACCCGAAAGGCTTTGCCGCCAGACTGGCAGTTCTACTTCTGTGCTTTACAATCGTTCCGGGAATCTTCATCCCCATTCAGACAACGACTGTGCAACATGTTGGTCGAATTCCAACAAGCTTCCAAGCCGCCCCGCTCCCCAGCAACAGACCGTTCGACTACATTCTGATCATACTGATGGAGAACAAGAACTTCAGCCAGATAAACGGGAGTTCTTCAGCCTCCTACCTGAACCAGTTGGCACACAACTACTCTCTAGTATCACAGTATAGTGCGTGCGACCATCCCAGCCTTCCCAACTACATGTGCCTGACAGGCGGGAACAACTACTTCAGCGGAACAAACTGCAGCCCAATAGGATCCTGCACGACCAGCAATTCTAGCATCGTGGATAGGATAGAGAGCGCAGGGCTGACTTGGAGGGCCTACATGGAAGACATGCCCTCACCATGCTACAAGAGCAACTTCAGCAACTACACCTCCCTAACGGACCCATTCATCTTCTACAAGAGTATCGGAGGCAACTCGACCAGATGTGCCAGCCACGTGGTCCCGGCAAATTCCAGCGGAAAGGGACTGCCAGATGACAACCTTGTCAATGCTCTCGGCTCCACGAGCACAGCCTCCAACTACATATGGCTCACACCGAACCTCTGCGACAACATGCACAACTGCTCAATTTTGCGAGGGGACAGTTATCTCAGCAAACTCGTCCCATTGATCCTAAACAGCTACATCTTCAAGACCCAGAAAGCCGCTCTCTTCATCACATTTGACGAAGGATACGGACGCTACCCCACCGACTACGTCTACACCGTCTGGGCAGGACCTGTTGTTAAGACCGAATACAAGTCCTCGACACAATACTCTCACTACTCTCTAACCAGTACAATAGAAGCCGCGTGGGGACTCCAACCACTCACAGCGAAGGACGGAGGATCACCTTCCATGATGGAGTTCTTCAAGACTCCCCCGGCGCCACCTACACCGCTCATGGCCAGCTTCACCTTCTCCCCCGCCAATCCGGACACAGGGTCGACTGTCAACTTCACAGGTTCCGCAACAGGAGGCATACAACCCTACAACTATACCTGGTCCTTTGGCGACGGGAACAAAGCTAGAGGACAAACGATTTGGTACGTGTACATGGTCGTCGGAAACTATACAGCGAGTCTAATGGTTACCGACAAAGTGGGACAAGAAGACGTGACTTCTCAAACCATTTCGATCGACACAGATCCTAAGCCAACTGCAACATCTCCAGGACAAATAACCATGATTTTCCCCAGAACTCTGGGATTGATGATTAGCTTTGCAATCGGCGTGGTTCTTCCTCTTGCTCTTTCCTTCGTTGTTTCCCGGAGGCATCGAAAGATAAAGCGGTTCACACAAGTTGGGGCAAAGATTGGGAAAATGTGAAAAAGTTAGTTTGGGATTGGTGGGTGACGATGGAAGTTAGTCGTGGTCCTTCTAGAGGTTCGATTGTGAGGTGGATGTTTGCCATGGTCGTCGAAGCAACGAGGCGTTCAGGTACCTCTCCGAAATACTTGTCTCCACTCGTCATGATGGCGCTCTCTCCCATCCCGTATGTTCTGAGATTTCGAGGCGTACTAAGAACACCGTTCGGGAAGATACGGGTTACTTCTCAGGAATCAATGCGCTGTTTTGTATATGGAATGTTCAAGACTAGGTTTTGGTATCTGAGACGGCTGGACCAATTGACGGGAAGAAGCCATTTCTTCCCGGTCGTCGTCGATGTGGGGGCTTGCCTCGGAGACCTAACTATGGCTTTGTCAGGCCTATCGGGAAGAGTTCTAGCACTAGAACCTGGTACGCAAAACTACCATTCTCTCTGCTATAATATAGCGCTCAATTCGATGGACAATGTTGTGGCCAGGAATGTCGCGGCTCACGACCGCACGGAAGAAGTGAGACTCTCAGGTAACAGTTCTGATCTTCGGGTGACTTCTAGCTCGTTTGGGCAGAGAGTTAGGGGCGAGCCGCTGGACATCGTTGTCCAAGGAGAAGGGATCGATAGAATAGATCTTCTGAAGATTGACGTACAAGGACATGAAAAGTCTGTCCTAAGAGGCATGGAAGATATGCTCAGGAGGCATCGAGTGAAATTGATCCTAATCGAGGTCCATCCGAACTCGAAGGTTTCTGGACAGGAAGTAACGTCGCTGATCAACTCACACGGATATAGGTTGCTTGCAAGGGACGACTATTTCTTTGACCAAGTGCATTTCTATTTTGGAGATAATGTAGATCAATTCTAGACCTAATGCACCTAAAATCCTGAATCCTTGACCGAGATGTGTCTTGGGATTCATTGCAAGAGGCCACGGATCGGCTGCGCGCTTGAAACCGTTGTTTGATATCGAGTTAGTCATAAGCTTGACCGTGCCTTTGCTTAGCTCTACGAGGCTTGGAAAACCGAACAAGAACCGATGGTGCCCAACTCCTCCCATGAGCTTGCGATGTACTCCCAATAGGGGGGCTTCCTGGATGCCCATCGATGAACTTGTGCTTGGACAAGGTTTAAGCGGAGACAAGCTCCTGTCTCATTGACTGCGACCTGGCGGAAGGAGCCAACTTTGGGCTTCCATGAAGTTGGGACCTCAGCGTCAACCTAACGGCCTGTTCGCTAGTGTATTTGGGCGTCCAACCTAGCGATCTCAACTTGCTAACATCGAGAAGCATGTTCCTTACGTCGCCGTTCCAACCCCTACCGTCCGGGATTGTTTGAGTAAACTTGATTCTTGTGTTCTCCAGTCTGGCTTCTTCTAGGGAAAGATTGGCAATTGTAGAAACATCCAATTGATCCAAAGATCCGATATTGATCACGTTGACGGGTTGCGTAATGTTCTGGGTCGCGCTAAGGATTGCTGAGATGCAATCATCGATGTGGAGGTAAGATTTCCTTTGGTTGCCGTCGCCCAGAATTTTTAGCTCGCGAGGCCTCTTTTGGATCTGCTTAAGAAAATCACTGATAATGCCGTGGTTGTTTCTCAGCCCAATTATGTTTGCGAGCCTAAGAATGACTGCCTTCATGTGATATGAATGGGCGTAGGCGGAGATGAGTCCTTCTGAGGCAAGCTTCGACGCTCCGTAGATTGATATTGGCTCGAGGGGTCCATAGTCTTCGGGGGTCGGAAGCAGTTTCGCCTCACCGTAAACGGTTGACGAAGAAGCGAACCCGATGCTCTCCACTTCAGAGTTCTTTATTTGTTCTAGCAGAACGTAAGTAGCATAGATGTTTTCTTCGAAACAGGTTGGCGGGTCAGAGCGGTCGAGCCTGATTTCCGGTTTGGCGGCAAAATGGTAAACCACTTGCACTCGGGAGAGGGCCTTCTTCACGTCCCGAGGATTCTTGCAGTCTCCCTTGATGAGTCTGATTCTATCATCTGACCTTGAAAGGGAGCGAATGTTTCCATTCTTCCCCGAGGAGAAGTTGTCTAGAATACTCACTTTGTGTCCCATGTTTACCAGTTTCTCGCAGAGATGACTTCCGATGAATCCTGCCCCTCCCGTTATCAAGACCCTCTTGGTCAATTTTGTCAACCCCGCTTGGAAACCATCCCACTTGAAAGAAACTGCGCCCGCTCAAGAATTCGTAACAATGCTTCTGAGTCCAGAAATGTCACCAATATTGATTTGGGCGGGGGCACTTGCATTAATGTAGATTGCCATGACTAGTTGAACTGTAAGTCTCGGGTCAAATCCGCTGTCTTGGAACAACGGATTTTGAAGGTCAGCGATTGTCATAGACGTGCGTGTGTCGAGGATAGGGGACTCGTAGCCAACCAATCTGTTGGAGTTTGAGTCTCTTAGCAAGACCTGAAACAGGCTAGTTGTAGTATTTGACCTGACACTGATCTCAATTGTGTCGAGTTTCGAAATATCTGTCTGAACAGTTAATGGAATGTAGAGATCATGCCATCCTTGAGAGGCAACAATTGTCCAGGTTGCCTCCCTAGCTGCGCTCAGGGAGTCGCCTGGAATGTCCAATGTCCAATTTTGGACATTGCTTCCCGACGCGAGGACAATCTCTTGAGTGAGTAAGGAGTCAAGTCGCCCGCTTGCAACGACGGCAAAGAGAATTCTATTCGTACCATCCAATAGAATCCTTGCCGATCCGAGTGGTAGGGCAGATGCGTTTAGAAGCGGTGCGTTGGTCAGTACATTTTGAAGGTGAGAATACGGCGCCAGGGTCGTCAAGATAACGACGTTTTCACTTTGCAAATATGATCTTAATTGCTGAACTTGGGTCTCATTACTTGGTATATTCGGAAACAATGAAGCAAGGTATTCGCCGCGTACGACGTAGCGAGGAGCGAGAAGTCCCTCGGCTTGATCAAGGAGTCCTGTGTCTGCCACGACGGTCATAGACTTCGGAATCAAGTTGTCAAGCTTTTGGAACACGTTCGTCACCTGCGTTTGAGAATCATAACTCATGACCTGGACTGCTTGAAGTGGATAACTCACTTGTGCAATGATGATAACCCCTAATAATAATCCGACGAACAATCTTGACTTGCCTATTCTTGGCAACTTCGAGAGTCCGAGGGCAAGTCCGAACCCAAATAGAATCGAGGTCGCCAAGGCCAGCTGCGGAACGAATCTCCTCCTCAAATCAAGAGTAGTTGCAGATGTCGGAAAAAGCAGAAATGCAATTGGAAATAAAATGAGAAGTCCCGAATAAATTACCACTAGTTGATTTGGGAGCTCCTTTCGCCTCAGCAGATATAACAGACCGATAATAGAGACAGAGAAACCAATTACGCCCAAGGAATTTGTTAGAGTGTAACCGATTGCGGAGAGAACTATTGATATGTTTGCAGGAGCGAAGGATGGATAAAACGACGATAGAATACTATTGTAAGCTGCGACGGAAGCTCCTGGTGAGGGATAAATCCCAGAAAGTCCCGGCACTTCTTCACTTGGTGTGGATCCGCTGAATGCCTGCCTAGTTAGTGCGAACTGAACAACCGCTACCAGCAACGGCAAGGACCCCGTTATGAGTCCTAACACCGCGCTTCGCGAGAGCTGGTTTGTTTGAAGCCTTCTTCTTAAAACGAGAACGAAGAGTAGCAGTGATCCGTAGCCGAACAACCATTCGATAGGAGAGAAGTATGCAATTGAGGATGTTAATAGCGCGATGAAAAGAAACGTTCGGAATTGCCTTCGTTTGCTGATCGCGGCTCCTGATGTGTTGCCATAGAAATAGAAAAGTAGTGAGACAAGAAGCGATATTGAGAGGAGTCCAATGGATTCTCGAGTATAGGTCGATCCGTAGAACAGTGTCCAAGAAGATGAAATGAAAGCTATCGGCGAGAAAATAGCAGGCCAGTCGGGACAAGAAAGATTCCTTCTGATCAAGGTACGGCTGATCATGTAAACGAGGATGGATTGAGCTACAACCAGAATAATCTGAAAAACTCTCAAGAAAACAATAGAACTATACTTATCCGGTTGAAAAGCGAAGGTGGAGGAAATGAGCGCGTTAGGAAGCATTCCCGTTGTACCTGGAAAGAAGAAAGAGTATCGATCGTAGACCATGTGGGTAAATCCTTGACGATACGCATTACCCCACCAATGCCAAATGTCGAACCAGGGTATGTCAACCCCTTGATGTCCCAGAAGATATGTCAGCAATACGCAACAGACAATTGCGGCGATAATTCCACCTTTAGTGGAGTTCGAAGAAACAGACTTCCGAAACGTTCCTTCTAAGGTCCTAATGCCGAACCTATGACTCACGTAGAGAACGCTTCCAGTCAATATGGCAAATAATGTCACAAGATTGAATGAGCCCGATTCGAGTAGCGATAAACTGATTATTGATGTCGCGATTATTCCAATTCCGCCCGCGTAAAATAGATCTGCAAGCGTAGCGGAAATGGGAAGTTCAAGTGCTTTCTTGACAGTTAGCCATAGAGCTAGACCGATTGAAAGGCTTAGTGAAAAAGTCCATAGTAGTAGTAGGATTACACTTGCAGCAAGGTGCGCATCTGTTCCTCCAACGACCGCAATAGACAGCAGCGATAGGAATGCTAGGCACGCAACGAACCACAACTGACGGAGAGTCGTTGATCTAATTCGAGGACCCCTCGGAAAATATACTCGATGATTTTTGTTTAATACGAAAATTCTTGTTGCGAGTGCTCCTCCGAGAATGAATGCAGCTGCGGGTAGTGCTGTGTCGGTTAAAGATAGTTTCCAACCAACGACAGCTAGGAGGCCGGCAGCTTCGCCGAAAACGAAAAAACTTGCAATTGCCGCTCTTGGAATAGATGAATCTCGAGCGATCAGGAAAACCCCCAGAAAAATCGAGATCCAGGTAATTCCGAAGATGGCCATATCGGGTAGAGACGACTGGAGATTCATCGCTACCAAAGGGCTCCAGTTCAGAAATAGGTTACCTGGGCTTAGAACGAGGGGACCGCTCGTCGACTGACCCAACAATGCAAGAAACGTGTTTCCGGAAAAGCTTAGCGTAATTAATAGGATGCAAGCGAATAAGGCGTTGGCCAGAAGAAAATCTACGACGAGATTCCGTAGGCTGGGGGCTTTCATTCGAGAAGACTCAGGTAAAGACGTTTGAGGGCAGGATAGATTCTCTTCCAGTCATGATTTGATTCCACGATGGTACGCCCTTTTGCGCCTGCGGCGCGCATGGCACTGGGGGAATCCAGGAAGTAAGTTATTTTATCGGCGAGTTCGCCGGGTGACCCAGGGGTGCAAAGGGCACCGTTTTGACCGTCTGCAACAATTTCGGGTATTCCTCCTACTTTTGTTGCAACGATCGGCTTGCTACTTGCCATTGCTTCCAGCAGCACTGTGGGCATGCACTCACGTAGGGAGGGTAGCACGAAAAGGTCACTGGACCTGTATGCGGACACAAGGTCAACATCCGTCAGTCGATCTCTGAGATAATTAATTATGTGGAGAGATTTTTCCACACCTAATGCTTTGGCATGTTCCGTCACGTCATCCGTTATGTTGTAAGAAATCAGAGTGAGTGCGCAATCGAATCCGGCATTTCTCACCGCAGAGAACGCTTCAATCAAGTAGTGAAGTCCTTTTACTGGAATTATTTGGCCCACATATAGGAGCATGAACTCATTCCGGATTCCAAATTTCGGCCTGAAATCATACGATTCCGCACGGAAGCGGCTTAGATCAACAGCATTCGGAATAACCACGACGTCTTCAGATCGCCTATCGAACTTTTGAAGGACAAATTCTTTCTCGAGATTTGATAGGCAGATGATCTTGTCGGCATGTTCGAGGGGAAGACACCTCATCCCACAGAGGAGGACCTTGGGGTCGAACGTCTTCGCAAACTCTCGGAGGGCGTCAGCCGGGCTCATCTCGTAGACGGTGTCGAACGAATGAGTCGTAATAACAATCTTTGCAGAAAGCTTGCTGAGCTTTTTCAAAACGGTGGTCTGAAGCGCTAGGAAGCTCCATAGAGGTGAGTTGACATGTATGACGTGAGGCATCTCCTGGCAAAGAATCTTGTGCAAGGCAGGAGAGTAAGCCTGTTGAAGGAGAACTCGAAGTGCTGATCTTCCCGATGACAGAGAAACTGCCCTTCTGCAATATTTGGAATTATCTCCGGAAAGAGTTAGACTGCAGACGTCTTGACCATCATCTTCTAGCATGTGACAAAGATTATACTCGTAGAGACCCAGCATATTGGGGAAGGATGTAGGACTGCCAACCAGAATCTTCAAAATTGGCATTAGCTCAGGTTTTCTTTTTCATTGCCACCTCGTATAGCTTATACAATTGACGAACATTATCTCGACCAAATTTAGCTTGGGCCATTTTCATTCCATTGGCTCCCATCTTCTGACGAAGCTTTCTGTCCTGCACCAAAGTAGTAATCTTCCAAGCGAGGCTTTCGGCGTCGAATGGTGACGCCTTAAATCCATTAACCTCGTCGAACACTAGCTCCGAAAGGGAAGTAGTATCGAAACAAACGACAGGTAGGCTGCTCGCCATTGCCTCTGCTACAGGCAGTCCGAAGCCTTCCCACATCGTACCTGTGGCAAAAATATCCGATGATGAATACATTGAAGGAAGGGCACCTACTGGAATAAACCCCTTGAAAAACACATTATTTTCAAGCCTAAGGTGAATGATCCTCTCTTTAATCCTAGTGAGATAAGAGGGGTCTTCTTGACCTGTCCTCCCTACGAAAAGGAGCCTCGCATTTGGGTCTTCCCGCGTAACAAACTTCATTGCTTCCACGAGATGGTGCTGGCCCTTTCGTTCACAAATTGTTCCGACGGATAAGATGTTAGCGCCTTCCGATGAAGGCGGAATCTCATCAATCCGTTTCTCAATCGGCCTGAAGAAATCGGGGTCGATGAATGGATAAATCACATTTACATCTTCGCTCTTCAGGCCCATCCTCATCAGTTCCCTTTTCAAAAATTTGCTGACTGCCACTACCTTCGAGGAGAACATGAGTCCAACTCTTTCGGCGATTGAAGATCGAAAACATTCAAGACCGACGCGCAAGTTCTGCCAGTATTTTCTTGAAAGGATTCCATGGACATGCATTACATGTACCATTGATCTCGATAGTGCCGCACCGCACAAATCCATCGGGTAGTAATGAGAGTGAAAGATATCTGGGTTCATTTTGGAAACCTCAGCAATTACCTTGGAAACATGGGTATGCTTGAGGAATTCATTATACCCACAACATATGACGGGAATCCTAGTGTCAATGCTCGCTCTACCCGATACGACTAGAGTTTCTACTCCTAGGGTCGAGAGTTCTCTCGCTAGCCCGTCTACAACATGAGCCATTCCGTAACCGTAGGAATAATTCCCCACTCCGAGCACTACTTTCAAGTGAATTTCCTATCTTCTTCCGATTTCGATCCAGCATACAGAGGTTCAATACTGACCGCGATCGGTATCACCCTGTCAAACAGATTGAGCAACATAGCAAGATTTGACGGAAGCTTCGAGTACTGGATGAAATCGAATTGATGAGGATTCACAACACTCGTTACAAACAAACCAGCATTTGAGAGAAGTCTTACGGTTCGAGGTAGGCCGATGGGTTTGTCAACCGGTTGCATCAACCCCGGCATGATGCGTCTAAACGGCCTTGTCCATCGCCTACTATTGGTTACGGAAATGAGAAACCGGCCCCCTGTTTTTAGGACTCTGGACAGTTCTTTTGTGGCAAGTTTCTGGTCCTGATAGTGTTCAAGGCTTCCAAGGCAGGAGATAGTGTCGAAAGTCTCAGTTCTAAACGGTAAGTATTGAGAGTCGCAGACTACAAACATGCTTCCGGGAGAAGCCCGTTTTGCTCGTGACACGGATTCGACTGAAAAATCACACCCTACACCCTGTCCTAACCTTAGAAGGTGCCCATTTCCACATGACACATCCAGGTGCAATCCTTTGACCATTTCCGATACGTTTTTGTAAAAATCTAGATCCGATCGGAATGGCTCGTGTGAGTGGACTTTATTGTACCAGTCGAGAACACTGATTCCCATGGTCGGGATTCGCTCACGAATACCATCCGGCGGCTTTCTTGGCGACTCCGGAGAGTTCAGGAGATATTAGCATGGAGGGTAACGACAATATCGCGTATACCACGTCCCAGCCGCGGGTATACCCTAGCTCAGAAATCGCCTTCCATTTCGTCAGCAGATACCGGACCCTTGTTCCCCTCCAAGCATATCCCCGAGTTATTGAGCGGGGAGTGTCTCTCAGCTTCGTCAAATAGCTGGGCAAATTGGCACAAGCGTATCCCTTCGAAATCAGCCGGAGGTAGAAATCGTAGTCTTCTGCTCCCTCAAACCTTTGATCATACAAGCCAACATCCCTAAATAATTCTTTGAAAAGAAGAATTGAGGAGTGAATGAAGGGGTTGTGTAGCAATATTCTTTGCCTGATGGCAGCTTGGGTCACCGGTGGATGAACCTTAGCGATCTCATATCCGTGTCCGTTGATGAGACGACCCCACGTGCCGATCAGAGCCAAGTTTGATTCTTTGAGAGTTTGGATCTGTCGCTCAATTCGATCAGGTTCGGAATAGTCGTCAGCATCAAGCCTTCCCACGAGATCACCATTAGAGTGAAGGATCCCCGAGTTTAGCGCACTGCAGAATCCCCTATCATGTTTTCTTTCGAAAATGCGTAACCTATGATCGTCTTGGAATTCCGTCAAAACATCGAAGGTCTCAATGTCTCGCCTCCCTAACGGCGAGTCGATAACTAATACGATTTCTAGATTGTCATATGTTTGCTCAAAGAGGCTTTTCAAGCTCAGTCTCAAGTGATCAGGGTTGCACTGGAAGACCGGGACCACAATTGAGACAAGAGCACCTTCGGCTGTTTGATGCAGCAAAGATGTGCTAGATCACCTTCAAGAGTTTGATTGGGAGTCTCGGTCTAGGATTCTTCATTCGGGAGGTATCCCTTCAACGCCGGAGGTCGGGCCTCACTTGTCTCTCTCGCGAATCTCTGAATCTGAGTTGAGTTTTCCCTGACTATTGTGCCGAGAACAGAGATTAGAAGGCCCGTGACAGCAAAAATTGTTCCTATTATTGCCGTTCCTGCCGAAAGTAGTGTGAGATTGGTTACGAGTCGTCCCTGCTGAGAGTAAATGTCAAGATCCCAGATCCCGAAAAACAAGCTAGCAGCCAGCGCTAATAACGCAGGAAATCCGAAAAACAACAATGGGTGACGGATTGATCCAATTTTGACAGTGCTCGCAACAACATCTGCAAAATGAACACCTTGGCTCAGCGTCGGCCTGTTAGTGGATCTGTAACTAATTGTTGCCGGGACCTCAAGAATCTTGAGCCCGTCTCCCATTGCATTGAGAAGTATTTCCGTACTCGCCCCCATTCCCTGTTCGCCAGGGCGGACAAGCGAAAGAGCTTTCTTGTTATATGCGCGAAAACCACTTTGAGCATCAGATATATTCTGGTTGCTCATGCCTCCAACCAGCCACGTTATGGATCGAATTCCCGCCTTTCGTATCTTAGGCAGGTTATTATTCCTGCTCTTTCCGGAGAACCTAGTGCCAATCACCATGTCTGCGTGACCGTCGATCAGCGGCCTTATGAGAGAGGAGATTTCGCCTGGGTCGTGCTGACCATCACCGTCGACAGTAACAAGAATCTCGGCCCCATTATTGGCTGCAGCTTCTAGTATGGTTCGGATAGCCGCACCGTATCCCATATTACGTTGATGGGTAATGACCTCGCATCCGAGGGATTTCGCTATTCTGCCTGTATCATCGGAGGACCCATCGTCGCATACGATAATTTTGTCACAGTATTGTCTTGCATTAACTATCACTTTGGCAATGTCTCTCTCCGTATTGTAAGCAGGTATTCCAATCGTAATCGAGGCTTCGCTCCCTGGTTTGGTTGGTACCCTTTGGGCTGTCAAGGAGGGAGAACCGTTGGAACGAGACCATACTTGAGTTGGTTCTTTAATTTTTGCAGAATTCAGATCGAATCACAACGAACGATAGAAACTCTATCGAGCACCTCGAGATTCAGGAGAAGCCATAGACCGCCATTTCTCCATCGACGTGCATAGTAACAAACCCTAAAGGTACATTCGGGTCTCCGTACCAGCCGAGCCCGTTTATCCACCAAACTGTGTAAATCTCCGTGTATCCCTTTGCGAGTGTCTGAGCCAACGCTCCGCTAAGGTTCGTTTCCGCGCTGAAATCCAATATTACATTTCTTGCGTGAAAGAATTCTCTTGCCCAACCGTACATAGGGTGTGGCGTCATGAAGACCGCCCCGGCGGGTATGTTGTTCGATAGCCAAATTATCGCATTTGCAAGGTCCTGACTATTCTGAACGGGAACTGTGCTTTGTAGCATTGATGTCGGAGAAAAGAAACGATAGTAGGGCAAAGCCTGTTGTGCAGGAAGAACGAGATAACTACTACCAAGTAACAAAATGACTAAAAGAGATCCAATTGACA
>Ga0137387_10000527_pt1 | contig 16684 bp, 15 predicted proteins | sample SagtaG_3_FD_104909 | JGI IMG/M metagenome (GOLD analysis project Ga0137387, IMG submission 104909) | Vadose zone soil microbial communities from Angelo Coast Range Reserve, California, USA - Sage2_R_115_16 metaG | ecosystem: Environmental > Terrestrial > Soil > Vadose zone > Saprolite | place...
GCCTGGTGGTGCCGGCCGCGGTCGCGATCATCGTGATCGCCGTCATCGCCGGGCTCCTCGGCTGGCTGGCCGCCACCTCGGGCTCGGCGGCGCACAGCCCGGCGGGACGGTCGCACGTGAGCAAGGCGGCCGACCGCACTGTCAGCGTGAACGCCGCCGCCTTGATCGGCCGACCCGTCCGGCTGGCCGTGCACCGGCTGCGCCGGCTCGGCCTGCGGGTCCGCGTCACCTGGGACCCCAGCCGTGACCAGGCGCCGGGAACGGTCCTGTCGGTCAGTCCGGCCGGCCGGGTGGCCGCCGGGACAACGGTCCTCGTCACCGGCGCGAGAAAGCCGGTCGGACGCGAGCACGGTCAAGGCCACGACGGCGGCGGGAACAATCAGGGCGGCGACTGACCCGGCCGGCGGCGACCGACCCGGCCGGCGTTGTCACCGGATCGCGAAGGCCAGCACGCCGCCGATGCAGGCAACGCCGAGGACGAGCCAGGTCACGTAGTCGTTGACGACGCCGCTCTGGATCCGCTGGATCCGCCGCACCAGGCCCATGCCTGGCTCGAATCCTCGCCGCAGCAGCGGCAGCCGCCGCCAGTACAGGGCGAGGCAGGCGAGGATGAGGCCGCCGACGGCAGAGCCCGCGCCGGTGATCACGTCGGCGGCGGTGACGCCCGCCGGCTCGCCCGGGGCAGGCGCGACCGGGTGCGCGATGTGCGTGCCGGACAGCACCGTGCGGCTGTAGCCGATCTGGTCCTGGAACCTGACCGCCGCCGCCTGGACGTCCGTTCCCAGGTGCGGCACGGCGGCAAGCGCGAGGGCGGCCAGGACCAGCACGGCGGCCGGCCCGATCATGGACCACGGGGTCCTGCGTTTCGCCAGGTCGGTCTCGCTGGTCTGCTCCGACGACTGCTCGGCCATCTGCGGGTCCTCGCTCGGCGGGTCGCCCAGTCCGTAGAAGACCCCGCCCGCTACCCGGAGCACCGCACCGCCGATCAGCACCGAGCAGAACACCAGCACGGCAACGATCCAGGTTAGGCCCGACGAGGCAGCGCTGTCCTCGATCCAGCCCTTGCCCAGGAACGTCGCGAAGGGCGGCAGGTCGGCAAGCCCGAGCCCGGCGAGGGCGAACAGGACGCCGGTCAACCGAAGCCCGCGGCCGCGGCCGTGCAGGACCGTCTCGTTGACCGAGCCGAGCCGGTGCAGGGTGATGCCCGCCGCCAGGAATAGCGCGGCCATCACCATCGCGTGACCGAGCATGTAGACCGCGGCGCCGGCCAGACCGAGCGGGGTCAGCAGCGCGAACCCGCTCAGGAACACGCCCGCATGACTGATCGTGGCGAAGCCGAGCAGCCGCTTCACATGCCGCTCGCGGAAGCAGAACAGGGCACCGACCACGGCGGTCAGCAGGCCGAGGGTCAGGAAGGTGCGGGTGATCACGGCCTGGTGACCGAGCGCCAGGCCGAACATCGACCAGTAGACGCGGGCCACCCCGTAGAGCCCGAGTTCCACCATCACGCCGGCGAACAGCACGCCGACGGGCGTGGGCGCGACCGCGATCGCGTCGGCCAGCCAGAACTGAAACGGCACGATGGAGGCCTTAATCAGCAGGCCGGCGATGATCAGCACGAACGACACGACGACCAGGCCGTCCGGTCGCGCCCGTGCGATGTCCTGGCCGGCCTGGGCCAGGTTGAGAGCGCCTGTGCGCCCGTAGACGATGGCGATCCCGGACAGCGAGAGGTAGCTGCCCACGCTGTTGGTAATCGCGAAGTTCAGCGCGCCCTGCAGCGAGCCGCGCTCTTCAGGCCGGTAGGCGGTCAGGGCATAGGCCGACACGCTCAGCAGCTCGAACCAGACGAACAGGTCGAAGATGTCACCGGTGAGGCAGAAGCCCGCCATGCCCGCCAGGAACGTCAGCATGAGGGCGTGGTAGTAGGTTCCGACGCGCTCGAAATAGCGCCAGGAGAAGACCATCGCCGCCGTCACCAGGACGGCGGCCAGGCAGGCCAGCCCCGCCGGGAGCGGCGCGGCCACGAAGTCGATGCCGATGGCGACGTCGTGCGATGGCCGGAAGCCAGCGAACCAGTAGACCGCATCCCCGCGGGTGGTGCGGATCACGAGCACGCCGAGAACCACTGCGACGCTGGCGCTAGTGGCGATGGCAATGCCGTCCGGGGCGCGGCGCCTGCCGCGGAACAGCGGGTTCGTCGCGGCGATGGCCGCCGCGACGAGCAACGGCATCACGACAGGAAGCGGCAGCAGCGGATCCATCGGCGGCCCCCGGAGGTCAGCCCCTGAACTCGACAAGCTCATGCGGATCGAGCGTGCCGAACCGCTTGTGCGCCTGGACCGCTATCGCCAGCAGGAGAGCGGTCACGGCAGCCTCGACGACGACGTCGGTCAGCGTGAGCGCCTGGACGACGGGGTCGACGGCTGGCGTGTGCGCCGGGATGTCAAGGAAGTAAGGCGCGACGGCGCCGCGTCGGTAGCCAACCGCCAGGAGCAGCACGTAAGTCGAGGACTGGACGACGATCAGGCAGATGATCTGGTGCACCAGGTGCCGGCTGGTGACGATTCCGTACAGCCCGACGGCCAGGATCCATGCCACCACGACGAAGGGGAGTACCTGCATCGCTAGCTCCCATCAGGGACGAGCAGCGTCTGCTCGAGCATCTCGCTCACGATGAGCACGAACGCAGCGGCCACCTCGACGCCGACGAAGAAGCTGATCAGCGCGATGGTGCCGGACGAGCTCACGGCGCCTGGCGTACCGCCAAGCGGCAGGAAGTTGGACAGATAGGGCAGGCCCATCGCGAGGGCCGCCACGCCGACCGCGACGTGGACGCGGGATTGAGCGACCGCGGCGTATGTGGAGGGCTTCCTCCAGAACAGCCCGGCCGGGTCTAGGATTGACTGCACATAACGAGAATTAGCCAAAACTGGTGCAAGGAGGATCCATGGGAAACTGGCAGCTTGACCCGTACCACACGCAGGTCGAGTTCTCCGCCAAGCACCTCGGCATGATGACCGTCCGCGGTCACTTCGCCGAAGTCTCCTCGACCTCGGACATCGACCCGGACCGGCCGGAGTCGGCGTCGGTGCAGGTCACCATCGCCACCGCCAGCATCCGCACCAACAACGAAACGCGGGACAACGACGTGCGGTCGGCGAACTTCCTCGACACAGAGCAGTTCCCCGAGATCACGTTCACGAGCACCTCCGTTCGGCCAGCCGGGCCCGACCGCTACACGCTGACCGGCGACCTGACCATCAAGGGCATCACGCACCCGGTCTCACTTGAGGTGACGAAGTACGGGGAGTTCAACGACCCGATGATGGGACACAGGATCGCCTACAGCGCGCACACACAGATCAACAGGACGGACTTCGGCCTCACCTTCAACATGGTGCTGGACGGCCGCTTCGTCGTCAGCAACGAGATCCAGATCATGATCGAGGGCGAGCTCGTCGAGCAGAAGGAGTCGGCCGAAGCGGCGGCCGGCTGACCCGAGGTCTAGAATCCCGGTGTGATCACCGGGGTGCATGCCATCGTGTTCTCCCCCGAGGCCGAGAAGGTCCGCGGGTTCCTCGCCGACACGCTCGGCATGGCATCGGTCGACGCGGGCGGCGGCTGGCCCATCTTCGCGCTGCCGCCCGCCGAGCTCGCCGTCCACCCAGCCGAACAGGCCAGCCATCAGCTGTACCTGATGTGCGACGACATCCACGCCACGCTGGCCGAGCTCACGGCCAAGGGCGCCGTCGTGGCACGGGACGTCGCCGATCAGGGCTGGGGACTGCTCGCGGCGATCCGCCTGCCGGACGGATCTGAGCTCGCCGTCTACGAGCCCAGGCACCCATCCCCCCCGCGAGCCTGACCGCGGCACCCGGCACCCGGCACCCGGCAAACGCCGAGAGGGAGGTGAGGGCGATTCCCGGCCCCGACTGCGACCTGGTCGTCCGCGGCGGAACCGTGGTGACCGCGGGCGGCGGCTCGGCCGAGTGCGACCTCGGGGTCCGCGACGGCAGGATCAGCCAGATCGGCGGGTCGCCGCGCGGCCGCAGGGAGCTGGACGCGGCCGGGGCGCTGGTCCTGCCGGGCGGCCTGGACATGCACGTGCACCTGTCCTCCCCGCCGCCGGCCGAGCCAGGCGAACCGGCCTGGGTGGACGACTTCGGCAGCGGGTCGGCCGCCGCCATCGCGGGCGGCGTGACCACGATCGGCAACATGACCTTCCCCGCGGCCGGCGACTCGCTGGCCGAGTCGCTCGACCGCGACCTCGCCGCGGCGAAGGCCCTGGCCGGCGTCGACTACGTGCTGCATCCGGTGCTCACCAGCCCGTCCGCAGAGGCGCTGGCCGAACTGCCGCGGCTGGCGGCGGCCGGCCACACCAGCCTGAAGCTGTTCATGGTCGGGGAGGAGTTCGAGGCCCGGGCCGACGGGATGATCGAGGCAGTCAGGGTCGCGGGCCAGCACGGCATGCTGACGCTGCTCCACTGCGAGGACGGCGCCCTGGTCAGGTTCGCCGGCCAGCAGTTGCTGCGGGCGGGCCGGGGCGGCCTGGCTGACTGGGCAGCCAGCCGGCCGGTGCCGGCCGAGCGTGCCGCGGTCGACCGGGCCGTCGCGATCTGCGAGGCCACCGGCTCGCCGGTCTACGTGGTCCACCTGTCCTCGCAGGCGGCCCTGGACGCCGCCCGGCGCGGGCGCTCGCGCGGCCTGCCGGTCTTCGTCGAGATCAGGCCGCTGTACCTGTACCTGACCAGCGCCGCGCTGGCCGAGCCGCAGGGCGCGAAGTACATCGGCGCCCCGCCGCTGCGCGCGGACGCCGACGTCGAGGCGCTGTGGGCGGGCCTGGCCGACGGGTCGGTCGACACGCTCGGCAGCGACCACGCGCCGTGGCTGCTGGCCGACAAGCTCGACCCGGCCCAGGACGTCACCACGGCCAGGCAGGGCGTCGCCGACCTGGAGACGATGCTTCCGATGCTGTTCTCCGCGGGAGTGCGGGCCGGCCGCATCCCGCTGTCCCGCTTCGTCTCGCTGACCTCGACGAACCCGGCCCGGCTGTTCGGGCTCTACCCGCGCAAGGGCACGATCGCCGTCGGCAGCGACGCCGACCTGCTGGTGCTCGACCCCGGCGTGCGCCGCACGGTCGACGGCCGGTCGATGCGATCCAGGGCGGGCTACTCGGTGTACGACGGCCGCGAGGTATGCGGGTGGCCGCGGTACACCGTGAGCCGCGGCGCGGTCGTGCTCGAGGATAGCCAGGTGCTGGCCCGGCCGGGCCGCGGGCAGTGGCTGCCGCGGGCACGGACGGCGCCGCCGTGACCCGCAGCCGCGCGGCTAGGCGTCCTCGACTCCTAGCCGCGAGCCGGACTTCGCGTCCCGGTCGGTGAACAGCACGAAGTGGAAGATCACGAACCTGGTCAGGAACGTGCAGCAGTTGGCGGCGAGGTAGAAGCCCTGCACGAACGCGTCGTGCGCGGCGCCGTGCAGCCCGAGCGCCGCGGCCTCCCGGTACCCGAAGTGGCTGGCCTCGGTCAGCACGATCCCGACGACCAGCGAGATGGCCACGAACGGCAGGGTCTCCCTGAAAAGCCGCGGCCTGCCCTTGCGTTCCCAGGCCCAGCGGCTGACGCCGTAGCTGACCGCCGCCCCGGCTAGCCAGCCGGCGGCACCCGCGGCCCGGCCGGTCATGGCCAGCACGCTGAAGCAGAGGAAGTAGGTGACCTGGGTGGCGGCCAGCGCGAGCAGCGCGGCGGGAGCGAACCTGAGCATCCGCCTGCCGCCCGGCGAGGCCAGCACGCGCCGGAGCGGTTCAGGAACCCTGCGCCTCGCGGCGGGAGCGATCGCAGGCAGCTCTGCTGGCATTGCCGTCCTTTACCGCGTGGGGGATGTGCCGTTTTGACGGACACGTACACGGTACGGCAAACCGGGCGGAGCTTGGACCAGAACACGCCCCGAAACCGGAACCTCGCGGGCGGCGGACTGGCCTGTAAGGCGACTACGCACCGCTGCCCGGCCGGTGTCCGTACCCGCCGCCGCCCGGCGTCTCGATCACGAACACGTCGTCGGCGCCGACCTGCAGGGAGTCGCAGCCGCGCATCGGGGTAACCGAGCCGTCGGCGCGGCGCACCCAGTGCCGTCCCAGCGAGCCCGGCTCGCCGCCCGCCATGCCGTACGGCGCCACCTGGCGGTGGCTGGCCAGGGTGGTCACCGTCATCGGCTCACCGAACCTGATCTCCCGCCGGCCGCCTGACCCGCCGTGCCAGCGCCCGTTCCCGCCGCTGCCGCGGCGGATCTCGTACCGGTCAAGCCGGACCGGGTACCGCCACTCGAGCACCTCGGGATCGGTGAGCCTGGAGTTGGTCATGTGGGTCTGCACGACGTCGGTCCCGTCGAACCCGTCACCGGCCCCCGAGCCGCTCGCCACCGTCTCGTAGTACTGGTGGCGCGCGTTGCCGATCGTGATGTTGTTCATGGTGCCCGAGCCCTCGGCCATCACGCCCAGCGCGGCGAGCAGGGCGCCGGTGATCGCCTGCGAGGTCTCGACGTTGCCGGCCGCCACCGCGGCCGGATACCGAGGCGAGAGCAGGCACCCGGGCGGGATGATCACCCGCACCGGCTTGAGGCAGCCGGAGTTGAGCGGGATGTCGTCGGCCACCAGCGTGCGCAGCACGTAGAGGACGGCCGCCATGGCCACCGACGACGGCGCGTTGAAGTTCCCGCTCCCCTGCGGCGACGTGCCGGTGAAGTCGATCTCCGCGCTGCGCGCGGCCCGGTCCACCAGGACCGCCACGTGGATCACGGCCCCGTTGTCCAGTTCGTAGCGGCACGCTCCGTCGCGCAGCCTGCTGATCACGCGGCGCACTTCCTCCTCGGCGTTGTCCTGGACGTGACCCATGTAAGCGGTCACCACGTCCAGGCCGAAGTGCTCGCACATCCGGCGCAGCTCGCCGGCGCCCCGCTCGTTCGCGGCGATCTGCGCGCGCAGGTCGGCCAGGTTGACCTCGGGGTTACGGGACGGGTGCGGCGCGTCCCGCAGCAGGTCGAGCGTCTCCCCCTCGCGCAGCACGCCATTGCGCACCAGCAGCCAGTTGTCGATCAGCACCCCCTCCTCCTCCACCCGGGTGGAGAAGGCCGGCATCGAGCCGGGCGTGATGCCGCCGATCTCGGCGTGGTGACCGCGCGAGGCGACGAAGAACAGGATGCTGTGCTGGCCCGCGTCCCCTGGCGCGCTGTGCTGGCCCGCGTCCCCTGGCGCGCTGTGCTGGCCCGCGCCTGGAGCGGCGTGCTCCCCCGGCCCGGTGCCGAACACCGGCGTGACGACGGTGACGTCGGGCAGGTGGGTGCCGCCGTGGTACGGGTCGTTGAGCACGTAGACGTCGCCGGGGCGCATCTGTCCGGCGTTGCGCTCGGCGATGATCTTGATGCTCTCCCCCATCGAGCCGAGATGGACCGGGATGTGCGGCGCGTTGGCGATGAGGCCGCCGCCTGAGTCGAAGACCGCGCAGGAGAAGTCGAGCCGCTCCTTGATGTTGACCGAGTGCGCGGTGGCTCGCAGCCGCTCCCCCATCTGCTCGGCGACCGACATGAACAGGTTGTTGAAGATCTCCAGCATGACCGGGTCCACGTCGGTGCCTGCGCTGTTGCCGCCTGGCCCGGCCGCCACCCGGGTGAGCAGCAGGTCGCCGCGGGCGGTCAGCTCGGCGCGCCAGCCCGGCTGCACGACCGTAGTGGCGAAGTCATCGGTGATCAGGGCGGGGCCGTCGGCGCGCTGCCCTGGCCGCAGGTCGCGCCGCGCCAGCAGCGGCGCCTGGCGCCAGGTCCCGCCGGCGTGCATGCGGACGGTGGCCGCGCCGCGGCCGGCGGCCGCGCCGGCGGCCCCGCCGCCGTGCCCGGCGACGGCGTACCCGCTGTCCGGCGCGGCCGATGCCGCGGTCAGCTCGACCGAGACGGCTTCGGCGATCACGGGCCGGTCGCGCATGAGGAACGAGAAGTGCTGCCGGTAGGCGGCCTCGAAGTCGCCGATCATGGCCGCCGCCGGCCCGATCGGCACGGCCAGCGCGGTGTCGGTGCCCTCGTACTTCAGGTGGGCTCGGCGCACGGCCGCGACCCTGGCGGGATCGACCCCGTCGGCCGCGAGCTCGGCCCGCGCGTCGGCCGTCAGGCGGCCGGCGACGGCGTCGAGTTCGGGCAGCAGCGCCTCGGTGAGCGGTGCCTCCACGGCGGTCTCCCGCATGGCCGTCACATCGGCCAGACCGATGCCCAGCGCGGACAGCACCCCGGCCAGCGGGTGGATGAGCACCCGGGTCATGCCGAGCGCGTCCGCCACCGCGCAGGCGTGCTGCCCGCCGGCGCCGCCGAAGGTCGCCAGCACGTACTCGGTCACGTCGTAGCCGCGCTGCACCGAGATCTTCTTGATCGCGTTCGCCATGTTCGCCACGGCGATGTCGACGAATCCGGCCGCGACCTGCTCGGGCTGCGGCGTGCTGCCAGTGGCCGCGCCGATCTGTCCGGCCAGCGCCGCGAACTTGCCCGCCACGACCGCGGGATCCAGCGGCTGGTCTCCGGCCGGGCCGAACACGGCGGGAAAGTACCCGGGCTGGATCCGGCCGAGCATGATGTTGGCGTCGGTAACGGTCAGCGGGCCGCCCGCCCGGTACGCGGCGGGCCCTGGGTCGGCGCCCGCCGAGTCGGGGCCGACTCGGTACCGGCTGCCGTCGAAGTGCAGCACGGAGCCGCCGCCGGCGGCCACGGTGTGGATGCTCAGCATCGGCGCCCGCATCCGGACCCCGGCGACGTGCGTCTCGTACTGCCGCTCGAGCTCCCCGGCGAAATGCGAGACGTCCGTGGACGTGCCGCCCATGTCGAACCCGATCACCTTGCCGAACCCGGCGGCCTGCGCGGTTCTTGCCATGCCGACGATGCCCCCGGCCGGGCCCGACAAGATCGCGTCCTTGCCGCGGAACAGGCGCGCGCCGGTCAGCCCGCCATTGGACTGCATGAACTGCACCCGGGCGCCGTCCAGCTCGGCGCGGACCCGGCCGGAGTACCTGGCGATGATCGGGGACAGGTAGGCGTCCGCCACGGTCGTGTCGCCGCGCGAGACCAGCTTCATCAGCGGGCTGGTCGCATGCGACTCCGACACCTGGGTGAACCCGATCCGCCTGGCGATCGCGCCGATCCGGCGCTCGTGCTCCGGGTAGCGGTAGCCGTGCATGCACACCACGGCCACCGCGCGGAAGCCGTCGGCATAAGCGGCCCGCAGGTCGCGGGCGACGGCGCCCTCGTCGAGCGGGCGGATGACCTCGCCGCGCGCGCCGACCCGCTCAGCGGCCTCGACCACGAGGGAGTACAGCAGCTCGGGCCGCACGATCTGCCGCTCGAAGATCTTCGGCCGGTCCTGGTACGCGATCAGCAGCGCGTCGGCGAACCCGGCCGTGATGACCAGCACGGTCGGCTCGCCCGTGCGCTCGAGCAGCGCGTTCGTCGCGACCGTGGTGCCGAGCCGGACCTCGGCGATCCGCTCGGCCGGGATCGCCGCCCCGGGCGGCACGCCGAGCAGGTGGCGGATCCCGGCCACGGCCGGGTCGGCGTACCGCGCCGGGTTCTCCGACAGCAGCTTGTGCACGGCGAGCGTGCCGTCCGGCCGGCGCGCCACGACGTCGGTGAACGTCCCGCCCCTGTCGACCCAGAACTCCCAGCGCCCCGCGGCCATGTTCCTCCGTCCGCCACCTGGGCCCGCGCACGTCACCAGCCACGCACGAGCTTGTTCAACCAATTGGTTGACAACGGCTCGTGCCGCGAGCTACCTTGTATTCAACCAGACGGTTGACCGCAAGGAGGAACCGGTGGCGGCCGATCCGCTCTCCCGGGTGTTCGCGGCCCTGGCCGATCCCACCCGGCGGGACATGGTCGCGCGGCTTGCCGTCGCGGACGCCACGGTCAACGAGCTCGCAGCGCCGTACAGCGTGACCATCCAGGCGGTCTCCAAGCACCTCAAGGTGCTGGCCGGGGCCGGCCTGGTCAGCCAGACCAAGGACGCCCAGCGCCGCCCCGTCCACCTCGAGGCGGAGGTGCTCGACCTGCTGACCGCGTGGATCGAGCGTTACCGCCGCGAGGCCGAGGAGCGCTACCGCCGTCTGGACCACGTCCTGGCCGCGATGCCGGACGACGTCGAGCCAGTCCCGCCAACCGAAGGAATGTCATGATGACCGCCAAGACACACGAGACCGAGATCACCGTCGACCGGGACGTCCCGCTGGTGCGGATCTGCAGGGAGTTCGACGCCGCGCCCGGCAAGGTGTTCCGCGCCCATGCCGATCCCGGCCTGGTCGCCAGGTGGCTCGGGCCGCGCCGGCACCAGATGCGGATCGACCACTACGACTGCCGCACCGGCGGCTCCTACCGGTACGCCCTTCTGTCCGACGGCAACGAGTTCGGCTTCCACGGCTGCTTCCACGAGGTCCGGCCGGGCGAGCTGATCGTGCAGACGTTCACCTACGACGGCGAGCCGGACGGTGTGGCGCTCGAGCGGATCGTGTTCACCGATCTCGGCGACGGCCGCACCAGGCTGACGTCGACGTCGCTGGTGGACTCGTTCGCCGCCCGCGACGCCTTCGTCGCCGGCGGGATGCAGGCCGGTGTCCGCGAGAGCTACGAGCGGCTCGACGAGGTGCTCGCGGGAGCATCCTGATCCCGCCCGCGCAGCGTGGTGAGGGCGAGCAGCGCGGCGCCGGCCAGCAGGGCCGCGGACAGGTACAGGGCATCGTGCAGGGCGGTCTCGAAAGCCGAGTAACCGGCCTGGAGCAGCTGCCCGATCAGCCCGCCGCCCTGGCCAGCACCGCCCTGCCCAGCACCGCCCGGCCCGCCGCCGCCTCCGGTTCCCCCGCCTGCGCCGCCCAGGGCGAGCGCTCCGCCGCCTCCGGTCTCGACCACCTGGACGACCGCGGTCTGCAACGTGGCCGGCAGGTGCAGCTGCGTCATCCGGGCGATCAGGCCGGACTTGAGCTCGGCGTCGACCAGGGCGCCGAGCACGACCACTCCGGCCACGGCGCCGACCTCCCTGCTGGTGTTGGTGGCCGACGCCGCCATGCCGGACCGCTCGCCGGGCACCGCCGCAAGCACCGACGAGGTGACCGGCACCACGCACGCGCCGAGTCCGGCCCCGGCCAGCGCGAGCGCGGCCGCCAGCGGAACGTAGCCGGGATGCGGGCCGAGCACCAGGTTGGTCGCGACCAGGCCGGCGGCGAATACCAGGCAGCCGCCGGTCATCGACCAGCGCACCCCGATCACGCTGGTCAGACGGCCCGCCAGCAGGGACGCGGCGATCATCACGACCGTCATCGGGGCGAAGATGGCGGCCACCTGGTAGCCGGAGTACCCGGCGACCTCGGCCAGGTACAGGGCGGTGAAGAAGAAGATCGCGAACGTCGCGAAGTAACAGCAGGCGGCGATCACGTTCGGCGCGGTGAACCGCGGAACGCGCAGGAACCGCAGGTCGAGCAGCGGATGCGGGCTCCGCAGCTCCCATCTCGCGAACGCGGCCGCGGCCAGCGCGCTGACGCCGTACAGGGCGAGGACGCCTGGCGCGGTGAAGCCGACGCTTTCGCCGTCGATCACCGCGAACACCAGCGCGCCGAGCGCGCTCGCACCGAGCACCGTGCCGCCGACGTCCACCCGCCCGGCCTGGGGATCGGCGCTCTCCGGCAGCACGAGGGCCGCCGCCGCCAGCGCGGCCAGCCCGAACGTGACGTCGAACCAGAAGATCCCGCGCCAGCTCCACGCGCCCACGAAGGCGCCGCCGAGCACCGGGCCGAGCGCCAGCGAGAATCCGGAGACGGCCGCCCAGATCCCGAGCGCGCGGTTGCGGCTCCGCTCCTCGGCGTAGAGCTGCCTGATCATCGAGAGCGTGCCCGGCTCGCTCGCCGCGGCACCCAGGCCCATCACCGCGCGCCCGGCGACCAGGATCGCGATACTCGGTGCCAGCGCCGACATCGCCGCCCCGGCGCAGTACACGCCGGCGCCCGCGAGCATCACCTTCTTGCGGCCGAACTCGTCGCCGACCATCCCGAACGTCAGCATCAGCGCCGCGAACGTCAGGGCGTAGGCGCCGACCACCCACTGCAAGGCGGACACCCCGGCGTGCAGGTCGGCCCTGATGCTGGCGAGCGCGACGCTCACCACGGTGTTGTCGAGGAAGGTCAGGAACAGCACCGTGCACAGGGTCGCGAGCGCGACCGGGCGGCGCCGCCAGCGGGCGGCTGCGACCTCGCCGGGCACGGCCATCGCGCCGGTCATCTGGCTAGCTTCCGCAGGCGGCGGGGATCAGGTGGTTCTTCTTGCCGTAGGCCTGGCGCAGCAGGCCGCAGAAGGTGCTGGCCGCGACCTTCCAGCTCCCGTCCGCGTACACCGCCGCGCCGGTCAGGTTCTTCGCGACCGGCTTGCCGCCGAGCAGGACGGTGTAGGTCACGCTCGCCTTCCCCGGCGGCTCCAGGGTCACCGAGCTGACCCTGGCCGAGGCCGCCAGGACCAGGGACCCGAGCGAGGTCTTGGCTTGCGTCCTGACGAACGAGGCGAACTGCTGGCCGTCCTGCAGCAGCTCGAGACGGCGCGGGATCGGGACGGCGCCGTTGAAGAACGTCCGCCACATGGCCTTGACCGCGGCCTGGGCGGCCGGGCCGGTGGCCGGCTGGGCCGGCGATGCCGAGGCGGCAGGACCGGCCGCGGTGCTGCGGCGGGCTCCCGGGCTGGCCGATCCGGAGGAGCACGCCGCCAGGGCCAGGCACAGGCACAGCGCGGCGCCCGCGGCCAGGGCCGGGAGCGTGGCCGGGCGGGCCGCCGGGAGCGTGGCCGGGCGGGCGGCCGGGAGCGAAGCCGGGCGCATAGCCAGCCGGCTGAGGCTTCTCATGGGGAGATTGTGCCGCTCATCGGACCCAAACCCTACCCTTGCCGGCGATTTCGTCGGGCTGTTGCCGCAGCGGGCGGTCCCGAGCCCGTATTTGCGCTGCCCGCGCCCATTGGCCGCGCCTTTTCCGATTGGACCGGCTCGCCAGGGGAAGGTGGAGCGGTGCGTGGAACACGAGCACACGCGCGGAGGTAGAGATGTCCCCGAAGAAGAGAACCGACGCTGTGCGGGACACCGCTCGTCAGGCGGCGGCTCAGCTGAAGCCGGCGGCGGAGCGAGCCAAGCCGGTGGCCAAGAGCATCCGAGCGGCGGCCAGGAGGCAGTTGCTCAGGACGCGCGCCTGGGCGGCGCCGCGGGTCGAGCGCTCGAGCCGAGTAGTGCAGGACACGGTCGCGCCGAAGGTCTCTGCCACGATGTCGGCGGCGGCCAAGCGGCTGGATCCGGCCCAGCCCAGACAGCGGCGCTGGCGCAAGCCGGTCGGTGTGGCCACGGTGACCGCCGCGGGCGGCGCGGTAGCGGCGTTCATCCGCAACAGGGTGAAGAAGCCGGCCTCCCCGACCGCCCCGAGCCAGGCCGCGGACACCACGCCCGAGGCACAGCCCAACGGCCGGCAGAAGTCGAGCACGCAGGCACCGACGCAGAAGAACCCGGCCTGACGGCGGCGGCTGGCTGCCCGGCGGCGCGCGCATCGCGCCCCGGGCGGTCGGTCGCGCCCGCTGGCTGGCCCGGCAGGAGCCCTCCCGGACCTCGAAGACCTCGTCGAGGCATTCCCACGCCCCGGCCTCGCCGCGGCTGCGATGGCGAGCAAGGGTGTGTCCCTAGCGGCGCGCGAGCACGCGCCTCTTCGCGCCCGCCTCCGCGTCCGGCAGGTCTTCGTCGCAGAGCACCAGGAAGCCATCGGGCAGCAGCAAAGCCGGCTCGCCCGGCGCCAGGCACCAGCCGGCGCGCAGGTGCGGTCTGGTGCGCAGCGCGTCCTCGGTGAACGCCTCCCAGCCGAGCAGGCCGCCGGGCAGCACGGCCAGCGCCGCGTCCGCGAGCAGGGCACGGTCCCAGTAGCCGGTGCATAGCACGAGCGCGTAGCTGGCCGGCTCGGGCCGCCAGCGGCCCAGGTCGGCGTGGACGAGGCTGACCAGGCCGGAGAGCCGGCGCCTGGCCGCCTCCCGGCCGAGCAGGTCGAGCGCGACATCGGCTGCGTCCACGGCGACGCAGCGCCGCCCGGCCGCCGCGGCGAGCAGCACGCTGCCTGACGGCCCGCTCGCCAGGTCGAGCACCGGCCCGTCGGGCAGCGGCAGCGACAGCGCCCGCATGGCGAGCGGGTGCGGCAGGCACGAGGCCGTGAACCCGCGCGAGTACCTGGCGTTCCACCTGAGCCGGTCGGGGTGCCCGGCCAGGTCAGGCTGCACGGCGGCCATGCCGAGCACCCTACCCGCCGGTGCCGGCGAAGGATCAGACCCGCCGCCAGCGGGCCTCGCAGAGCCCGTACACGCCGAAGATGAAGACGCCCAAGGCCACGATCAGCAGCAGGAACTCGCCCAGGGGCTGGTGCCGCAGCGTGAGCAGGGCCTTGTCGAGGCCGCCGGACTTCTTCGGGTTGAACGTCACGGCCGTGTCGACGATCAGCGCGCCGACCACGGCGAACACGAGGCCCCTTGCCGTGGTGCCGATCATGCCGAGGCGCTCGACCAGCACGCGGGTCCGGTGGCTCATCTGTCTGGTCCGCAGGTACTTCATGAACGTGCGGCGGACTCCCTCGGCCGCCAGCATCAGGCCGACGACCAGGATGACCAGGCCGACGAGCCCGACCAGCCACCGGCCGCCCGAGTGGCGCATCACCGTCGCCGTCAAGTCCTGCTGCTTGCGCGTCTGGTTGCCGGCCGCGCCCGAGATCACCGCGAAGGCAAGATAGGCAAGGAAGGCGTAGACGATGGCCCGGACGAGCGACTTCACCCGCGGACCGGCTGCCATGCCCTCGCCGGTGACGCCGAACGCGGCCTCGCTCAGCCGCCACAGCGAGTACCCGACGAAACCGATGCCGAGCAGCCAGAGCGTCACGAGGCCGTACGACGTGCCTGCCAGCAGGTGCAGCGCGCCCTGCTGGCTAGGCCGCTGCGCGCCGTGGCCGAGTGCCACCTCGATGGCCAGCCAGCCGATCAGGATGTAGATGACACCGCGAGCGGCGAGGCCGATCCTGGCCAGCGCCTTGGCGGCCGGGCTCTCCGAGGCGCGCCTGGCGCTCATCGACGCGCGCGTCCTCGGGGACGAAATCGATCGCATGGCCGGGTGCTGCCTTTCGAGTCGGTGCATCGGTCGGCAACGACTACCCTGGCGAATTGGCTTCATGCGGGCCGGCCAGCCTCGAGTGCCGGCACTACGCTGTGACGATGCCGGTCGTCACGGTGCCCGATCCCGCTCTGGTCGTCCTGGTCGGACCGTCGGGCTCGGGCAAGTCGACCTGGGCGGCGGCTCGCTACCGGCAGTCCGAGATCGTCTGCTCGGACCGGCTGCGCGGCGTCGTCGGCAGCGGCGAGCAGGATCTGGACGCATCGGCGGACGCCTTCGCCCTGCTCGACCAGATCGTCGCCGCGCGGGTGCGGCGCGGGCTGAACACCGTGGTCGACACGCTCGGCCTGGATCCCGAGCGGCGCCGCGCCCAGTTGGAGCTCGCGCGCCGCGAGGGTTTGCCGGCCGTGGCCGTCCTCTTCGGCACCGATGCTGCCGAGTGCCGTCGGAGGAACCGGAGCCGCGACCGGCCGGTGCCCGCTGCCGCCCTCGACCGCCAGTTGCGCCGGATGGCCGACGCGGCGAGCCAGGTCGCCGCGGAAGGCTGGCTGGTCGTCGAGCACGCCGACGAGGCCGCGGTCGAGCCGTCGCACACCTCGGGCAGCCAGGCGGCCGCCGCGCGGCAGCGCAGCCGGCCTGCCCGGATGAGCTTCGTGCTGCAGATCTCGCGGTTTGCCTGGGGCGAGGATCCGGCGGCCTGGCTCGCCGCGATCGCGGCAGCGGCCGCGGAGGCCGGGCTCGACGGCATCGCGCTGATGGACCACCTGATCCAGATACCGCAGGTTGGCCGGGCCTGGGAGGCCATACCCGAGCCCTGGGTGACGCTCGGGATGCTGGCCGGGGTGACATCGGGCCTGAGCCTGGGCACCCTGGTCAGCCCGGTCAGCTTCCGGCCGCCGGGCGTGCTGGCCAAGGCGGTGGCGACCCTCGACGTGCTGAGCGGCGGCCGTGCCTTCTGCGGCCTCGGCGCGGGCTGGTGGGAGCGCGAGCACGCCGGGTTCGGGCTGCCCTTTCCGCCCGCCTCCCAGCGGCTCGATCAGCTCGAGGCGGCGATCGAGACGCTCCGTGCGCTCTGGCGGCAAGGGACCAGGGCCTACTCAAGCGAGCGGGTGTCGCTGCCCGAGACGACCTGCTACCCGCGCCCCGTCTCGGCCGTCCCGATCATCGTCGGCGGCTCAGGCGAGCGGCGGACGCTGCGGATCGCGGCCACGCTCGGCGACGGCTGCAACCTCCCCGCCAGCCTCGACACGCTCGACCGCAAGCTGGCCGTCGTGCGCGCGCACTGCGAGCAGGCGGGCCGGGACCCAGCTGACCTGCTGATCACCGTGCTCGACGCCCCGGTACTCGGTGCCGACCGCGATCAGGTCGCGACGACGGTCGAGCGGCTGCGTCGCAGGCTGTCCGCCGCCGCCTACGCACGGCTGCACCATGCGGGCACGGCGGCCGACCACATCGGCAGGTACCGGCTGCTCGCCCAGCGCGGAGTCGGCACGGTCTTCGTCTCGC
>Ga0137387_10000528_pt1 | contig 16682 bp, 17 predicted proteins | sample SagtaG_3_FD_104909 | JGI IMG/M metagenome (GOLD analysis project Ga0137387, IMG submission 104909) | Vadose zone soil microbial communities from Angelo Coast Range Reserve, California, USA - Sage2_R_115_16 metaG | ecosystem: Environmental > Terrestrial > Soil > Vadose zone > Saprolite | place...
ATGGAGGAGCTAGTGACGGCCCTAGTCGACCGGGTGGTAGGGGCGCAGCATGCTGCGCCCCTACTCCTGGCCCAAGGGGTAACGGGGATCACCAGATCCCGCGCCGGGTGGCGCGTGTCGCTCACCGGCGGATCGGCACGCGAAGCCGACGCCCTCGTTCTCGCGCTCCCTGCCTACGCGGCCGGCCGGTGGCTCGAGCAGATCGGCGTGACGGGCGCTCGCGCGCTCGCCGACGTCGTCTACGCGCCCAGCATCACAGCGTCGTTGGCGTACCGGGCTGACCAGATCGGACACGCCTTAGACGGAACGGGGTTTGTGGTAGGGGCGCAGCATGCTGCGCCCCTACAGATCAAGGCGTGCACCTACGCCTCGTCGAAATTCCCGGGTCGCGCCCCCGACGGGCATGTGTTGCTGCGAGCGTTCATTGCGCCCACGGATGGTGACCTCGCGCAGCTCGCGCACGCCGAGCTCTCTGCAATTCTCCGGATCCGCGGTGTGCCCCTCTGGTCCCGCGCTTTCCATTGGAGCAGGGGGCTGCCACGATACCGGGAGCACCACGCGGCGCGTCTCGCGGCGGTGCGTGATCGCCTCGCCCGCCTCGCGCCCTTGGCCATCGCCGGGGCGGGGTACGACGGAGCGGGCGTGTCAGCCTGCGTGCGCTCGGGTCGCGAGGCGGCCCGCGTGGTGCTGGGACGGCTCGGACGCTGACGGCCTGACGAGCGGCATCACCTCCTCGGCGAAGCGCTCCATCTCCTCGAGCTGAGGGCTGAATTGCAGGAGCAACAGGTCCACGCCCGCCCGCTCGAAGGCCCGAACTTGCTCCGCCACCTGCTCCGGCGTCCCCACGAGGCCCGCCTTGAGGCCGCGGTTCGAGACCGAGTAGTCCTCGAGGCTCACGCGCTGCTCGAGCTGCGTGTTGGCGATCCACTGTTCGTAGTTCGCGTATCCCGCGGCGCTCTGCCGGACGTCGGTGATCCGGGCGATCTCCCGCTGCACCGCGCCGCCCGTGGCCCGGCAGACGACGTACCCCGCCACGCCGTAGACCATCGGTGGCAGCGCCAGTGCCTCCCGGCGCGCACGCATGTCCGCCACCTTTGCGGCGATGCGGTCCGGCGGATCGCCGTGCATGAGGTACGCGTCGCACCTGCCGGCGATGAGCGCCTTGGCCGCGCCGGACTCTCCTCCCGCGTACAGCGTCGGCCGCGGGTGTCGCAGCGGCTTCGGCTCCAATGCGGCGTTCTCCACGTGGTAGTGGCTGCCTGAGAAGCTGAAGCGCGGCTCCGTCCATAGCCCGTTGACGACGCGCAGCCATTCGGCGGTGCGGTCGTAACGGGCGTCGTGCGTGTCGAACTCGACGCCGTACTGGCGCGCTTCCTCCGCCCACCACGACGACACCACGTTGAGCGACAACCGGCCGCCGGAAATCCGGTCGATGTTCGCCGCCTGTTTGGCGAGGAGGGCAGGCGGATGAAAGGTGGGCCGCACCGCCACCATCAATTCCAGTCGCTCCGTCACCGCCGCGAGCGCCGCCGCCGTCGACCAGGCGTCGAGGCAGGGCGCGTTCTCGCCCTTGATGTCGTTGAGGTTCAGCTCGGCGATCAGGGTGAGGTCGAACCCCAGGCGCTCGCTGGCCCGCGCCAGGCGCCGCACGTACGGCCACTCCGCCGCCATGCCTTCGTCCTCGACGTTGCGCAGCCAGCCGCCGAACACCGGAAGCCAATAACCGAATCGCATCAGCGAGCCTCCTGCTCGAGGAAGTCCGCAAGCCGCGCGAACGGGTCGAAACCGACGACCCGCGGCGCGTCCGCGACGAAGTTCGACAGGGCGTTGACGTCGTAGTAGTAGAGCCGGCCATCGCGCGCGTCGATCACGTACTCGATCCCGCCGACCTCGATGCCGCACGCCGCCGCGATGCGCTCGACGTTCGCCACGACCTCGGCCGGCGGCGCGTAGCCCTCCACCCGCAGTCCGTTGCGCGGCGCATCCACCGGGCACGCCGCCCGCGCCAGCTCGACTCCCTCGGTCGTTTGGCAGACGTCGGCAGGGCACAAGTTGAACGTGTCGCCCGGGGAATAGACGCGAATGGCATAGAGGAACCGGCCGCCCAGCACCTCGACGCGCGTGATCCGGCCTTCTTCGGCGGGGATGAACTCCTGCACCAATGCCGTCTGATCGGGGCCAAACTCGAGGTCGCCCACCGCCGCCGCCGCGGCGAGCGCTTGCAGAGTGTCGAACCGCCGCACGCCCGCGCCGCTGCCCCCGACGTTGGGTTTGACCACGATCGGGAGTCGGAGCCCGACCGCCGCGTCCGGCGCCTCCGCCGGATGATTGATCACGCGGGTGCGCGGGTACGGCAGTCCAAGGCGGTCGAGCAATGACATCTGCAAGGCCTTGGAGGTCTCCGCGACGAACGCGCGAGCGCCGTTCACGACTCGCACGCCGTTCTGCTCCAGGTGACCGAGGAAATGATGTGTGTAGAAGACGGCCTGCCCGTGGCCACGCAGCCAGGCCGATGGACTCATGCGGTTGAATACGAGGGCGTAGGACGGCCGGTCCGCCGGGTCGAAGCGGTGGACCGCGGCGTCCAAGCGCGTGTGCGGTGTTCCCCGGCGCTCGAGTTCCGCGAACAGCGGGACGAACCAGTGCGGGTGCTCGTAATAGATCGCGATCGGGCGAGCTCGGGATGCGGCCATCGGCGTCACGCCTCCAGTGCGGGCACGAGGCCCGCCAACGCGGCCGCTTCGGCTGCGGCGCGGTCCACGCGCTGCAGTAGGGCGGCATCAGGCGCCCCGTCCCGGAATTGTGAATCGACGCCGTAAACAGCGGTGGCCACCACTACGGCGCCCACGCTGGCGAGCAGCGGGTGGAGGCCGTGATCGATGGCCAGGAAGTGCGCCGCCGTCGCCCCGGTGGCGATCGCCACGGCCACTTTGCCGGCGAGCGCGTCCTGCGGCAGGAGATCGAAGAAGACCTTGAGCAGGCCGCTATACGTGGCGCGGTAGACGGGCGTACTCACGACGATGATCCGGGCGCCTTGAACCGCGGCGAGCGCGTCCGTCACGGCGGGATCCTGGCGGCGGCCGAGCAGGGCGTCGGCAGGCAGCCCTGCAAGATCGAGTCGCCGCGTTCGCGTCCCGTACCGTTCCAGGGCGCTCAGTGCGCCCTCGAGCAGCGTGCGGGAGCGCGACGTGGCGCCCGGGCTGCCCGACACGCCGACGACGGGAGTCGCATCGAATGTCGTGGTCATCACTGTTACCTCCTGAAAAACCAATCGGCCGCGACTCCGAGGATCTCGAGTCGCGGCCGACCATGTGACGTCCGTCAAAAAACGGATGGCTGTTACGTCATGCGGTCGACCGCTCCCCCATACACATGGGGCAGGGACAACAACAGCGCAGCGCCATCGGACGTGTCGTCATTGTCCTGAGAACCTATCGCGGGTCGCGGGACGTTGCAAGGAGCCGCTGCGCCGCGTCGACCACGCGGTCCACCGTCAGTCCCAGCTCCTGATAGACCCGCTGGTAGGGCGCCGACGCGCCGAAGCGCTCGATGCCGAGGATCGTGCCGCCTTCTCCGACCCAACGATACCAGGATTGTGGCGCCGCCGCCTCGATGGCAACGCGGGGCACGCCCGGCGGGAGCACGCTGTCACGGTAGGATTGCGCCTGTTGAGCGAAGTACTCGAGGCAGGGCATAGAGACAGCTCTCAGCCGTCGGCCGTCAGCCTTCAACTTTTCATAGGCGCCCAGAACCAGCTCCACCTCGGAGCCGGTGCCCATGAGGACGACCTCGGGCTTGCCGCCAGGCGCGTCGGCAAGCACGTAGCCGCCGCGATGCAGGCCGGCCGCCGGAGCGTACTTGGAGCGATCCACCACCGAGACCTTCTGCCGAGTCAGCACGAGCGCCACCGGGCCCCCCTTCTGGAGGATGGCGGCCCGCCACGCCTCGACCACTTCGCTCGCGTCGGCGGGGCGGATGACGGTCATGTTGGGGATCGCGCGCAGCGCGGCTAGCTGCTCGATCGGCTGGTGGGTCGGGCCATCCTCTCCCAGCCCGATCGAGTCGTGCGTGAACACGTAGATCGGCCGCAGGTGGGACAGCGCCGCCAGCCGGATCGACGGCCGCATGTAGTCCGAGAAAATGAGGAACGTGCCACAGAACGGGATGAAGCCCCGATGCAGCAGGATGCCGTTCACGACGGCAGCCATCCCATGCTCCCGGACACCAAAATGAAAGTTCCGGCCCGGGCCGCCCCCTTTAATGTCCGTGTTGTTGGACCCCGCGAGGTCGGCGGAGCCGCCGATCAGCTCGGGGAGCTTGGGCGCCATGGCGTTCAGGACCTTCCCTGACGCCGCGCGCGTCGCCTGCGCGTCCTTGGGACCGAACGCCGGCAGCGCCGCATCCCAACCGTCCGGGAGCCTCCCCGCGAGGCGCCGCTCCAGTTCCGCCGCGAGATCGGGATGCGCCTGGCGGTACGCGGCCCAGGTCTTTCGCCATTCGGCTTCGAGCCGTGCGCCGCGCTCGCGGGCACGGCGCCACTGGGCCAGGGCCTCGTCGGGAACGTAAAACGGTTCGAGCGTGGGCCAGCCGAGGTTTTGCTTGGTGAGCTTGACCTCCTCGACGCCCAGCGGCGCGCCGTGGGCCTCGGCGCTGTCCTGCTTGTGGGGGCTCCCCCAGGCGATGTGCGTGCGCACGATGATGAGGGACGGCTGGTCCGCGACGCCCTTCGCCGCCCCGATAGCGCTGTCGAGAGCGTGCAGATCGTTGCCGTCGGCGACCCGCTGCACGTGCCACCCGTAAGCCTCGAACCGTTTGGCGGTGTCGTCCGAGAAGGTGAGCGCCGTGTCGCCGTCGATCGTGATGTGGTTGTCGTCGTAAAAGCCGATCAGCTTCCCCAGCTTGAGATGTCCCGCGAGCGAGCAGGCCTCGTGAGAAATCCCCTCCATCAGGTCGCCGTCCGAGGCCAGGAAGTAGGTGTAGTGGTCGACGATCTGGTGGCCCGGCCGGTTGAACAGCGGAGCGAGCTGCGCCTCGGCGATCGCCATACCGACCGCGTTGCCCGTGCCCTGGCCGAGCGGCCCGGTGGTGGCCTCGACACCGGGCGTCAGGCCGTACTCCGAGTGCCCGGGGGTCCGGCTGCCCCATTGCCGGAATTGCTTGATGTCGTCGAGCGTGAGGTCGTAACCGCTGAGATACAGCGCGCTGTAGAGCAGCATGCAGGCGTGGCCGCACGACAACACGAAGCGGTCGCGGTCCGCCCAGTCAGGATTGGCGGGGTTGTAGCGCAGATGCCGCTGCCACAGCACGTAGGCGAGCGGCGCCAGCGCCATCGCCGTGCCGGGATGCCCCGACTCGGCCTGCTGCACCGCGTCCTTGGCGAGTGTGCGGACCGTGTTGATGCAGAGTTGTTCGAGGGCCCGAGTCTCCATCACATCAGGCCGGACTTGGCCGCCTGCCACAGCTTGGTCAGGCGATCGAACCCGTCCACGAGCAGATCCACCTGTTGCGGGCTGGGACTGGCCTTGGCCGCCGTGGCGAGATCCTGCACGATGCGGCCCATCTCCTTGCGGTTCTGCTTGAGGGCCTCGACGCCGATCTGCTCGAGGATGCCGACGATCTTGAGGCGCACCTGCGTGTCGTCGGGCACCTGCCACAGATACTCAGCCGACGCTTTCCCGTCGGCGCAGAGCTTGCCGAGGGCGTCCATCAAGGGTTGGCGCGATGGCCTGGGATTGGGCATGCGAGGGAGATAATCTAACACCGGATTGCCCGAAACTCTGTGCGCGCCTAGCTTGCCAGTCCTATGGTTCCGTTCGCCTTCGCGGCGTTCCTCCAGGCGGCCACCGTCATCTCCGCCGACTCCGGCGAGGGGCATCTGACGAACATTCGCCAGCTCACGTTCGGCGGCCAGAACGCCGAGGCCTATTTCTCGCGCTCCGGGCGTCAGTTGATTTTTCAACGCCAGGAAGGCGACACCGGCTGCGACAAGCAATACGTCATGAATGTCGATGGCTCGGGCCTGCACCGTGTCTCGAGCTCCGGAGGCCGGACGACCTGCGGCTACTTCTTCGACCACGATCGCCGGATCTTCTACGCGAGCACCGAGCACCTGGGTCCTGCCTGCCCGCCGCGCCCTGACTACTCGCTCGGCTACGTCTGGGCCCTGTACGACTACGACATTTACGTCGCCGACTCGAGCGGGCGCGGGTCGCGGCGCCTCACCACCAATCCGGGCTACGACGCCGAGGGGACGCTGTCGCCGGACGGCACGACGATCGTCTTCACGTCGCTGCGCGACGGCGATCTGGACATCTACACGATGCGGGTGGACGGGACGCACTTGCGACGGCTGACACACACCCTGGGGTATGACGGCGGTCCGTTCTTCTCGCCCGACGGCAAACAAATCGTCTACCGCGCCTGGCATGTCCAGACGGCGCAGGACTCGGCCGACTACGTCGCCCTGATTCGGCGCAACCTGGTGCGCCCGATCCGCATGGAGCTCTGGGTGATGGACGCCGACGGGCGGAATCAGCGCCAGGTGACGAACATCGGCGGCGCCAACTTCGCGCCGTATTTCCACCCCGACGGCCGCCGCATCATCTTCGCGTCGAACTACAAGAACCCGCGCTCCCGCAACTTCGATCTCTATCTGGTCAACATCGACGGAACGGGCCTGGAGCAGGTCACCACGAACGTAGAGTTCGACGCCTTCCCCATGTTCTCCCCCGACGGCCGCCGGTTGGTGTGGGCCTCGAACCGTAACGGCAAGGTGCAGGGCGAAACCAACATCTTCATCGCGGACTGGGTCGAGCGTCCGTGACGGCATCTCCCTCCACCCCGCCCGTCCGCAAGTCGCTCAAGGACGAGGTGATCAGCTGGGCGAAAGCGGTCGGGGTCGCGTTCGTCATCTGGCTGTTCCTGCGCGCCTACCTCGTCGAGGCGTTTCGCATTCCGTCCGGCAGCATGGAAAACACCCTGCTCGTCGGCGATTTCCTGTTCGTCAACAAGACCGCCTTCGGCGGCGAGATGGAGATCCCGCTCACCGGGATCCACTTCATACGGCTTCCGGGATACGCCACGCCACGACGCGGCGAGGTCGTCGTGTTCCGATCGGTGGAGGACTCGACCCCGAACCTGAATATCGTCAAGCGACTGATGGGGACGCCGGGGGACACGCTGCAGATGGTGCACGACACGGTGATCCGGAACGGCCAGCGGCTGGACGAGCCGTACGCCCTGCACATGGACCCCAACCCGATGCCGGAGGAGGAGTTCCGCCTGCGTCTCATTCGGGCGTGGCAGCTCCCGTTCTACGTCGGCCGAGACACCGCGCACTACCACCCGACGACGCACGACTGGGGCCCGATCGTCGTGCCACCGGCGCATTACTTCATGATGGGAGACAACCGCGACCAGTCCTACGACGGCCGCTTCTGGGGCTTCCTGCCGCGGTCGCACATCCGCGGGCGGCCGCTCTTCATCTACATGAGCGTTGCGACCGATCCGTTCCGCATCCGCTGGAATCGGTTGTTCCGACACCCGTCCTGAGGCGCTCGGCCTTGACACGGGCGAACGCAAGTTAAATCCTACGAGCGATCGTTGAGGACGACGTTTCAAGCTTCAACCATGGAGGTCGTGTGGCTGGACGCTGGCTCGAGGGCTCGCTGCTGGTGGGTCTCCTTGCGGTGGGTGGGGGGGCGGTGGCGGCACAGCAGGCGACGCCCCCGGCGGTTGACACCGCGGCGGCGAAGCGCGGCGAGTCGCTGTTTCAGGGCCGCGGCTGTGTCGGGTGTCATTCGATCGGCAAGGGCAAGCGGGCGGGCCCAGACTTGGCGGGCGTGACGCAGCGCCGCAGTCGCGACTGGCTGCGCCGCTGGATGGGGAATCCCACGCCGATGTTCGACACCGATTCCACCGCCAAAGCCCTCCTCGCGCAGTACAACAACACCAAAATGCCCAATCTCAGACTCAATGAAGACGAGATCGAGGCCCTCCTGCAATACATCCAGCGGGAGAGCGACAAAGCGGCAGGTGCGCATTAGGGAAGTCCGTGCAGAGTGAGCTATCCACGGAGTTGACAAAGGGAGGGCCACAATGCGTCGCTTGTTGGGAGCACTCGGTATCGTGGCAGTGGGGGTGGGGGTCGTGGCACTGGCGCCGCGGAAAGCCGAAGCCGTGCCGTCGTTTGTGCGGCAGACCGGCATGACCTGCGCGCAGTGTCACATAATGTTCGGCGCCCCCGTGCCCAACTTCACCTTCACTGGCAAGAAATTCCGGATGAACGGGTATCGCGTTCCGTTCGTGACCGAGCGGATCGAGGCGGGACAGGAAGGAGCGCTGGGCGGGAAGCGGCTCAACATCTCGCTCTTCCCCTACATCTCCCTCCGCTATCAGAGCGTCTTCGCCGCGCAGACCAAGGCGAACGGCGCCCTCACAGCGGGTCCCATCACCTCCAATCCCACGTCTCGGCTCGCGATCTTCACGGGCGGCCCGGTGGGCGACTACTTCGGATTGTGGACCGAGATGTACCTCACGCCCGACGGCAGCGCGTCGGGTGAATGGACGCTTGGCCTGTTCTCATTCGACGAGTACGACCTGCGCTACACCAGGATGAAGAACAACAGCGTCTTCGGCCTGGCGTTCAACAACCAGGGCATCTCGGAAATCTCCGGGTTCGGCCCGTGGCCGATCAGCGTGCCACAAGAGTTCAACCGCGGCGGCTTCGCGGGCTGGTCGCACCCGAACCGCGGCAACATGATCGCCTATGCCTGGCTGAACGACCGGGTGCTGGTTTCGGGCGGTCCTAGTATCGGGCAGAACAATCTCGACTGGAAGCGGCTGTCCTACCTGGGACAGGTCGCCTACGCCCTGTACAACTCGGATCAGAAAGAGCTGTGGTTTAACGTGATGTACCGGGCAGGCAATGATGACATCCCGCTCGTCACGAACACCCTACCCACGGGCCCGAACCGTACGTGGACCTACACCAGCACCGTGGCGGGCATTGATGCGACGCGTGCGGTGGCAGGTCCGTACATGTCGGGCGACCTGACCAAGACGAGCCGCCTCACCGCGGAGGTGCGGTACAGCTTCATCGATCACGGTCCCCACAGCATGGAAGCCATGGCACGGATGAATCTCAACAAGGACAACTACGGCGACAACGCTTCGGCGCAGCGCAACGACCTCGGCGCCGCGGTCCGCTACACCTACAACCGGACGTACGGCCTCGACTTCGGTCTGTGGAAGCCGACCACGTACCGCTTCACGGAGCGGACGGGGACGCGGCACGACATTCAGAACAAGGTCGCGTATCAATCGTATTTCGTGTTCCAGCCGGCGATGAACATGATCATGTCGCTGGGATACGCGAATTCGCAGGGGCAGAGCCTGACGCTCGCGCCGACCAGCGGCTGGAACTGGTCGCTGGGAGTGGACTTCTTGTTCTAGCAGTCACTCGACTGACCATGACGGCTCGCTGGATGCTCGGCGCCACGCTGGCGCTCGCCGCGGCAGCTTGCGCCGGCCCGTACGGGAAAGTGACCGAGATCGTGAGTCCGAGCATCCCCGGCGACAGCTTCCGGACCGTCGTGGTGATTTCCGGCGACGACGACCAGAGTTCGCTGCAGCTGACCGCCCGCGTGCGCCAGCAGCTCAACGACGCGGGCCTTTCCGCCCAGAAACGCGCCGGCCTCTGGTCCGCCGAGCGCGAAGCGCTTGCCGACATCTGCCCCCTCGGGCAGCCCAGCGACGTCGACGGATTGCTGTTTGTGTACTGGAACGAGCTCGACATGTACGATTGTCGCACCCATAAGCCCGCGTACCAGATCCGGGGCGGGATGCAGGGCACAGACTTGATGGTGAAACGGCTGCTGCGATACATCCGGCCGCGGGGGTAGCCCGTCCGAACTCGCGTTGTCGTCCTGGTCCTCGCGACCGCCGCGCTGGCGGCCACCGCCGCCGCGGCCGCTGCCCAACAGCGCGATACCGCTCGCGTCGATACGCTCGCCCCGGTGTCGGTCACGGTCACGCGCGCCGAGATCCCGCTCACGCGCCTGCCCTTCGCCGTGGCCGTCGTGCACAAGGGCGACCTCACCGCTCGCCCCACGTGGGGGCTCGACGAGGCGCTCGCCGGCGTGCCGGGCGTCTTCGCCGCCAACCGCTACAACTTCTCGCTCGACCAGCGCCTCGCGATCCGCGGGTTCGGCGCCCGCTCCGCGTTCGCGGTCCGCGGCATCAAGATCCTGCTCGATGGCATCCCGCAAACCCTCCCCGATGGTCAGGGCCAGCTCACGCATGTGGACCTCGGGTCGGCCGATCGCGTCGAAGTGCTGCGTGGCTCGGCGTCGGCGCTGTACGGCAACGCGAGCGGCGGCGTGATCAGCATCTGGACCGACACACGAGTCCCCGAGCGAGCGAATGGTGAAGTCCGGATCGTCGCCGGAAGCTTCGGGCGCGGCGACGATGGATCGAATCGGACGTGGACCAAGTGGCAGGGGACGGGCCATTTCCGTGTGGGCGATGATGGTGGCGCGACGCTGAACGTCTCGCGGCTCTCCTACGAGGGCGCCCGGGATCACAGCGCCGCGGACCTGCGGGCGCTGAGCGGACGCCTGCGGCTGCCGCTCGGGCCTGCCTGGTCGCTCACGGCGCTGGCGGACGTCGGCGACCAGCCCCGCGCCGACAACCCCGGGGCCCTGAACCTCACAGAGCTCGGGAGGAACCGCGACACCGTGCCGCCGCTGAATCTCGCGACGCACGCTGGCAAAGACGTGCTGCAGGGGCAGGCTGGCACCACACTGCGCGGCACCTTCCCGTCCGGCGACGAGGCGACCCTCACCGTGTTCGGCCTCGCGCGCGACGTCAAGAATCCTCAAACGTTCGCTTACATCCGTTTGAAGCGCGCTGCTTACGGAACGCGCGCCGTGTTCACGCGCCACGGCGGCGGTGTCACGGCCGGGATCGACGTCCAACGCCAGCGCGACGACCGCGCCAACTTCGGAAACGTGGGCGGGACACCCGATACCGTGCGCTCACTCGATCAACTGGAGCACGTCACGGAGCTCGGCCCCTTCGTGCAGACCGTCGTCGACCTCACGGCACGAACCGCGCTCACCGCCGGCCTGCGCTACGACCGGGTGAGCTTCGACGCACGCGATCGTTTGGTCGGCGACTCGTCGACCGACATCAAGTACCGCAACGACTCGGGGCGGCGCGTGATGGCGGCGCTCTCGGGGTCGCTCGGTGCCACCTGGCGTGCCGCTGAGGCGGTGACGCTGTACGCGAGCACCGGCTCGTCGTTCGAAACGCCGACCACCACGGAGCTCGCCAATCGGCCCGACACCGCCGGGGGCTTCAATCGCGATCTCTCGCCCCAACGCGCGTGGACCTACGAAGTGGGCGCGCGCGGTACGAAGGAGGCCTGGGAAGTCGCCCTGTATCAAGCCGACGTCCGCGATGCGCTTGTGAGCTTCGAAATCCCCGCGTCGCCCGGTCGCCGCTTCTTCCGGAACGCCGGGAGCGCGCGCTACCGCGGCGTCGAGCTGGCTGCCGGCGCCGCCCCGCTGCGGGGGCTCGGCTTCCGGGTGACGTGGACCTACTCGGACTTCCGCTACCGGCGCTCCGCTTTCACGGCTGGGGGCACGACGCACGTGCTCGACGGCCGGCGGCTGCCGGGGATTCCGCAGCAGGCGCTGCGGCTCGCGCTCCGAGCGCGGCCCGGCTCACTGCGCGGTGCCTGGGGCGAGATCGAGGCGCAGTACGCCTCACCCTACGCCGTGGACGACACGCTGAGCCGCCAGACATCCGCCTGGTGGGTCACAAACCTGCGGCTCGGCTGGGAGGGGACGCGGGCGGCGCCATTCGTGGCGGTGCAGAACGTCTTCAACCGGATGTATGTGGGCTCCGTGGTGGTCAATGCAGCGGCGGGGCGTTACTACGAGCCGGCTCCGGGCCGGAATCTCTACGTGGGCTTCAGCTACTTGTATCGGTAGGTAATCCTGCCGCGCGTGAGATCGTAGGGGGAGAGGTCCACGGCCACGCGGTCGCCCTGGAGGATGCGGATGTAGTTCTTCCGCATCTTGCCGCTCACGTAGGCGAGCACCTCGTGGCCGTTCTCGAGCTTCACGCGGAACGTCGTGTTGGGCAGCACCTCGGTCACCGTGCCCATCATTTGAATCGCGTCACCGGCCACGCTGTTTGCTGGTCTCCTTTCGACGCTAGGCTTCCCGCGGGTCCATGGTCGCGTCGCGCGGAGGCTCGAGGCCCCGGGCGATGTAGGAGGCGTGGCGGCCGCACGTGGCGCAGATCAGGCTGATGCGCTCCGCCCGAGGCTCCACCTCGGTGGGGGGCAAGGGCCGGCGGCGGGGCACCCGATGTATCGTCCGGGTGCCGCACGACGGGCACACCAGCGGCAGGTGGTCCCGGTCGGCCGCGATGAGCGCCAATGCCTCCGGCGCCCGAAACTCCTTGATGCCCCTTCGACCCACAGCGATTCGCCTCCAACGGGGGAATCTAGCCCTTTTCTTGACGGCCTCGCAGGGGGGGTGTAGCTTGGCGCGACCTTCAACCTCGGAGCGGCGGTTCCGGTGCCAGCCGAGCTCGGTGGTTCGCAGATCTCCTCGTTGCTCGAGACCCTCCCCGGCATCGCAAGCGTCCTGCGCAGCCCGGTGGCGGATGCGTTGATCAAGGCGATCCGCGGCGCGGTGGGGTTGGGAGAATTCGGCGCGGACGACGCCGAAGAGCTCGTCCGCTACGCCGTGCGGCGCGGCCTGATCGGCGCCGACGAGGGCGACCGCGTGCTCGGCGAGGTGCACGATGCGGTCGGAAAGCGTAAGCCGAAGCCGGGAAAGAAGTCGAAGCCCGCCGCGAAGAAGCCGGCGAAGAAGAAACCGCACCGCTAGATTCGGAAGCCCCGGACCAATCCGCGCAGTTTCTCGGCCGCCTGGAGCAGCTCGCCGGCGGACGCGGCCATTTCCTGGGTGGAGGCGCCCTGCTGCTCGGTGGCGGCGGTGACTTGCTCGGCGCTCGACGCGTGCGACACCGCCCGCGTCACGACTTGCTGGGCGCGCTGGCCGAGCTGCTCGGTGACGCCGCGGTTGTCGTGCGCCGCGCCCGTCACGCGCTCGGCCGCCTGCTCGACTTGCTCCACGGCCGCCACGATCTCCGCCAACCCGCGCGCCGCGCCCTCCGCCACCGACTCGATGCCGCGCACCTTCGCCTGGCCCACCGACATCGTCGCGGTGACCTCCTCCACCTGCTCGCGGATCACCGCCGTCGTGCGGGCCACGTCTTCGGCGGCGCGCGCTGATTCGTCGGCCAGCTGGCGCACCTCTTCCGCCACGACCGCAAAGCCGCGCCCGTGCTCGCCGGCGCGCGCCGCCTCTATCGCGGCATTTAGCGCCAGCAGGTTCGTCTGCGACGAGATGCGCTTGATGAGATCGACGAAGTCGTCGATCGCGGCGCTCTGCTGGGCGAGCTGCGTTACCTCGGCCGCGGTCGTCCGGACCACCTCCCGCACATCGAGCAGCGTGTTGCCCGCCGCCGCCACGTCGCCGCGATGGCGGTCGGCGACCGTGCGGATCTCCTCGCCGAGCCGGGCGACGCGAGCCGCCGCGTCGGTCATCTCGGCGGTCGCGTGGCGCATCTGCTCGAGTCCCGTCTGGATCGCATGCAGCTCGGTGCGTTGATGCTCGGCGCCGCCCGCGATCTCCACCATCGCCGTGGATACCTCGCTCGAGGACGCCGCGAGCTCCTCACTCACCGCCGAGAGGTCGCTCGCCGACCCCGCGATCTGATCCGCCGAACCCACCACATCCCCGACGATGCCCCGTAGCCGCTCGCCCATGAGGCGCATCGCGTCCGCCAGGACTTGAAACTCCTGCGGCATGTGCCCCGTCGTCACCGGCCGCAGGTCCCCGGCGCCGAAGCGCTCGGCCGCCGTCACGAGACGCACCAGCGGCCCCTCCACCCAGCGCAACGTGAACACTCCCAGGATCACGCCGATCGCCGTGGTGGCCAGCAACACGAGCCACAGCACCATTTGCCTCCGCCTCGCCTCCCCGCCGAGGCGCTGGCCGGCCTGACTGGCCTTCTCTGATTGCCGTGCCGACAGCTCCCGCACCAGACGGCTCAGCTCGGTCCCGGGCCCGCGCACCGCTTCCGCCTGCGCGAACGCCTCCCGACTCCGCCCCACATCGAGCAGGGCGTGCGCGATGGAGTAGTCGACGTGAATCGACGCTTGTAACTGCTTGATCTTGCTCACCGTGATGCGATCGCTCTCGCTCAATCCCTCGAGACCGTCGAGCTGCTTCTGGTAGCGGAAGGCGCCGTCGGCCGCGGCCTGGAACTGATCGCGCGCTTCGACGCTCGGCGTGCTCAAGTATTGCTCCGCGGAGCGGATTTCCTCGAACACCGACGTCACCAGTCCGCTGCCCACCTCGCTCGAGGTGCGCAGGGCCTCGATTTCCGCGGCGAGCGAGCGCCGCATCGTAGCCAGCGAGGTCACGCCCACGACCGACGCGATGACGAGCCCCACGAACAGGCCGGAAAGGCCCAGGATGATCCGCCAGCGGATCGTGTCGAGCCACGGCAGCTTCATTGTGCGGCCTCGGTGACGATCCTGCCGCCGCGCACCACGCCGATCACCACGGGCTTCGCGGGAACGTCGCCGCGCGCGTCGAACGCGATCGTGCCCGTCACGCCGTCGTAGCCGGGCAGCCCACCGCCGATCCGCGCGAGGTAGTCGCGTACGGCGCGGCGGTCCGTGCCGGCTGCGGGGAAAACGCGCGTCGCCAAGAGCTGGACGATGTCGTACGCTCCCGCGCCGCGGTGGTCCGGGCGCTGCCCTTCGTAGGCGCGGGCATAAGCCGCCACGAAAACGGCGTTGCGCTCACCGGGCCGGTCTGGCAAGTACGCGGAGGACAACCGCAGGCCCTCGGCGAGAGGTCCGTTGGCTTCGATGCCCGTCAGGGCGTCGCCACCGATCGTGGGCCACCGCAGGCCGAGGCGCACCTCGTCACCCAGCACCAACTCGGCGCCTCCGCGCTCCGTCGCGAGTATCAGAACGTCGACGCTCCCCGTCTGTCGCATCCGCGTGAGGTAGGGTTCGAGGCTCGCCGTCGCGGTGAGCGAGGGGTCTTCCTCGACGATCGTCCCGCCCAGCCGCCGGAACTCCGCCGCGAAGCTCAGCCGCAGGCCGCGACCGTAATCGTCGTCGATGTAGATGATGCCCGCTCGCCGGGCGCCGAGGGTTTGCCGCGCATAGCGCGCCAGTTGCGCGCCGTGGCTCAGGTCGGTTGGGCAGACACGGAAAACGAACGGGCTGACCCCGGACAGGTCGGGGCTCGACGCGGACGGCGAGATCATCACCACCGGCCGGCGACCGGCGCCATAGACGCGGGCTCCGGCGAGCGAGGTGCCCGACGTGAGGTGGCCGATCACGGCCACGACTTCAGGGTCGTCGGTGAGGCTCTCCGCGACCCGGATCGCGACGTCGGCACGGCCGCTGTCATCCATGATGCGCAGGGCGAGCGGCCGGCCGCGCACGCCGCCGCGCGCATTGATCTCCTTCACCGCCAGCTCCGCGGCCTGTCGCATCGACACACCGCGTGGCTGCGAGAAGGGCCCGGCCAGTCCCAGCACGATAGGCCGGGCGCCGTCACGCGAGCACGAGGCGAGCCACAGGCTCGCGACCAGGGCCAACTTGCGCAGGGACCGCATAGGATGGCGAATAACCTACAGGCTTTCCACATTAGTGGGTATGGACGCGGCACACCGCCTCTGCGCCTTCGCGGCTGGCCTCGAGCGCCTGCTCGCCGTGCGCGACGCCGTCGAGCTCGATGCGACGTGGGACGCGCTGCAGCTCACTCAGACCGGATGGGAAGCGCTGGCGATCGCCCGTCGCGCGAACACCGAGGCCCTCGAACCTGCCCTGGCCGAAGTGGACCGCCGGCTGCTCGCGGTGCTGGAGCGCTGCCGCACGTTCCTCGCGCCGCACATCGTGACGTTTCGCGTGCCCGAGCTGGAGCGGTGGCAACATGCCGCGGCCGCGGCGCTCGTGGGCGCGCGTTGGGGAGCGGCGGGGCTGCACACCGTCATCGCCGACACCCGCGCGCCGCTGGGCCGCCGTTACTTCGCGTTCCTGGCGCTCGCCGAGCGGCATCCCGAAGGCGCCTGGCCTTTGTTCGCGAAGTACCTCGAGACGCCCGGCGCTCACCACGCCTTCGTCGCGGCGGCCGCCCAGGCGGCGCGCTACTACCCCGGCCATGCGGCGACGTTGATCGCGCTGTTCGGGCGCATCCGCGGCGACCAGATGCTGCGCCGCTTCTTGGGGCCCAAGATCCTCGAGTCGCTGTACGTGCTCGGCGACGCGGCCGCGCTTCCTTTGTATGAGGAGCTGCTCGTGGCGGGCCACACCGACCCGCATCTCGACCGTTGCGAGGTGACGCGCGCGCTCGTGGGCGTGCGTCAACTCACCGGACGGGTGGCGCCGAGCGTCAAGTTCCCCGACCCGGTCAAGCCCGACGTCGCGCGCGCCCTCGATGAGGCGGAGCGGCTGTTCGAGGAGGAGCGGGACCGGCTCGTGCCCGTCGTCGTGATCTAGCGGACGAACTGCGCCAGCTTGGCGCGGTAGGCCTGCCACCCGACGTCGTACGTCTCGTTGTGCCCCGCTCCCTCGA
>Ga0137387_10000536_pt1 | contig 16575 bp, 7 predicted proteins | sample SagtaG_3_FD_104909 | JGI IMG/M metagenome (GOLD analysis project Ga0137387, IMG submission 104909) | Vadose zone soil microbial communities from Angelo Coast Range Reserve, California, USA - Sage2_R_115_16 metaG | ecosystem: Environmental > Terrestrial > Soil > Vadose zone > Saprolite | place...
TCTCGATTTGCTCGAAATCGCCCATGACAATCTTGCGCCACCAGCGGTCCCTTGCTTCCCGTTTAAGCGTGAGATGCCCTTGGGTAGGAACGTTAATTTGCGCGACGAAATCGACATCAAGTTGAAGTGGACTAGCCTGATCACGAAAAAGACTTGCCTGCTGCGTAGCGGTGACGAGTAATTGTTGTGCTGCGGGGTTGGTACTAGCTAGTAGCGGCGCGAGGATGCCAACGAGCAAACTAGTCAGAGCAGTCGCCAAGATTAGCTTCTTCATGGACGATTACATCGTAGATCAACCTGCCTATGTGCTGTCAGATAGTTGGCGATAAATCGCCTTTGCACTCACGATCCGGTTCTGAGCGAAATCGCCTGATTTCAATAATCATCAAGAGTTGCGCTACACTTCGCTTGAAATGGCTACAAACGCTGGTGCCAGAGTCGCTGTCGGCATTGTGTGTTGGTGGGGTTTTGCGTTCGCTGCGCTCTTGTTTTTCTACGCCGTTGGTCCGTGGACTGATCACCGGGAAATCCCTGTCTTTGGTTCACGACCGCTAGACACTATGCTGTTCGGCACAGCAGGGCTGATCTGTGTATTTGTGATCGCACGACTAATTCAGGGCAGACGTTGGGCTTGGTGGACGGCATTCGCGGTGAGCATACTCATGCTCGGATTGGGAGCTTTTCTTCTGTATTCCTCGCTGCACGCACAGACAGATTTCGAACGTTCTGAGAGTGGGTTTGGTCTTGGCATTTCGATCATTCTGCTGACGCCTACTGTCATGTGCAGCGTTTTACTTGCGCTTCCCTGCGTGAGACGAAGGTTTGCGCCTTCGTAATTGTTGATAAATCGCCATTGCGCTCACTGACCCCGGTCGGCCAATTGTCAGTTTATGAAATCGCCTGTTTTCGTCAGTTATCATTCGATGGTGACTTCCTTCGACCTTTGAGCTGAAGTCAGTTGAGCAGAAATCGCCGCAAGCGTGACCAGTAAAAGCATTCGCCCGTCACAGCCATTCACAAGCTCCTCCTGTTCCTCTGCCCGCCTGATCCAAGACTGACAGAAACTCGGTGCCGCGAGCGAACAGCAGGGCGGCTACGTCATTTGCTGCGTTGACGAAGAAGATAGGCGTGATCACTACGGTGATGATCACCATCAACCGCAGCGCGAGGCGTTCGTCGTGCTGTTCCTCAATTTGCATCACCAGCTTGATCTGGCTAGCGAGCTTCTTTGGATCCTATTCCACGTTCCCTTCGGGCTACTGGTATACAGGTCGCGTTTCCTGCCCCGCATCTTAGGAGTTTGGCTGATCATGGTCGGTTTTGCCTATTTGGCCCTCAGCTTTACCGGCCTGATGCTTCCAGCGTACGAACACAAGGTCTGGAACTTTGCTCAACCCGTCCTGTTTGGAGAGGTTGCGATTATGCTGTGGCTAGCGATCATGGGCGCAAAGGAACCGCGCTTGGCTGCACGATCCTGATCGTTAACTGGTGATAAATCGCCTTTACGCCAGCAATTCTCAAAGTGGTGAAATCGCCTGATTACAACAGTTTCCTTCGGGATTGCGCGTCAGCCGGGGGGTGGGAGGTAATAGGACTGGACGACGGAAGGACCAAAGAGCGATCAGCGCGCCCACTCTGGCTCTTCGGGAACGGGAATGTACTCCGGGCGAAACCTTAACCGAACCCGTTTGTGTTTCGCTTTCGCCTCTTTCGTCAGCTCGACTTTAAGCTCGTGACGTTTGCCATCGATCGCGAGGGGAATAAATCCGAGTTCGTAGCGAAAGTGCAATTGCATCAGAACCGCCTCCAGTGCGGCAGCATACTCCGAGGGAGGCGCAGAAAAGTACTGGCCGCCTGTGTGCTTGGCCATGTAGTGCAGGATTTTAGCCTGCTCCCCGATTAAAAAGTGCAGCACTGCAGATTGATCGTCTCTTATGCCGAATACAATCCCAGAGGTTTCCAGAAAATCATCTACGAGCTGGTCCAGCTCGTGACGCGGTTGTCCCGTGTGATCGCCATGCAGAAACACAATCACGGGTAGCGGCTTCGGGTTTCGCTGATACGCGTCGTGGATGATGAGCCGAATCATCTTGCGGAAAGTTTCTTCTCCAACATCATCGGTGGCGTCCGTACCGCCTTGGAAAGGAATGGGTTTGAACAATTCGGCCAACACGCGGATGGGACTGTCGCGGTCTGTGGTGGGCAACAAATCGAGCTGGGTCTCGCCGTTGTCGCACCAATGAGCAACTCCCACCGTGTCGTGTTTCTCCAGGTGATCAAGTGCGGGCCGAAAAAGCGATTCCTTTCCCACAAATTCTGCCGAGGCCCCAACGATTCCGCGTTCGTTGCAGATCACAACAAGCCAGAGAGTGATAGGTCGCGTGTCGGCCCCGGTGTCAAATGTGGCAATCCGGACTTCGTGCCGGTTATCAAACATACGAAAGTCTTCCTTCTTGAAGTCTCGGACGGGCAGCCCGCGTTTGAGATCCTGGCTGATGACATCGACCAACACCAGAGAAGACTGCACTCGAATCGTGGCTGTTTGTGCGGAGGCTGCGACTACAATGATGGCCAGATACAAGATGCCGGCAATTCTTGCCTTGAGCCGCGGGGACGCTTCTGCAATCCGTTCGGTCATTTCATAGCCCTGAGAATGGGTCACCGCCAGAATTTGGCGACGCCGAATACGCAGTTCAGCAGAGTATGCCTCCTATGATTCTCTTCATAGATGAGGACGTTGCGCAGAGCGGATTATTACAGCCGGGCCAGGAAAAATCTGCACTCCCCTTCCAGTCCAATCACCGTTGATGCCCATTATCTGTCTTCTCAGTTGGTGAAACATCGCCTTTGCGCTCACAACGGGTCCATGAGCGCAATCGCCTGTGGCTGTTGAAAAACTCTTTTCAGGCGTTTTCAACTGCAACGTTGGTTCGTAAATTATTGAATGTACGTTCGCCAGAGGAGCTGGAATTTACCGAAATTACTGCTTTGGTTACTTTTTCAACAGCCACGCCTGTTAACAACAGTTATCCGGGGCGAGTCGAAGAATCCACTTTCGTTTCACCGTCCTCCATGGAGAGGCGCACAGGCGGCAGGCCAGAATGCTGCTCGATACTTTCGGCCAAGGGGCGTGAATGGGTTGTGATCCAGAGCTGAGTATCCTTCGATGCTCGAACCATCAAGCGGGCCAATGAATTGAGGAGATCCGGATGAAGACTAGTTTCTGGTTCATTCAGTGCGAGCAGCGACGGCGGCCGGGGGCTGAGCAACGCCGCGCATAAGCATAAGAATCGCAATTGTCCGTCCGAGAGTTCACGCGCCTGGAGCGGACGTAGCAGTCCAGGCATTTGCAGCCTCATGCTGAATAAAGTGTCAATGGCCTCGATGACAAGTGTGGCACCCCCGAAGGCTTCGGCGATCGTCTCGCGGAAAAAAGTTTCATCTCCAATTTCCAGAATTGTCTGGAGCGCAGCCGCCAGGTCCGATCCGTCATGACTCAGCACTGTCGTTTGCACACCGATTTGTGGCTGTCGAAGCGGAGACTCCAGATCGGTCCGGAAGTGGTGATAGAACCGCCAGCTTAAGATCTCGTTGCGAATTGCGCTAATCTCCGGGTAAAGATGAGGATCAATAATCTGCGAAAGGACTGACTCGTGCTTAGAGATTTTGAAGGGGTAGGCAATCATATTGCCTTCGGCGTTTCGCAACCATGCTGAAGGCTCGTCCCGCTTTAACATCAGAACCCTGCGCTTCGTTTCTGATGGCCAGATGTACTCTTCCTTTACGCGTGGGTCGAGCTTAAACATGGTTCCCAAGGCATGCTCGTTGAAGCCCGGTAGTCCTATCTGCAGCTCATAACCGAACTCCTCCCCCTCGAACCCGAGCACGACTCTCTTTGGAGGCTTCTTTCGCTGGTAGCGAACGCGCTCCCCTCCAGCCCAGAACACGCTAGGAGTCCCACCTTCCTCGGCTATTGCGTGTGCGAGCTGCCCCTGCGCCGCTCGCCCGATTAGCACGAGCGAGTTGTATAGGTTTGATTTCCCGCAGCCGTTCGGACCGGTCAGAACATTGATAGGCTGAAGTTCCAGACAGAGGTCACGAATAGATCGATAGCCGCACGCACGAATCGGTTTGATCATCGCGCGTTGGAACAATACCAGAACCTTTCAAGTAGGGGGGAAGTCAGGGGAGCATCTCAATAGACGGCCAGGGTAACTGTTGAAACATCGCTACAAGCTAGAGATGGCCGTGCAAAAGACACTGAGGTGGCCGATCCAGAAGGCCTCCAGCCGCGTGCACCAGTAAAGCTTTGACTCAGTCGGTCGGTGGGCCGCACACACTTTGTTCTGAAAACAGAACAAGAACACTGAGTTCAGCCCCTGATTTCTCAAAATGTGCCAAGCATACTTCGATGCTTTCACAGTTCAGTGTAAGTGCGCGAGGGTTGCGGCTTTTGTGCTGCAACAAGCCACTTAAAAATATAATGTTACTACTTCCCTTGTTCCGTTTCCAGAACATGATCTTGTAGTTTGTGGCAACTGTTGTGTTTTTTACTTGACAGCAGGAACAACTTATATTACCTTCCTCGCCCACCTGTGGGTGAGTTAGTTTCTTTCAGAAGTTCAGCAGTCGGTTCTTCTGGCCCACGGCCTCCCCTCGAATACAAGGCCGCCACTGTTGGCGGCAAGTTTGAGTTTGCTTAGGTGCTATTGGTATCTAGGTAGAGGGGCTTAGTGTCTGCATGGGCAGCTTAGCTTGAACATGTGGAGGTACGCGCCAAATATCGGGAGTTTGTTCACGTAATCCCTGAATCTTGCTGTTCGGCTGAATTGTAAAGTCGCGGCTTCTGGGTGCGATGTTTGGATTCATTGCGGGAGGGGAGGCCCGTCACATGATTCGTTGGGCACGCGTATCTCTTATATCGGGCATTCTCCTTTTTCTCGCTCTCTCAATTCCCACACATCTCTACGCCGTTGGCCCCACAATCACAAGTCTCACGCCGAATTCGGGCGCTGTGGGTGCATCCGTAACGATCGCTGGCAGCAGTTTCGGTTCTACGCAGGGTGCGAGCACGGTGAAATTCAATGCAACGCCGGCCACAACGATTACAAGCTGGAGCGCAAGCTCGATTGTGGCCTTGGTTCCCAGCGGGGCGACCACAGGCAATGTAGTGGTCACGGTTAGCGGGAGAGCAAGTAATGGAGTTTTATTCACCGTTGTACCCGCTCCCAGCATCACTGGCCTGTCTCCGACTTCAGGGCTGGTTGGTGCCTCTGTGACGATTTCTGGCAATAACTTCGGTGCGTCTCAGGGTTCGGTGACATTTAATGGAACCCAGGCAAATATCACCAGTTGGAGTGCGACCTCGATTGCGGTATCGGTACCGGGTGCAGCCACGACGGGCAATGTTGTTGTGTTCGCAAGCGGGGTCAATAGCAATGGCGTGAGCTTTACAGTTTGGCCGAGCATTTCCAGTCTGTCCCCTTCAGCCGGACCGACAGGGACTTCGGTGACGATCAGCGGGTTGAACTTCGGCGTGACCCAAGGCAGCAGCAGCGTCACCTTCAACGGTACTGCGGCGACGACCATCACGAGTTGGAGTGCGGCTTCGATTGTGGCATCGGTGCCGAGTGGCGCAACTACAGGGAATGTGATTGTAACCGTGGACGGAAACACCAGTAACGGTTTCAGTTTTATAGTGGGAACAGTCTCGTCTGCTACATATCATCTTCATCAGGAGGCCGGATCTTATCCAGGCACGGATCTACTGAGTACCAATGCCCCGGATACAGCGAGCACATTTCTTCAAAGTTCGGACTTGAAAGGACAAGGGTTTCCTTACTCGGTTAACATCGAGACCTTCACAAGTCAAAGCGGTGCTGCAGGAACAATTCCGGCTTCTTCAACGGTTAGCTTTGCGATTTGGATGAAAGAGACGGCATCAGTTTCAGGCATATTTCCCAGCTTTAATCTCTCTTATTTGGCTGCCGGCGGCGCAATACCAACTATCTGCGGTGCAACGGGCTCAACGGCGTTGACCACAACCCTCACCAAGTATCAATTATCTTGCTCCGTCCCAAGCGCCGTGACCCTAACCTCAGCAAACCCGTTCTGGCTGTATGTGGGAGCGAACTGGTACGGCACGACCATTAAGCAGAGCGTGCAGGTGCAAGTCTATTTCGAAGGGACGTTGAACGGAAACTATGATTCACAGGTCGCAATCCCTGAAGTCCTTGCGCCGGTGATAAACAGTGTGTCTCCGACCTCCGGCCTTGCTGGTACATCCGTTACGATCGGTGGTTCGTACTTCGGCACTAACCAGGGGATGAGTACGTTGACGTTTAACGGCGTCGCCGCTAGCCCGACGAGTTGGAGTGACATCAGCATCGTGGCGCCCGTGCCAGCGAATGCCACGACCGGTCCTGTGGTGGTAATGGTATCTGGTCAGGCGAGCAATGGTATTACATTTACGGTTCCGCCACCGAACATCAGCAGCTTGTCTCCAGTGTCGGGAAATCCCGGCACCCAAGTCACGATCAGCGGATCATATTTTGGTTCCACACAAGGGACCAGCACCGTGACATTCAACGGAGCAACTGCCACGCCGACGAGTTGGAGCGACAGCACAATTGTCACCACAGTTCCCGTGAATGGCACCACGGGCCCGGTGGTCGTTACGCGCGGAGGGCAGGCCAGCAACGGCATCACTTTCATAGTCCCACCTTACATCTCTACCCCCCTTTCCCCGAACAGTGGACCCGTGGGAACCTCGGTGAATATCACGGGATCGAGATTCGGCGCTACTCAGGGGACGAGTACGGTCAAATTCACCGGGGTAACAGCTGCTGTCGTCAGCTGGAACGATACCAGCGTGGTGGCCTACGCCCCATCGGGGGTGGCAATCGGACCTGGGGCTGTTGTCGTGACTGTTGCCGGCGGTACGAGCAATAGCGTGAACTTCACCACCACGCCCGGCATAACGCGGGTTTCCCCGAGTGTTGCCCCAATCGGCACTGTGGTGAATATTAGAGGCACAAACTTTGGGTCATCTCAAGGGGCCAGCACCCTTACATTCAATGGAATTGCTGCCGCACCAGCTGGCTGGACCGGTACTTCAATTGTGGCTCCAGTTCCTTCAGGAGTTACAACCGGCCCTGTGATCGTGACAGTCGGGGGATATGCCAGTAACTCGGTTACCTTCACCATCTCCGCCAGCATCAGCGACGTCTCCCCAATTTCTGGGGGGCCAGGCACTTCAGTGACGATCACCGGGCTGAACTTAGGTGCGACACAGGGTACTAGCACTGTTCAATTCGACGGCCTCCCTGCGACCCCCACGAGCTGGAGTAATACAAGCATCGTCGTTCCTGTCCCCACCGGCGCATTGAGCGGGCTGGTGACGGTGACTGTAGGCGGCGTTACGACAAACGGGATTCCATTCACGGTGACTCCGACGATCAGCAGTATTTCACCAACCTCAGGGTCGGGGGGCACCCCAGTGAACATCGCCGGATCAAATTTTGGTGCGACGCAAGGCCCGAGTAGAGTTTCGTTTAACGGAACGCCAGCGATTCCAACTAGCTGGAGCAACACCAAGATCGTTGCTCCTGTTCCAGCCACAGCAACCAATGGGCCGGTTGTGGTAACAGTGAACAATGTCCCAAGTAATGGCGTTTCTTTTACGCTCGGGCTTGGGGCAGTCGCGGGAATCGTTTCTCGCGCAAGCAATGGCCGTGCGGTTAGCGGCGCGCTCGTCCAGGCTCTCCAAACGAACACGGTCATCGGCAGCACGAACACGGGTGCAGATGGCAGCTATTTGATTTCCAGTCTTGCAGCGGGAAGCTATGATCTGCGAGTCACGGCAACTGGATTGGGGACCGCGATTCTTTCAGGAAATGCGGTCACTGCGAATGCGACAACAACCGTGAATGCGGCCCTCTCGTCAGCGGGCACCCTTTCTGGGAAGGTAGCTCAAAGCGACGGGATCACTGCTATAAATGGTGCCACAGTTACCGCCACTCAGGGCTCAACAACTGCGGGAGCCGCCACCACAGACTCTGCTGGGAACTACTCGATTGCCACTCTCAGCGCGGGCAGCTACAGCGTGCAGGCTTCTGTCTCGGGATTTACCGCCCAAACACAGAATGGCGTGGCCATCACCGCTGGCAACACCACAACCGTAAACTTCAGCCTGCCCGGTCAGTCTTTGATCACCTATACCTATGACGAACTGGGAAGGCTCGTTGGAGCCGTAGATTCCCTCAGCGACGCGGTGACATACAATTACGACGCCGTTGGAAACCTCCTCTCCATCACTCGCAATCATTCGTCCCAAGTATCGATCATCGATTTCACACCGAAGAGCGGTCCTCTGGGAAGCTCAGTCACAATCAGTGGGACCGGATTCAGCACGGCTCCGGCCCAGGATGCCGTATCGTTCCATGGAACCTCGGCAACGGTGACCTCCGCGACCGCCACTCAACTCGTGACTATCGTCGCTTCTGGAACGACCAGCGGAACCATCACGGTGACAACTCCCTCCGGGACGGCTACCAGCACGAGCGCGTTCACCATCACGAGCGGCAGCATCGGAGCGCCGACCATAACGAGCTTCACGCCCGCCTCGGGTGTGCCTGGAACTTTGCTCACGGTGACCGGTACTAATTTTGATACGACTGCAACAAATGACAAAGTAAATTTGAATCTTAGCTCTGCATCCGTAAGCTCCGCGACCGCTACATCGATTTCCACAAACGTGCCGAACGCAGTCGCATCCGGCCGGATATCGGTCTCAACCTCAAAGGGAACCGCGGTCAGCACTCAGGATTTCTTTGTTCCCTTTGGTACTCACGTCGCGGCCGATATTGGTTTCACCGGGCGCATGTCGGTCAACACCACGCAATCGGTCTCAATAGGAACTGCCGGAAAAATTGGATTGCTGCTGTTTGACGGCACCCAAGGACAGAAGATCAGCATTGTGGCCAATAGCGGCAGCTTCGGTTCATGCACGCTGTTGCTTTTTGATCCCTACGGCCAGAGGCTTGGCAGTGCAGGCTGTACGGGTAACTTCAACTTCATAGATGCACAGGCCTTGCTGCATACCGGAACCTACACAATCGGAATCGACCCGGCATCAACTACCGGCAGCGTCAGCATATCCCTGTACGCTTTTGACAACATAACCGGCACGCTTACATCTGCGAATCCAGTGACGGTAAACATCGCTTATCCGGGGCAGAATGCAATTTACACCTTCAGCGGGACCGCGGGTCAGCGCGCGAGCGCAGACCTGGTCAACTGGACGCCCTATCCCCCAGGTGGGTCGTGCTACGAAGGGACGCTGAGCTTCCTGAAACCCGATGGAAGCATGCTGTCGACTGCCAATCTGTGCTACACAGAGGCATTTATTGACGCAGTGACGCTGCCGACCACAGGTACCTACGAGCTAGTGTTTGATCCCGGCAATGGAGAAAATGCACCATACAGCACTGGAACGGGTACGCTGACTCTCTCTCTGTTTGCCGACCTGACCGGGACGCTGACCTCGGGGAATTCGGTTGCAGTGAACATCGCGTATCCGGGTCAGAACGCGATCTATACGTTCAGTGGAACGGCCGGGCAGCGGACGAGCGTGAACCTGGTCAACTGGACACCGTCGCCTCCGGGTAGTTCTTGCTACGAGGGGACGCTGACGGTATTCAATCCTGACGGCAGCACGCTAAAAAGCGCTAACCTATGCTACCAACAAGCGTTTGTTGATGCGGTGACACTGCCGGTCACAGGCACCTACAAAGTGGTGTTCGACCCCGGCAATGGGGAAAATGCACCATCAACAACTGGCACGGCGACCCTCACCCTATATTTGTTCGCGGACGTGACCGGGACGTTGACCTCCGGCAGTTCGGTTGCAGTAAACATCGCGTATCCGGGGCAGAACGCGAGCTACACGTTCAGTGGGACAGCGGGGCAGCGGGCGAGCGCGAACCTCGTCAACTGGCCATCGACTGGCTCCTGCTATGAGGGGACATTGAGCGTCGTCAACCCGGACGGCAGCACGCTAAAGAGTGCCAACCTGTGCTACCAACAAGCGTTTGTTGACGCGGTAACATTGCCGGTTACAGGCACCTACAAGGTAGTGTTCGACCCCGGACAGGATGCGCCATCAGCAACTGGCACGGCGACATTGACCCTGTATCTATTTGCGGACGTGACCGGGACGCTGACCTCGGGCAATTCGGTTGCAGTGAACATCGCCTATCCGGGGCAGAACGCGATCTATACGTTCAGTGGGACGGCGAGCCAACGCGCCACCGTAACGGTAACCAACTGGACGGTGGGAGGCTGTTACACCGCAACGTTGAGCATACTGAACCCAGATGGCAGCACCCTGTCCAGCGTCAGCCTGTGTGGCCCATCGGCATCAATCAATGCGGTGACACTGCCAACCACCGGGACTTACCAGATAGTATTCAATCCCGCTGGAACTAACACCGGCACGGCCAACGTTGGGTTAACTCTGCAATGAAGGATTGGAGCGATTCAATCATGACGGAAGAGTGCAGATCCTATCTCGCCCTAGTGTTGTGCTTTGTGATGGCCACAAGCCCGTTGCAAGCGCCAGCCGTCGCCTCAGGAACTGCGGTGAAGGCCCGTGTTGCCGGGGAACGGTGGAGTGATGGACATCCGAGTCAACTCAATACTATTCTCCGCGATGCATCACATTCGCCGCGCCGGGGACCCAGCATCTTACATAACACAAAAGAAGACCTGGTCCGTTCGGCAAGCCTGTATAGCGGGGTTCAATCCGGCGCCATACAAGCAGCTTCTCAGATCGTAGCTGCCTCACTTCCTGGTCAGACGGCTACCTTGATGCCGGATGGTCGTCGGCTTTTGCTGGGTGGGCGAGGTAACAACGGACCGCTGGCTGCGGCCTTTTTCAAGAATCCTAAGACCGGTGTTGTCACGCAGCTCCCTAGTGGCCTGCTGCACGCTCGCTATAGTCACACGGCAAGCATTCTCCCGGATGGAACGGTATTGATTTTTGGAGGCATTGGCGTCGCAAACAAAGCAGAACAGACTGCAGAGCTTTTTGGTCCGCAATCGCTCAAGTTTGCGGTCCTTCCAACAAGGGGAATGACGCCTCGTTCCTCACATACGGCAACGCTACTCACGGATGGCCGCGTGTTGATCGCTGGGGGAGTTTCTGCGGATGGGGAAGTTCTCTCGAAAATCGAGTTCTGGGATTGGAAGAAATCGACGGCAAGTAGTTCCGCAGCTGAGCTGATTACTGCCCGGCAAGGCCACACTGCGAGCTTGCAGGCGGACGGAACCGTGCTCTTTTGGGGCGGAAAGGATCGTAACGGAACACCCCTCAACTATGGCGAAATCTACGATCCGGTGAGCCAACATGTGCAGATGCAGGCGAATCCTCTGCCCGAGGAGAGCAGCGTTCCGCCTCTGGTTGAAGCTTCCATCCCTCAAGATGGAGATCAAAATGTAGCATTGGACATTTCGGTTGCCGTGCGCTTCTCCAAGCCGCTCCAGGTCGAAACCGTCAACCTCAATACGGCAACTCTGGCTGGTCCCGAAGCTAGCAATGTGGTCGTCAAAGTAGTTCCGGCCGAAGCTGGCATGCTCGCATTTGTTACCCCCCAAAATACGTTGCTTCCGGGCACCGGATATACATTGACTTTGTCAGGCGCAACTGATCCATCAGGGCTGGCCCTTGCCGACACAACCGTCACTTTCACGACTGCAGGCGGGAACAGCGGATCGGGAGCTCCCGGCACGGGAGACTCAGGTGGGAACCCGTTCAACTCCTCATGGCGAAATCTTGCGCCTCTGCATGCGCCTCCGGGAGTAACTGCGCTTGCCGGCCAAGTCCTCCAATTGAATGGCCAACCTCTGCCAAACGTTACGCTGCAAATTGGCAATTTTCGCTCGCGAAGCGATGCAACCGGGCGTTTCCTGGTTATCAACATTCCTGCCGGGCACCAGGTCATGTGGATCGTTGGCGATTCCGCAAACCAACGAGGAGCCACCTACGGTATCTACGAAGACGGCGTGGACATCACCGCCAAGCAGACCAATGTTCTCAAGTACACCATTTGGCTGACGGCGCTCGACACCGCGCACACCGTGACGATCCCATCGCCCACGTTAAGCGAAACCGTGGTGTCAAATCCCCTCCTCCCCGGTCTTGAGCTGCATCTCTCCGTAGGCACTGTTATTCACGATTGGTACGGCAACGTGGTAACCCAGATCAACATCACCCCCATTCCGGTCGCCCAGCCCCCGTTCCCCTTGCCGGCTGGTGTGCAAGTGCCCATCTACTTCACCATCCAGCCCGGCGGGGCGTATTTGCAAGGCTATGACCAGAACAGTAAGTCGGCTGGCGCGAGGCTTTTCTATCCCAATACATACCATCTCCCTGCTGGCAACCGATTCAACTTCTGGAACTACGATGCAGATCAGAAGGGCTGGTACGTCTACGGGGAGGGTTCGGTCTCTTCGGATACCAGACAGATTATTCCAGATCCTGGAGTCGTGATCTACGAGTTCACGGGTGCCATGGTCGGCGGGAAGCAGAACGCCCCATCGCTAAATCCACCGCCGGGTGGGCCTCGTGGTGGCGAACCTGTTGATCTGCAAACCGGCCTCTTCGTGTACACCAAGACCGATCTTTACCTGCCCGATGTAATACCTATACAGCTGACTCGCACCTACCGTCAGATGGACTCTACATCCCGGACTTTTGGCATCGGTACCACGCTTGATTACGACATGTTCATTGTCGGGGATGCGTATACGTATATAAATCAGGTTGGGGCCGATGGCGGGCAGGTCCATTTCGATCGCGTTTCACCAGGTACAAGTTTTAGTGACGCCGCTTATCAACACAGTGGGATACCCGCCGCATACGGCGGAGCCCAAATTACCTGGAACGGAAACGGTTGGACTCTGACACGGAAGGATGGAACCAAATATGTGTTCCCGGAGAGCGCTTCTTACCTCGGTCCTCGGCAGGGTGCTCTCACGAAAATTATCGACCGCAATGGCAATACCCTAACTCTCACTCGAGATTCCAATTCTAATCTAACGCAAATCTCATCTCCGAACGGGCGCTGGATTCAGCTTACCTACGACTCGAACAACCGAGTTACGCAAGCTACCGACAACATCGGTCGTACGGTCCTATATACGTACTATGCGTCGGGGGAACTCGCTACCGTAACAGATGCAAATGGCGGCTTGACCACTTACACCTACGACTCCAGCCATAACATGACGGCGGTTCAGGATGCGCGACAAATCTTGTACCTCACAAATCATTATGACGGCAATAATCGGGTGGATCGCCAAACTCTAGTAGATGGCAGCACTTACCAGTTCAGCTATGTAAATGCCGGCGGTACATCCATCTGTGGTGGGAATTGTCCCTTAAGCGGCAGCAACATCGTCGAGACGGATGTGACCGACCCTCGCGGATACGTTCGGAAGGTAACGTTCAACTCAGACGGATATGTGGTATCGGACACCCACGCCCTAGGCAAACCCGAAGAACAGACTATTACCTATAACCGTCAGCCGACGAGCGGGCTCGTTATGGGAGTGACGGACTCATTAAGCCGTCAGACGTCCTACACGTATGACGCAAAGGCAAACGTTACCAGTGTTACTGCTCTTGCCGGCACCGGCAATGCCGCTACAACGTCTCTTTCTTACGAGCTGACATTCAGCAAAGTCACTGCAGTGACAGATCCACTCGGACACACCACGTCTTTCGCGTACGACAGTAATGGGAACCGGACTAGCATTACGGACCCACCGGGCAATGCAGCAACTGCATCGTACAATACGGCAGGCCAGCCTCTCTCGATCACCGACCCCTCCGGAAACACGGTTCAGTTAGCATACAATGCTGGGGACTTGGTGGGCATAACAGATCCCCTTTCTCATACTGTCATGGGGTTTGTCGATGCAGCTGGGCGGTTAGCGTCAGTCACCGACCCTGCTGGTCAGAGCACTCAGTTCGTTTATAACCCAATGAACCGGGTCAGCAGTGTGACTGATCCAAAGGGCAATCAAACAGGCTTTGGTTGGGATCCCAATGGCAATCTGTTGAGCGTGACCGACGCAAACCAGCATGCGACGACTTACACCTACGACAACATGGATCGCGTAGCAACCCGCAAAGATCCATTGCTGGTTCAAGAAAGCTATCAATACGACGGCAATGGGAACCTGACACAGTTCACCGATCGGCGCGGCAAGGTCACTGCGTTCAACTATGACGGCCTCAACAGATTGACGTTTGCGGGGTTCGGCACCGTGGCCGGTCCTGCTTATGAAAGCACCGTTAATTACAGCTACGATGCAGGCGATCGGCCCACAAGTGTTGTGGACTCCGTTTCCGGCACCATCACCCTTGTATTCGACGACTTGGACAGGCTGAAATCCGAAACCACACCCCAAGGCAACGTCACGTATCAATACGACTCGGCTGGACGTGAATCGTCCATGACCGTGGCCGGTCAGCCAGCGGTTACCTATACGTACGACAATGCAGATCGCCTTACCCAAATCACACAGGGCAGCTCCAATGTTACTTTTGGTCACAACGCAGCCGGACGCCGCACCTCTTTAACGCTCCCCAATGGGGTTACCGCTGCATATGGCTACGACAATGCCTCGCAACTTGCCTCCTTGACCTATCAAGGCGGCTCGAGCCTGCTTGGAAATCTCACGTATGCCTACGACCAGTCTGGCAGAGTCGCACAAATGGGCGGGAACTATGCCAGGACTGGCTTACCGACAGCAATCCCTTCTGCGGCCTATGATGCTGCCAATCGCCTCACGAATTGGGCAGGCAACAGCTATGCCTACGACGCCAACGGCAATCTGGCCAGCGACACCATCAACACCTACACGTGGGATGCTCGCAATCAGCTGGCATCGATCTCCGGTGGCGTGAGCGCGAGCTTCCAGTACGACCCGTTCGGGAGGCGCATTAACAAGACCATTGCGGGCGTGACAACCGGATTCTTGTACGACGGAGTCAATGTGGTGCAAGAGCTTTCGGGGAGCACGCCAACGGCGAACCTGCTGACCGGGGGCATCGATGAAATCTTTACGAGAACTGACAGCAGCACCAGAAATTTTCTGACGGATGCGTTAGGCAGCACGGCCGCTCTGACGGATTCGACGAGTGCGGTCGCTACTCAGTACACGTTTGAGCCTTTCGGCAACACGGCTTCGAGTGGTTCCACTAGTAGCAACGCATTTCAATACACCGGTCGGGAGAACGACGGGATCGGTCTTTATTTTTATCGTGCCCGCTACTATGGCCCCAAGATACAGCGTTTCATCAGCCAGGACCCGATCGGATTTGGGGGTGGAGACACGAATCTGTACGCATACAGCTTCAATAATCCTACGAATTTCACTGACCCGAGCGGGCGCGGGCCTGAGCTGGCGCTGCCGTGGATCGGGGCGTGCCTAGCTGATCCGCCCTGTGCCGCACTCTTACTCGGAACGGGCTTGCTTTTGGCGTACTACGCCTCCAAAGCGCGAGGACTGCCTTTTCCCGACACGGCCACGCCGGATCCTGGTCGGGCGCCGTCGGTCGATCCGGGTAAGAAGAACGATCCATGTGGTGTAAGAGCGGGAGGTGCCCTCCCGGTGCCACGCTGGTGGCCAGACCCCACGCAGTCGCTCGGCCCGGAGTGGACATGGCGCGGTAGTGGTCCCCCCGGGAGTGTTCAAGGAGCATGGTGGAACCCTAACACCGGGCAAAGTATGCACCCAGACTTCAACAATACGGCCCACGATCCGCATTATGATTATTCCCGGCGTGGGTTCCCTGATGAAGATCAGCGGGTCTACCCCGACCGTACAGAACCTAAATGCCGTTAACAGAATTTCAATTCGGCACTGAGGCAATTGAGTACATCCGCGGTCGCTTGGCCCTCGGCAATACGCTCTCCAAACTTGCACAAGGCTTGCAGCTGAGCGAGGGAATTATTAGGGCCTATTTGCCCTCGACCCTAAGTTCAGAGCTAGCTACGTTGACGCTAGAGCACGGTTGCCGTGAAATTGACCAAGCCGCTAGAGAGAGCCGCGAAGTGGTGCAAAGACTCATCTCCAATTACCTAGCCAACTCCATTGGGTCGTACGCGGTGTTTGAGCAAGTGCTGGCGAGGTCCACTGATCCCTGGATTGCGCACTCCGAGGAGAGTCTTTTCACCTTCAAAGAGGAGGTCTACGTATTCTTGTCTTCCGGGGCACATTCGGTCGATGAGGTCAAGAGGGTCCTCTCTGGACAATTCGTGAGGGGGGTCCTCACGACCCCGGCGAACACTCTGCACCTAGGGAATCGGGATTCCGTCGAGCTGGAAGTGCTGCAAGGAATCGTTAGCAGTGCCGAGCACCTTATCATTGGAGCTTACGATGAGGCCACGTACCTGATCTGGAGCCGACAGGGGTGAGAATGCGCGTGTCGGCTCGCTGATGGAAACCGGAGCGAGCCATAAGAAGCAGCGGCTGCACAACGTGGGGTATTGAGCGGGAGGGGAA
>Ga0137387_10000541_pt1 | contig 16519 bp, 15 predicted proteins | sample SagtaG_3_FD_104909 | JGI IMG/M metagenome (GOLD analysis project Ga0137387, IMG submission 104909) | Vadose zone soil microbial communities from Angelo Coast Range Reserve, California, USA - Sage2_R_115_16 metaG | ecosystem: Environmental > Terrestrial > Soil > Vadose zone > Saprolite | place...
GATCCGAGATGTGAGGTGCAGAACGCGTTCGGAGATGGTCATGGCTGTGTTCGGCGGAATAACGTAGACATGCTTCGGCTTCACTCTGACCCCGTCAGTAACCTCCAGCACCGTCAGGCTGGTTGTCCGGGAGAGAAGCTCGGTCAACATGCTCTTGTAGGTAGGGTCCAGGTGCTGTATCAGCACCAGTGCCACGTTAACGTCTGAGGGGAGTTCTCGGAGCAGCTGCGTGAAGGCTTCGAGTCCGCCTGCAGAAGCCCCGATGCCCACTATGGGGAACGAGTCATCACGAGCCTGTTCATCGACGGGAACCTCCGCGCTTTTTCGCTTCGTCGACTCTGCGGGCAGAGAAACCTGTTTACTTATGCGGGCATGCCTTTTCTTCACGGGTCTTCGCTCGGCGAGTCTTTGCGCCAATCAGCAAACGCTCGAGGACAATTCCCATGTGGGCTCGTCTTGGGAGAATATAAAAGAACGACCCCAGCTCTCATACTACGACGGTTGAGAACGCGATGAGTCTTCGACCGCCTGTGCATAGTTGATAGGAGATGGTAACACGTGCAGAGGCAAAGATACACCGCGTCGGCCCTCGACACACGATATACCTTGCCAAGGATCTGGTCGAGGACAGCACGTTTCCATTCCGTGTTGATGAAGATCTTACTGTGAGGATCGAAGGAGACGCTCTGGTAATAGACAAGGACGGAAGGAGTGGCCGCAGGACAACCAAGCTGGACGAAGCCGATAGTCTGAGAGACAGACTCGTGACAAAGACGCTAGACGTCCTCAATTTTTCCCCTCTCACATCAAAAGCGGAGAGAATCAACCATATGCTGAGCGAGATTCATGAAGCGGAGATGCTCGAATCGGGCGTACGACACATGCCTAAAAACGATCATGGAATACTCCTCTGGGAAGAGGAAAGTTCTCTCGACACTGTCTTATCAGAATTCTTTGACTCTAGGGCAACCGGCAAAGCTCCGAAGGGGCTGTTCTCCGCGAAACCTTCAACGTTCGAGTCCGTGAACAATCTGTTGCAAAAAGATGTTTCTGGTCTGGAGAGGCCCGAAGCGGTTAGGAAGATTAGGAGTTGGATGGCTGAAGTGCACGCATCTAACGAGACCAATCTTCCCACAAGAATCGCGGTGGAAGACTACTCTTGGTTATTGCAGAACGGATTTGCCAAGGGGCTGATGGAACTGGAGCAGAACATCGGGCGCAGGGTGAAGGAGAACATGACAATCCTGTGCGGATACAATATTGCGAAGCTAGCCGACGCCAAGAAGTTGGAGACGCTCTTAGACTTCCACGGATATGCGATCCTTGATCAGCCCTTCAGAGTATACAGACGAGGCGGACCTGTCAAACCGGTCTAGCTAAACTCGTAGGAGTTCTTGGCCACTACGGTGGATGGTGTATAAATTGTTATATACGCGCCTGGCGAGGAGTAAGGGCGGGGCTCGTCAGCTATCGCAAAATTCATGCTCTCCGTTCACGAAGAATCGTTCACAACGATATCCGCGGAAGCGAAGGCCAGAGGCATATCGGTGCAAGAGTTGTTGAGAGCTGTGGTCGTGCCAGATTGGGTCAAAGACAATATTGATCCGTCGGCCAAGCGGCGGTCTTTGAGGGAAGTTGCAGCACGGTTGAAGAGCCGTGCCAAATCCTCGGCCCAGAGAGACCCCTTCGTCACTGTCGCCCGAATACAGTCGACGACCTAGGCCGTCCTCGTTAGTAGTCTAGAGACCCTTAACCATCAAAGTGTATCGTAGCGCGTACCTAGCCGGACCCCTTCATAATCTGCGTTGCCCGGCGCCAACGATTCGTTGGCGACTCCCCACTTGAGGAGAAGCGTGGCTTGAAGAATCGATCGGCATTTAGGAAAGCATTCTAGATCGGACTATTGACCGGTTTGGGATTCTCTGAATTGGTGTATAAAATGTTATATACTAAATAGGTTCTCAACATCCTCCGTACACTATCCTTCCCGGAAGGATGAGCGACCGAACCGCCGAGAGCGGAGGTGGAAAAGTGGAGAAACTCAAACCAGGCGACAGGGTATGGGTCAAGACCCCACGACTCGTAGCGGAACGCAAGATCGGAACAATAATGGCAACCAAGAAAACAAGGAGCGGCCTACGATACCTGATCGAGTGGGACACCGACTTGGAAGAAACCCCGAACCACCACCCTGGATATCTCGATACGGAGATAGCCGGTATAAACCGCGTAACCAACAGCCGCAAGAAAGATAACTAGAGACGTGCTTCTGCGAGTGCGACTATAACCCAGACCCTGGAAATTGTCGAAGCATGACGGCTGATCATCTGGATCGTGAATACAGTCACCATTCTGTTTGGCGCTAACACAGGATACTAGCGTGCACCCGCGATCTTTTCAAGGGAAAAAGGATCCGCTGGAACCGACTATTTCAGAGGCTATGTCTAGTGTAACAGCTTCGAGTCGTGAGCGAACCGGATGAGTACATCGTCTCCGCGCCCGGACAAGTGCATGTGCGCGTCGATTATCTCTCACACCACATCTGAATCTGGTTAAGGATTGACACAGCCGCGCTCCTACGGCAATAGCAATACCATGCCATGTCAGTCAGTGAGCGTTCCCTTCACGCTTTCCTTTTTAGTAAGCGCATTGAAATCTTGATTCTCACGATTGGATGTTTCACTAGTCGCTCAACTACTCGTCGCAGGGGCACTCTATTGTTGGCCAGTGCCACTTTTTGGCTAGGCTTGAATTCTTGACAGGAAAGAAAAACTGCCAATGCAAGAGAGCTCGCCTTGGGCGTTTACAATCCGTTGCGGGCGGACATTTTTCATTGGATGGAATCGGAGCCTGCATACAATGACCAACTGAGTGAAGTTTGGACTTCGTTGAAGAGAAGCCAACTTCATCTGGTGGCAAAGTTGCCGAAACAATTGCTACACAGCTTGATGCTGTCGAGCCGGATGTGAGGAGGGCGAACTTTCTCAAGGGCAGAATGGCGACAACGGTCTATGGACTGTTGAATAAAATACCTGATGAGCTGTATCCCAAAGACAGCCCGATGGGATCGTGTTGATCCGGCTTCTTGTTGCAAAAATGTTTGCAAGGACAATTGATCCGGCTATCGTATGGCTTTCGTAGGAGTCTCCGGGATTACGTGGATGAATATGTGAACATACAATATCCGGGGGATACTTGGAGTTTTTAGTTTTGTGCTGGAAACCTCCCTCCGACCGGCATGAAGGAAGCTGAGGAATTCTGCACGAAAGTTTTCGAGGGTCTCGACCGCGATAAGAACGCAATTGGGCTTCGAGACCTACTCGAAGAAATAGCTGAGCAAGGCAAGCTAATCAATCTTATAGAAAGTGAGCTACGAAAACGCTGATTCTGACTTGTTGCCTGGTCTCCGTCGCACTCGCTCAATACGACAGTCTATCAATAGGCTTCCTCCGTCGGACTGTCCACATTGAAACAAGCAGTATGATTGAAACAGCCACTCCGGCGACAATGACGTACCAGTACTGCTGCCACCAGGCAAAAGGCCCTGGAGGAACAGGGTTTACCTGCGGAAAGTATGAAGTGGTGTAGCCTCCAGCGAAGCCACTGACAACCACGTAAACAAGTAGGATACTGCCTCCTAGGCCGGGGTTCAAATCAAGGCTAAAGAGTGTCGCGTTTTCTTCGATCATCTTGTAGGCTTGAGAACCAATGAACACGACGGCAGACTTTGCGGCCACCTTCGTGCCGTTCGTGAGAAATGGAATCGCCAGCACTCGGTTGCCGAGAACTTCGACACTGGGAACGACGCTCAACTGTGGCATAATGCTTCCATCTTGAGCACGGTTAAGACCCACGTCGAGGGGGCTCCCGACCTCTATTAGCCCAGCGTATGTTGTTTGTGCCGATCCGAGAGTCATATTCGAGGCTTCTAACACATACGGCACGAGAACTCCCGCTGTACCGACGGTATTCATTCTGACAGTGACGTTGCCACCGCCGAAAACATAAGCGTAGTAGGTGTCATTTGATGCGAGAAGCACCCCTGAAGAACTCGTGAAAACTGCAGTGCCCGAGGTTACGTTGTATCCAAGTACAAGCCGGCCTCGACTGTCATAATATGAAGGAACGATAGTAGAGCCGTTGGGGTCAATTATCGAGACCACTATTCCAACCGCGGTAGCTATTCCTTGTGCTACCCAGTTATCAGACAATGGTGGCTGAGAAACAACCCACTGAAGGACATAATTGAAAGTGTCAATGGCGGCCTCGGCGGCATCCTTCAAAGCCACTGGAATGTTCCCCGTAATCCCATGCCCGGCTGCGATGGCCGCATCCATCGCCACCTTTAGGAGATGCTCTCTAGAGGCTATCCCGATTGCCGTAGCGGCGGCGTCAAGAGTGTTGCTAACAGCGGTCGCAAAATCGTCAAAATCGAACACATCGTAACTTGAGAGGAAGCCCACTTTGCTCATGTCTGAAGTAATTACGCTGAGCTTCATATCAAAGGAGTCTGCGGCCTGCGCCAGAATTGAGGCCACGCTGCTTAACGCATTTGCTAATGCATCTGCCTTACTCTTCGGATCAGTCTTGAACACAGCAATGAGAAGGGAAGCCACCTTTGACACCAGCTTAACGATGTCTATGGAAGATGCCGTCTTTGTATTTCTACTGAGCGTGAGTGCCAGATTTAGATTTCCGCTGGGAGTGAATTGTACGTATGGGGTAATACCGACTGCGGTTGTCTTGAATCCCCAGGACCATGGAACGCCATTATTTGTCGCAGGAATGTTAAGACATCCTATGGAGTACGAATAACCAAATGCTTCACCGCGGTAACATAGCCCGGCATTATCGAGTATGGAGATTAGCGGGATTTCGAGCATCATCACTTCGGTCGCTCGGTAATCGGATGGGACAGAAATGCCCCATAGGCTCTGGAGATTATGTGTAAAAGATGTCTCGCATGTATCGGTAGAACAGGAAGGTGCAAGGGCGTAAAATCGGATAGGATAGTCGTCAAGCGCTGGGTTTAGTAGAGCATTTCCGATACCTCCGATAATAGGCAGATTTTTGACGGCTTGGGGTATTGTTATTGAGTCAGAGGTAATTTTGAAACCTCCGCAACTTTTCCAACTCTGACTGGTGTTGCAGTCGGCTGATGACGTCTGCCTAACAAAAGTGATAGTTTGAATTGCTGTCAACCCATTAGCTGACGCGGAAACGACTGCCGAAACAGCCGTACTGATCGAACCGATTGGTGCCAGAGTGACTGAGGCATGCCCTAAAGCATCTGTCAAGGAACTAGGCGAGGAGAGCGTGCCTATCGTCGACGCGAAGTCGACGGACACTCCCGGGATCGGCATACCATATTGGTCTAGGACGGTAGCGGTAATCTTTGATGAGGAACTTTCAGTTATGACGGATGAGTTGACATTGAGCAATAAGTTTGTGGAAGCTGGCTTGGATGAGAACTTGGCGATAATGATTCCATTCCCCGTAATGACGGGAGTTATGTTCGGCGAATTCAGGTCTAGCGGCTGATTGTTGAAGGTGGTGTCCACACCAGTAGTGGTGGACCATGCTGAAAAAACACTTCCAGAACCTGGAGTGGCGGCCAAAGATATGGGATCATCTAGCACCGACGAGACTGCCTGGAAGGTACCACCTTGAATTGTGCCCGATCCGCCTGCAAACCTATAGGAAACCGAGCCGCCTGGCCCGGCAATGATAGAGACTTTGCGTGCGGAACCGTATGGGCAAGGGATTTCTGTTGCGGTAATCCTGTTTGCAGGCATGCCTGTTCTGGGATCCACAGTTGGAGCATAAGCTTCCATAGACCATAGTGCACATTTCGGAGCAAAAGTTAGTGAGTCGAACGCCAGGTCTTCGTGAAACATGTTAGCAGCCGCAAACGAAAACACTTCTACACCATCCATGGTGAACTGGTGGAGTGCGTGATTGGCCGGGTCCATCACCCAGACGTATTTTCCGTCAAACTCGACACCACTAGTTTCTGGGAAACCAGTGTTAATGGTGCGAAGAACTTCGCCCGTCCTTGACAGTTGGTACACGGTCCTCCCATAGTTGAATCCAAGCCAGAGAGTATTGGTTGATGTATCATAGGCGAGCCCGTCAATTCCAGGAAAACTCTGCGCTAGTGAACAAGTTCGAAATTGTTCTGTTGTCTGATTTGTTGTAGGGATGATCGTGTATACAGCGTAGCAGCCTTGCCAGCCCGGGATGCTGTTGATAACGCCTCCCCATAGCTGTGAACCATCCCAAGCAAGTCCACCGATTGGTACTGCTGGAGTTGTCTGAATAATTCTCAGAAGATTTCCGTTCTCATCAACATTGATTATTCTTGTGTCTCCATCGAATCCCGCACTGTAGTAGAAGCTCGAGCCGTCGAACGCTAATCCAATCGTCGGGTATGAGGAACCCATCGTAATCACAACTGGGACGTAAATCTGTCTCAGCACTGTGCCGGTAGGTTGCTCCTGTGCCACAGCTGGCTTGAGAATGGAGAGTGGAGATAGTGGAGATAGTATCAGGAGAGCAATGACGCAAGTCGAAAACGATGATTTCAAAACCCTTTTGATCGACAACTAACTCGATACTCCCTCATGCGTGAGAGCAACTATCAGAAATAGTAACAAACGCAATTTCCATGATCCTGAGAGCTTCTCCAGGACCATAGTTCTCCCTTGTGAGAGTTCAGTCTTTAAGATTATTCCCTTATGGCTCAGTTCGCAGGGATAAGTGAGCATGAAATTATGCAAGATTCCGAAGCAGATCAGTCGATTATTTGCACTATACGAGAACGCGAGGATTCCGATCCTTCTTCTGTTTTGCATGTCGGGCCGAATTGAGGTAGCAGTAACGCGTTCCCGGAGGAAATCCCGAGCGGGTCCAATCAATCCTTCACATTCGCAGGAGAGATTGTCCTCGACCACTTCTCGCATCCAGAACAGCATTGAACGTTGCTCGTGATCTTGAGGGAAGGGAATAGGCTACGAAATCGATCTAGAGCTGAAAGACGTGATTAGGAAGAAGCTTGACTGGACTATCACAGGTGGACCGGAGAAGACTATCTTCTAGAGGAGAAGGCTGGAGCTAGGAATCTTCGGAAAACCCTCCAGACCAAGGTCCGCCAACAAAAGAGTGTCGCAAGCTGAAGAGCTAAACAACTTCTCAACCCCACGGACTACGGGCACAATAGAATTGGCACAACAGTTTCGCTCCAGTGTCTGAGCAATAACCGAACATTAGCTCAACTCTAAAGATGTCGGGTCAGCGGAGCGACTGGCGCGAACGACTACACGCCAACCCCTCACGAATGGAACAAGAACTGGCAATCAACTTACAACAAGACCAGATAAGCTACCGCACACAAGTCGAGATACGAGTAACAAGTGCTGACTTCTACTTCCCAGTAGAACCAAGACCACTACTCGTGTTCGTCGACGGCCCGGTCCATCTCAAGGCTCGGCAGATGCTGAAAGATGAAGAGACCAGAACATTACTACGGAAGAAAGGGTACCGGGTTCTAGAACTGAGCTATAACAACTACTCAGATAGAAAGAGAGATCAACTGTACAGAGAGATCCGGAACAACTTGGGAAATGAATAGAAGTAATCGGTCAGGCATCCGCCAGGAGAATGTAGGCAGCATAAACCGGATGGTGAGGTTTGGACTCGACAGAATCGACACCATCAACGGCGAGCGCATAACAGTCTACTACGCCCACAGGTAAACAGACGATCCTCCAGTCCAGAATGTCTATGGCGCCGCCGAGAAGATTCGACGGCCACGCCAAGAAAGAACTTTTTTTCGAGTCTCCTGATTTGAAATCGCTCTTATCGTGGACCATTCCAGCCACTAAGCTGTGATTCGCTTGAAAGCTTCTTCCAGCACGTGTTCAACATACGCGTTCGTAACGCCGCTCCTCTTTGCGAAAGTCAAGAAGTCCTTTGCTATTCTGACGGCATCTTCTAAAGAAACACCCGCCTCTGCCCCCAGTACATCTTTTCCGGAGACACTACCGTCTCTAAGAACTGACTCGTATGCCAGGAGGTCAATCATTCTAGGGAGGGTCAGGGCAGCTTGGGGTTGCCTGCATATGCCGAACATTAGGTCAGCAAGATATTTTGCATATCCCGGGATCAAGTTCTCGGTGAAGGCTTTCTGAGAGACCGGGTATTTGGACTTATACCGTTTTTCAATTTCGGTTGCCATGAAATCGTAGAAATTTCGCATTAGCTCTTTTTTTTCCAGATAATCGGTTCTTCCTCCCAACAAGCCTAGGCTAATGACCTCTTCACGGTCGGTTTGGGGCATGAACAAGACCTGTCTGGCGAATCGCACTACCGACAATGAAAGCATGGACAGTGCATAAGCAACCTGGAACACACGATTATCCTCATCAACGTTCTGAATGAGAAGAAGATCTTTGCATTTGTTCATGAGAGAAAAAGTTTGGAGGTACGGAGGATCTCCCCAGTAGCGCGTTCGAAGGTATTCTAGAATGCCACGATCTTGTTGCCTGAGTGAGTTAAGAATGGTGTCAGCTTTCACATACTCTCGACCAAAGGGGCCGACGAATTTGTGGACGTCAATCGAGTACGACCTTTCGAGCTCGTCTATCTGATCGGCCGCAATTGTGATTATTCCAAGTCTCTCAGCAAGGTCCATGTATTTCTTAGGGATCATCTGGGTTCTAATGAAGACCCCTCTATTAGCTCCAAAATATTTCATGACCCCGCTTAGCCAAAAAAGCCGTTCTCTGGTTCCGTCCGTTATTCCACTTTTGCAGTCACAGAGCGCGTAACATGAATTGAATTCTTGGTCAAGCTTGACCCCAAGAACGTCGATATCTGTGTATTGCGATTTGGCGGCAGTGGTTTCGACGACTGGCACGTTCCGTCTCACGAAATATCCCAGCGACCAGAAATAGCGCATCATTCTGAGCTTGAGGTCAGTGTCCAGCTCCGAACTAGGAGTCAGGGCTGACTTCACCGAGCCAACCCCCCAACACTTTGCAAAAGCCTCTCATATTCGTCGGAAGCGGCGACTTTGGAAGCTGTCTTCAGTTTTCGTTGTTCAGCTGAATAATTGTACATTCCTTCCGTCAATATTTTTCTTGCCTCAGCTTCCTCCTTTGTATTAGCAACAGGTTCCTCGCCCTTGAGCATTTGTTCAGCCATGTCCGCGGCCAGCTCATTTTCTGGGGTATTGACGAAGGTCACTTTCCATGACTTACCGTACCATCTCTCTGTTGGTTCCAGTTTCACGACTCCATTGAGGACTAGAATCGCGTATTGTACGTCTGCATATGAATGGGGTTTCATCTGATTGCTTCGTAGTTTCTCAAGAAGAAACAGCGGGTAGCGTATCTTGGTGATTTCGGCGCTGTATTGACCGTGTCGCAAACATGACACAATCATCCGAGCCTTTTCGAAAATGTCACTCTTTGGATCGGCTTCGAATTGAGGTGTAGAGGCGAAGACGTACTCATGCACCTTCTTCTGTCTATCAGTTACTTTGCCTGTGGGGAAGAATCCCCACCAAATCCCTGATCCTAGGAGTGGCGCCTTGGATTGGTCCATGTTTTCTCTCGGTTTTCCAGGATATCTTCTGAGCTCTTGAGCGAGATGACCAATCGCCAACAAGTTTGGCTCCCTCTGTTTCTGAAGAAATTGTTGGACCTTTTCCGCGTTGTAAGCCCAATACAAAGGAGCCCATATGATTTCCCTAACGTCTTCTGAACCGAACCTGCCCAGATATCTCGCCTGCTCTCCGTAATCTAGGGTCCTGCCTAGCTCAACATCGTTCACGCCGATTTCCGAGACTAGCGCGTCTAAGGCATATGGCCTCTTTGAAAGAAGAGACAGAGCATTCACCGATGCCTCGTCGACCGCCGTAGGGTCCCGCTCCCACCAAGACTTGCCGAGGGAAGAAAGAATATCCTCCCCGGGGGGCACTCTTTCAATGAATCCCTCGAGCTTCGATCCCTTAGTCTTCACTTCTCCCCATCCAAGGTTCTCGAAGAGAGGCAATAGGGCGGTCTCGGTAAGTCTAGAGTCAATCTTCAATGCTGTTGAAACTGCAGCTATTGTTTCCCGATTCATCGTACCCCCGCGTCGACGAATGCTTGCCGCTAGTCTTGCGGCATCTCCAATTTCTCTTGTGACACCCAAGTCATGGGTGTACATGCCAGGAGCGGCTCCAATGAGACACTTGCTGATCTCCACCGCTTTCGAAGTAATGTTCGGATTGTCCATCTTTGCCACTGTACTTCGGCCCTTCTCTTGGAGGAAGAGTTCGCAAGAGCGGGATATTTACGGAACTCCTTGTCCCGTCAGGGATATCGATCGCCCTAATATTAGAAAGTCTAACCTGGGAAGTGCAGTCTTTGAAACCTGATTCAATTCGGCAACATTTGCGACCATATTCTATCGTCGGCAAGAGGCAAACTACGATAAACCATGCATTCGCATCCGCCATCGCTGTAGTCGACGAGTTTGACCTAGCCGCGATAAATCGTTCTGTTAGAGAGCTAGGTCAGAATCCTGATTCGGACCTATCTTGTGTGTATTGTGGGAAAGAAGCTCAAACGTGGGACCATGTGTTTGCTCTGGTTGAACACGGCCAGTATTCTGGTTTCGGGCATACGCTCGGAAATTTGGTACCATGGTGCAAGCAATGCAACTCGCAAAAAGGGAACCAGAACTGGGAGCACTTTCTACGGAATAAGCAACAAGACGAGACCAGCTTCCGCGACCGGGCTCAAAAACTTACCACCTATATAACGCGAGAAATGCCTCCAAGGCTTACAAACGAGGATATTCGTAAGCTGTGTCCTGCCGAGATGGAAGAAATGGAACGAGCGAAGAACGAAGTCATCGACCAAATGGAAAAAGCGGACACAATTGCAGCTCTAATCAGGAAGAAGACGAAGAATCACCTTACCCGCACATGAACCACTCATATCAAAACCTCACTTATCATGCGAAATAGTCGTCTCTTGTCCATTGACGAAAAGATAGTTCTCCAAAAAGCACAATAAAGTAATCATTATGATAAAATCCCTAATCCCGAACGTATTTTAAGGCTTAAATCATAGTCGACGGTTCCTCTTTTGGTGGAAAAGCCTGAACTAATGGAAACTCTTCGCGACCTCTTAGTTTTGCTTCTCCTGAAGTCAGGAGTGAGCTACGAATCAATCGCTGATGTGACCGGTTTGAGTGCGAAGACCCTACGGAACCGATTTCCCATTGGAAAGATCATAAGGGGAGAAGAGTAGGTCATGGAAGAGGCACAATTATCCGCAATAACATCAAGACTCGATGCTATTCTCAGGATAATGCTTGACTCCCAACGTAAGAGTGAGGGAGTTAAGCTGGGCGACCAGCTCCTTGTCCTGAAGGGCGCAGGTTTGTCTCAAACTGAAGCGGGCAGGGTCCTAGGGGTGAAGTCGAATCAGGTCCCGTCTTACATACGCAATGCGGGGAACAAGAAACTCAGGCTGAAACTAGCAGAGAAGAGAATGGTGAGCAAGTAGGTTGACTCAGAACAGCGTTGTTGAGAAGCATCTTCGAACCGTTGAGATTCTACTATCGGGTTTGCTCCTTAGGGGAACAGATCCCCCAGCGGTCGAAAAACTTGAGAAACTGATAGGAATTCGAAAAGGGATCCTGTCGGACCTATTCCCTCAACGCCAAGTGAAGAAAAGAAAGGGTCCGTTTAGTTCCGCCAGAGCTGGGGTATGAGTTGCCTGCAAGAAAGCAGAAGAGACCAACAGATCCTGTGGAAAAGGACCTCGACGCAATCAAGCGCTTGCTCATTGTTCTGCTTCTCAAGCTTGGCACGTCTCAGGGAGAAGTTGCAAAGGCTCTGCAAACCCAACAAAGCGAGGTCAGCAGGATGTTCTCGGCGGGGCAGGTTCGGAAGCTCGATCTACTTAGCATCACGAATGAGGCCTTTTGGAAACAAGTGAAGAACTCGATGAAGACCTAGTCGGGGCTAATGAGGGTTGCTCGACAGCAGGATTGTCGAAAAGCTCTCAAAGGCGCTCAAGGGCAAGAGAACTGTTGGAACAATCAAGAAGGACATCTCACTCTTAAGGCGTGAGTATCCTGGATGCACACCGAACGCTAGGGCGCAGATCTATGCCCAGATGAATGGTACGAGCGTCTGGCAACTTCTGAGCAAGGAAGATAGGGCGACCCTACCATCCAAGATGTCGTTTGCGCCAGCCAATGTATATGTCCCGAAGATAAAACAGAAGATAGTGAGAGAACGCATTCGTCACTTCGTAAGTTACATCACGAAGGACCATTTTCGACTTGCCCACATAGAAGAGGTCAATCGAGCCTATTCGTTCAAGTGCTACACAGCAGTCTTCATTCTTTGCCGGAAAATCATGGAAAATATTGTGGCTGACATTCTCAGAGCGAAGTTTCCGCCCACCACAAGAGAAAACAAAGAACTTTACTTCGATACATCTCGAGGGCGAAATAGAGACTTTCAGGAATTACTGAATCACCTCAATTCGAAGAAAGCCGCATTCGAAATGGAGAAAAAGCTGGTTGAAAGAATACTGACCAAAGTAATGCCCTTCAAGGACGAGGCAGATCAGAAGGTGCACTCTTGGTATCACATCGTGAAGACGAAGAAAGAGATTGACGACATGGACGCACAAGGTATCTTCGATCTTCTTTACGCATTGGAGCAGAAGATTCCGACGTCAACGGCTTAAGAACCCGTTAAACTTCTATTGGTACGAAAGGAGTCGAGAAGGTCGCTAGGACGGATGCGGAAAACCTCTCGCTGATTCTAATATGCGAAGTGCCCAGCTTTAGGGCGGGTTCAGCGAATAGGGGAATTAGGACTTCGAACTATTGTCGGCGCTTTCCATCAATGGCAACTCTACGAGCCCCGGAAACGAACTCTTCGAAATCAGCTTCTTGTAATCGCGTTCACCAGTCATGATAGCCTTTGTTGTTTGTCTCACCACAATAGCCTTGGAAAGACCCAGATGGTCAAGGATGAAGAGCTACGGTCGTAGTTACGAAAGAAAGGATACATGGTCCTAGAGTTATGTTACAGCAACTATTCGGACAAGAAGCGGGACGAACTTTACGAAGAAGTCCTATTCAGCCCTGGAAGGTCAGATTTTAGGTGACGAACTAATAATCGACCCGTCGACCAGAGTAGCGTTAAGAATTATGTGACTCCGTTACATGCCTCACGGTTTGCGCCACCACTCGCAGGCGATATCTCACTAGATTATTGCACATGAGAAATTTGAGGTACATGAAAGTATTGAGAAATTGGGCAGTGAGGGCGACCGAGTTTATGTAGGATAGGGTGAACGTAGGCCGCCTGAATCCAGGGATGCAAGGACCTGTTGAATATCTGACTGAACATCGCTCGAAGGTCCTTTCGGCTCTCGAGGTCAGAGACTTGACTCCCAGGGTGTTCTACCGTTCAGCTGAACAGATGGACGAGCTCGAAACAGACTCAACTCAGCTCGTCGTGACCTCGCCGCCGTATCCGATGATCGAGATGTGGGATCGGCTATTCGAACGGGTTCTGGACATCCCAAATGGATCGTTCGCTCACCAGACGAATGCGTTCGAACTAAGCCATCAGTTTCTGGATCGAGTATGGTCAGAATGCTATCGGGTGCTTGACAAGGGAGGCATACTTTGCGTGAATGTCGGAGATGCCACGCGAACGCTCAATGGAAGCTTTCAATGCTATTTGAATCATGCCAGAGTAGCTGAGCACTGCGAACGCATTGGTTTTCAATCTCTTGTGCCGATCCTTTGGCGCAAACCAACTAACAAGCCCAATGCCTTCCTTGGATCTGGTTTCTTTCCTCCGAACGCCTACGTGACCCTCGACTGTGAATACATCCTTGTCTTCCGTAAAGGTGCTAAGAGAGTCATCAAACCACAAGACCCGTTGAGATATGCGAGCCAGTATTCGAAAGCAGAGAGGGATGTGTGGTTCTCACAGACTTGGGACCTCCGGGGCGAAAGGCAGAACCATCCAGAGACGGCTCCGTTTCCGGAAGAGTTGCCCTACCGCCTGATCCGAATGTTTTCTTGCATTGGGGATACGGTCTTGGATCCTTTTCTCGGAACTGGAACAACGGTGAAAGTGGCTCGCCTGCTGGGGAGAAAGGGGATTGGATACGAGATGAATTCTTCCCTCAAGTCGCTCATTGATCGGAATGTGGATTTTTCCCCACCACAACCGGAAGAAGTGGTGGACTATTTGTTCAGAATTTATGAGACGGCTCAGGATGCTCCATCAGTCCTTGTAACTTCAAAGACTCGGAACCTTAGGGACAAGTCACTGTCCTCATTCGATAGCTAACCCTATTCGTTAGGTCGCGCAAATCATTTCTCCCCCGGGAGAGCCTCTGTCCTTGAACGAGACTCAGATGAAAGATTCAGGCATATTCATAATCTCGAATCTAGAGATAGCTGAGGAACTTGTGGGAGAAACAAAGGGTTTCCCGAAGTACACGACCCAGATACTGAACCTTTGCAACCAGAACGCTCAAGGGACAAGGCCCTCGGTCGTGGGGCAGATGAGTGATCTTGTTCAAGAATGTCCCCACAGGACCTACAAGGAATGGAGACAGTGGTACCTTTCCAGGAAACCCAACGCGATCGCTGAAGCAACGCAGAAAATTAGGGCAATGGTCACCAATCTCAGGACTGCAATCGCACTCATCGACGACGATATGATCAAGATGTGGGTAGAGGATTTGGTTATCGCGAAGTCCTTCACAGGTCTTCACTTTCAACAGGCAATCTTGAGTCGCATCGCCAAAATGAAGAGAACCACCTTTCGAATCGCTCGGCCCGATGAAGAGTCAAAAGGCATTGATGGGTACATTGGGCAAGAGAAGGTTTCGATAAAGCCTGAGACCTACAAGTCCAAGCTAGGCCTTCCGGAGTCGATTCGTATTCCAATAATCTACTATGAGAAACTAAAGGATGGGGTAAGAGTTGATGCTGGTGCAATAATGCCTCTCGAGAAGTTGTCTTGAACCTTCGTTCTCCAAAGGACTCTCCACAAAGCGTCTAATGAGGGAGGAGAACTGGATATTGAAGCGCAGGGAGAACCCCATCCGGACCCTAAACACATGGAGGCTGATAGTCCCCTGCAAGTTGCCTTGGACTTGGCTTAGAATTGGAAATTTGCTCATGATCGTGTTAATCCTACCAGGTCGTCAGATGATAAGCCAGCCGTCTAGGACCTCATTTCCATGCTAAATCCTGCGGATCCGAAAAATCTAGAAAATTAGGTATGCGTGCTAGTCTCGTGGCACAGATCCGGTGTTTCCTATTTCCGGTTCTAGGCTAACCACGCGGAGACAGACGGGTATTATCCTGCTTTGTCTCATCGACTCTATTGTTTCATTCTGTGATGATTGAGAGTCTTGACAGGGAGCTTAAATCAACAGACCCAGCAATTCGCAACCGAATTAGGTTTGATCCCGGTACCGTCTTGGGTCCAGGACACGTTCAACAGCTATCTGGTCTGTGAGTTCACAACCATCAAGAACGGCAGACCCGTCACGCTCCCACTATTGCCCTTCTACCTGCCTGACACTGGAAGACTAGTCGTGACGTCGAGCATTCTCTTCTCTAGGAAGATTGAGCATATGAGGGAGAATCCGAAGGTTTCAATGCTCTTCTCCAACCCCGAAGGAACCAAGAGTGGAAAGCACGTCGTCCTCGTACAAGGCACTGCCACCACGGAGGACGCGGACCTTGACCATGGCTGGGAGAAGTATCTCTCGTACTGGCGGAAGAAGGAGCCCTACATCGACGCCTATCTGGCGGAGCGGGAAAAGTTCGGCTGGTTCTGGAAACGAGTCGTCGTACAAGTCGAGCCGAAGAGGATAACAGCGTGGTGGAACGGCGACACAACACGCGCACCAGAGGTCTTCGGAGCCTAACAATGCCAAAGATCGACTATACGCGGCTCGCAAACTTCCAGTACGCCATCCTAACCACCATCGACGACGACGGCTACCCGTTCAGCGTAACAACCAACTACCAACTAACCCCGGACAAGCGGATCCTCCTCGACAAGCCCATACTCCCATCAAGGCTCGACGGGAAGAAGGTGAACGTCCTCTTCAACCACATCACCGGCATACCCACCGGCGGCTACACAGACAGACGCTACATGCTTCTCTGGGGAACAACCCATGAGGAGCGTGGAAAGCTGAGACTCGAACCCGAGAGACTCTCGGAATGGGACGAGAAGATACTATCCTTCCCAGAATACTGCGCCAAAGTCGCTCCACAGGGTGCGAAATATCTGCAGAAGCTTCAGCCCTCAGTAGAAGCCTGAGCTTAGGCGTTTCTAATTCTGCTTCTTTTGGAAGCAGATCTCTCACTGGCTGCCTTGACTTATTGGGTGTTGAAAAGGGAGGATGGAGTGCGTCTCACATAATGGGTCCATCTTTTGGATGCTGCATCATGTCCA